>JGI12316J15309_10002003_pt1 | contig 296525 bp, 252 predicted proteins | sample MarCyaLeptolynsp_FD_15309 | JGI IMG/M metagenome (IMG submission 15309) | reverse complement strand
TTTCAGTTTTGGTGTTGGCTACGACGTGAACGCGCCCCTACTGACAGCGGTGAGCCGCGAGACACGCGGGGCGCCGACGTTCGTGCTGCCGCAGGAAGATGTTGAGGTGAAGGTTGGCCAGGTCTTCCGGCGGTTGACCGGGCCGGTTCTGGCCTCGCCGACGCTCGAGCCCGAGACAACATCGCGCGTGCGCGACATGTTGCCGGGAGAGTTGCCCGACATTTTCGAGGGCGACCAGTTGTTGGTGCTCGGGCGATACACCGAAGAGGATAAGGTCCTGAAGTTCACGCTCAGTGGTGAGGGTGGCAACGGCGAGCGGGCGTTCGAGATGAGCTTCGATCCCACGCGGGCGAGCGTAGAGAACTCGTTTGTCCCGCGGCTGTGGGCGCAGCGCCGGATTGCTCAGCTCGTGGACGCGGTGCGACGGGCGGGGGCAGATGGAAAGGGGGAGACCGTGAGCAAGGAGTTGATCGATGAGATCGTGGCGCTGAGTACGCGCTGGGGCATCCTGACGGAGTACACCTCGTTCCTGGCGATCGAAGCGGGGGTGGACCTCCGAAGCCAGATGGCAAGCCGTGGTGATAGGGAAGATAGCCTTGGTCTGGCACGACTTGGGCGGCAATTCGCAGAAACAGCTTCCACGCCAGCTTCTGTGCCTGAAGTCGATTTGCAAGCGGCTCTCAATCGCGCCGAACGCGAACGCACTGGCCTCGGCGCTGTGCAGCAAGATGCGGTAAACCAGCAGAATCTCCAAGCCAAGTCGGTCCTGGCAAACAGCATTCAGACCGCAGGTGGCGCTCAGGTTATTCTCACTGGCATGCGTCAGGTTGCCGATCAGACCCTCTTCAGCCGCAACGGGCAGTGGGTCGACTCCTCGCTGCTCGAGGCTGTGGAAGCCAACAATACCGATGTGGCCGAGACCATCGAGTTTGCTAGCGAGCGGTACTTCGAGCTTGCCGATGAGCTGGCGCGTGAGCGGCGTCTGGGTGTCCTGTCTCTGAACCAGGACGTGCTCTTGAACCGTGGCGGCCGGGTGATCCTGGTCAAGCGGCCTGTGGTGGATGTCCCCTGATGGCCCGGGCCCGGGTACTCATTGTCGAGGACGACGCCGGCGTGCGCAAGGCCGTCGCCGATGCCCTCGACGCCTTCGGATACGACGCGGCCTTGGCCAAGGACGGCCAGGAAGGCCTCTCCCGCGCGCTGGGGGAGGCCTTCGACCTCGTCTTGCTCGATGTCCGGATGCCGCGCTTGGACGGGCATGAGGTGATGACCGAACTCCGACGGGCCCGACCAGGGCTGCCAGTGATCTTTCTGACGGCGCGCGGCGAGAGCCACGAGCGTGTCAAGGGACTCCGCGGCGGGGCCGATGACTACGTCGTGAAACCCTTCGGCACCGAGGAGTTGATCGCGCGAATCGAGGCGGTGCTGCGCCGGAGCCCGGAGCGGCCGGTCTCGGTCGGCGTGATCGAGCTCGACGGGCTCAGCGTTAACCTGGAGCGACGCGAGGTCTCGCGCGACGGGCACAAGACCACTCGAATCACCGAGAAGGAAGCGGCGCTACTGGCATATCTCGCGGGCAGTCCCGGCCGGGCGATCTCTCGCGACGAGTTGCTCAGCCGCGTGTGGGGGGTCGATCCCCGGGGGATGCGCACGCGGACGGTAGACATGGCCGTGGCTCGATTGCGCGAGCAGCTTGGCGATGATCCGACCGATCCAAAAGTGATCGTGACTGTTCGCGGAACGGGGTACATGCTCGCGGGCACGGTGATCGCCGGGGAGGCCGCTGGGTAGTTGCGCGCACGACGGGTCATCCCGTGGATCATCTACATCGTGTGCGCGCTGGCCGTGCTCGAGGGGTTGGGTTACGCCGGCTTCAAGGCGCTTGACCTGCAACGCCAGCGGCGAGTGGATGAGGCGGCTCGGCTGGCGCTCTGGCGGATGGACAGTGCGTTGACGGCGGTGCTGGCTGCCGAGAGCGCGAGGCCGTACTTCCACTACCAGCCGTTCCACGCGGCCGAGCGGGCATACAGCGCGATGCTGGGACCCGTCGAGCCGGGCGAGGTGCTGGTACCCAGCCCGCTGTTGACACAGGTGCCGCCGTTCGTGCGATTGCACTTCGAGGTTGGGCCCGACGGGAGGGTCACAAGCCCGCAGGCACCCGATGGAAATCTTCGCGACTTGGCGGAGGCGGAGTACGTTGCGGCGGACGATGTGATTGCCGCCGAGGCGTTGCGCTTGATGCTCGCTGAGCTTCTGGTGACCAAAGCGGCCGATCGTGTCGTGGAGCGTGGGATGACGCGTTCGACGGTCGATGCCGACCGGCTGGCGCGTCAGGAGACGGCCGCGGCAGCGCAGCTGGCCGAGGCACCCCAGTCCATGGAAGCCGGCGTGGAGTTCGAGCGGTTGCAGGCGGGCGATGACAAGTTGCTCGACATGCGGGCGGAGCCGACCGAGGCGAGCCAGCAGCCAGCAACCGGGAGCCCGAATCGCATTCCAGCGGCTCGCTCACGGCAAGCACCGGACAACCAACGGGCGTTCGAGCAGCCGGATGTCATGCTCGGGCCGCTCTCGGCAACGTGGTTGGCCGGCGAGGAATTGGTGCTGATGCGTGAGGTGAGCGTTGGTGGTACGACGCTTCAGCAGGGTGTGTGGCTTGATTGGCCCTCGTTACAACAATGGTTGTCGACGCAGGTTGGCGATCTGGTGCCCGGAGCTCGGCTTCGGCCAGGTGTGGCGGAAGCGCGATCTCTAGCGGTCATCCCGGCGGTCATCCATGTACCCGAGAGTGGCACGGTCATCACGGAGTTGGCGTCACCGCTAGGAGTGGTCTTGGTATTGACGTGGGGCGCCGCGCTGCTGGCGGTGGCTGCCATCGGCGTAGTGCTGCGATTGGCCACGAGCCTGGCCGAGCGACGCGGGCGTTTCGTATCGGCGGTGACTCATGAACTGCGTACGCCAATGACAAGCGTCCGCTTGTATGCGGATCTGCTCGCGAGCGATGCCGGAAAGGACGGCGAGCGACGCGACCGGTTCATCGGGACGCTACGGGACGAGTCGGCCAGGCTGGCGCGGATCATCGAGAACGTGCTTGCGTACGCGAGGCTGGGGCGCACGAATGGCGCGGGGCACAATGAAGTCCGGCGGCCGACGGTGCGGGCATTGGTCGACCGGGCAGTCGGAGAGCAGACACCGGCCCTGACAAATGCCGGGCTCACGCTGCACACAGACATTGACGAGGTGGCCGCCGAGCGAGTGCTGGATGCCGACGGTGATGCAGCCGTGCGGATTCTGGGGAACCTGATCGAAAACGCCTGCAAGTATGCCCACTCGGCCGAGCGAGCCGAGGTCGAGGTGGCCGTCCGGCATCGCGGTACCTTGGTGCACTTTACCGTTCGCGATTGGGGACCGGGCGTACCGCGGCGTGACCAGCGGCGGATCTTCGAGGCGTTCCATCGCTCACCAAGGGACGAGTTGCGAGAGCATGGGTTGGGGCTCGGGTTAGCGCTTGGTCGAGGGCTGGCCCGGCAGATGGGCGGCGCGCTGGTACTCGACGAGGTCGAGCGAGGCGCGTGCTTTACACTGAGCTTGCCTCTGGTCAGCGAGAAGTAATCATGTCGGCCCGAGGGTTGATGGTAGATCGCAGATGCCACGCCGAGGGATCGATGCGGACGCGTCCGACGGTTTGCTGATCGGGCAACAGCGGTCGCGGCCACGAGGCACGTTTGCCATCGTGGGGCAACGACTGGGCACCAAGAAGAAACGTGCCGTCGGGCTCCAACCAAGTACTATCAACAGGAAGCGTAAACGCCCAGCGGTCGCTGGTCGTATTCAGGATGGCACTCTCGCCGGGTGTACCGGCGTCGAAGGTGGTCAGGCCCGTGCAGCGAACCGTGACGATGGCGCGCGGTGTGTTCGTCGGGCCGAAACACAGTTGTACCGCGTCGATCTCCGGGGCGACCTCGCCGGGACGTGGAAGGTCGCACGGTGGTCGCCGGACCTCGATGTAGACCACCCAACCGCTCGATGAAGATGTAGGGGTGTTAATGCGAGTTTCTCTCTGGATGAGCCCGCCGATCCATCCGGTTTGGCCGGGGCCGGGGGATTGGCCGGTACTTGCGATAAGGCCATCGAGGGTCCAATCGTGCCAGAAAGGACCAATCGGCATGCCCGGTGGGGTAAGAGGGATGGCATCCGTGGTGATCTGAAGCGCGCGCGTTCGGCCACCGAGGCGGACCTCCCAGACAACTGGACTCGGAGAAGCGGTCGGGCTCGATGGCACCTGAACACGAACGATCTCGTCCGGCGCCACCATGCCGTGGGCCTGCCACGAGCCGCTTGGCGCACGCAGGGAGAGCAGCGCCGGGATCGACGAAAGGTTGACGGCCGCGATCGAACCGCCGACGACACCGCCAGCATCATCGGCGACCCAGGCAAGCCACTGTGGCTGGCGCTCGAGGAACGCTTGTACAGTGCGGCGAACGCTCTCATGGCTCGCCCCGGGTCGCAGTATGGCGAGGATCAGGTCTGTGATATCTTCAGCGTGAGTCGGCCAGACTGGAAGGGTTGTTTCGGGCGTGACGAGCCATCGGCTGAGCGTGTCTACCAGTCGGTCGGCGGTGGCCGGATCGGCGGCGCGGAGGCGCTGCTCAGCCGCGTACCACCGAGACTTGGACTGATCCGCCCATGCCAAGAGCACCGGATCGGTCCACCTGGGAGCCGGAGGTTTCACCCCAAGCCTCGCCAATGCCAGTTCGGCCCGCCAGCGCACCGCTGGGTCGGCCAATTCGGGTTCGAGCACTGCGATCGCTCGATCGTGATCGAGAGCCGGCGGGGACACGGGCGTCCCGGATGGAGGCGGGCTGTCGTGCAGATCGGGCAGCAGCCAGAACGCCGGGAGTCGTCGGCCGGCCATCCAGATGGATTGGCCCATCGCGCTCATTGGGAGACTGGCGACGAGCATCGTGCTCGAGTCCTCGTCGACGATGGTCGTGCGCCGCCAGGTACCAGGATTGGGCAGCCAATCGGATCTCGAGGGCGTGATCGGGCCGCGATCGAGAGTGACAGCAGATGTCGGGACGCTCTGCCCATCGCTCAAAAGTATCGGTGGGAGCTGGCCGGCCTGGGTGTCGGTCCACGCAGCACCGGCTCGGTCGATGGGGGAGACGAGCGTCTCACCCGCGACGAGGGGCGTGGGGAACTCTCGAAGGATGGGTCGTGATGGCGTCTTGGCGCAGCCCGCGAGGAGAGCAGCGGTGGTTGCTGCGATCAAGATGGAGCATTGTGAAGGTCCGGGGAGGTGCATCCATCACATGGTACGGGCGTCGAGGTGAGTGGTTTCAGGGGTAACACACGCTGGAGGTTGGGCGTACGTAAGCCAAGCTGGAGGCTGAATTTTGCTGCTTGGGGTCAACTCGAACCAGCCGCGGCGGGAGCACTCTTCAAGCTTCAAGGGAGATAGGGATGATAAGTGGAACGGACCATTCTGGTATTGTGATCGGGACCTTGGCGGTGGGATTGTCGGCCTCGTCTGCTGTGATGGCGCAGGAGCAGCTCTATGCGCTACGCAGCCCGACCTCACCGATTCTCTCGGAGCTCGACCCAGCGACAGGCGGCGAGCTCAGCGCGACCTTCGTGACCGGGGCTGAGGCCATCTTCAGCGGCATGGACTTCGATAACAACGGCGATCTATACATGATCGACGGGTTCAACGATGGCTTGAGCGATCGGTTGTTCCTGCTCGACGAGACCAGCGGAGCCGGAGCGGTCGTAGGCGACACGGGTGAGAACTGGAACTTCCGCTCCACGGCCTACGACGCGGTCACCGACACGCTGTACACGCTTCGCGACAACGCTCTGTACACCACGGATCGCGGCACGGGCATGGTCACACTGGTGGGTGGCCTCTCGGCTCCCAACCTGGACCAGATCACCGGTTTTGCCATCGATGCCGATGGCGTCGGCTGGGCTACGGACATCGATGCCGCCTCGTTGTTCAGGATCGATCTCGCGACCGCGGGAGCGGAGTTTATCGGCAACGCAACCTCGCCTGGAGTGCGCAACTGGTTCAACGATCTCTCCTTCGACAGCAGCGGCACCCTGTGGGGCGCTCGCGAGCAGGGTGGTGGCCTGTACACCATCGACACCGCCACCGGCGCGGCGACACTTGAGTTCGCCACCACGACGTTCCGCAGCATCGCTTTCACTGGTGGCGAGGCCGATTGCTACGCCGACTTCGATGGTGACGGCGAGTTGACAATCTTCGACTTCCTGGCCTTCCAGAATGCGTTCGATTCGGGCGACCTCACCGCCGACTGCGACGACGACGGCAGCCTCACGCTCTTTGACTTCCTTTGCTTCCAGAACGCGTTCGACGCGGGCTGCGAGTAAGCCCCACTGATCCCGATCGTGACCCCTTTCATTGGCCCGCGCCGCCTGGCGCGGGTCTTTTGTTGTTTGGCCGATGCAGCTTGGAATCTTCCTAACATGAGTGATGCGACGCGTCGTGATCGGCTTGACCTTCCTGCTGTTGCTCGGGTTCGTCTCGAGCGTGGGGGTTGCGTGGACGGGCGCCACCATGTGGCGCGGCCTCGACCTCGATAACCCGCTAACCAATACATGGTTCAACGAGCCGAAGGTCGAGGTTGGCGAGGCGAACGATTGGCGTATCGCCCAATGGACCGACGCGACACTGACCCGCCGGTCGGGCTGGGGCTGGCGGCCCGAGTGGTTCGAGGATCCACGGGACGCTTACCTCCGCAGCGTCACGCTCAGCAGCGAAGAGCGGAACCGCGCATGGACCCAGATCAGCCTGCCGTCGTTCAGCCGCGCACAGCGGGAGCCGCCGGAAGAACCCCCGGCCATCGCCTTGTTCGTCCACGCCCTGCCCAGCTTCGAGGAGCGCGAGGCCGGCTGGCCCGCGCGGTGCCTGCGTGTGTGGTGGGTGGCCGGCGATGATCGGCTCGACACGCCCGGCGAGCGTATCCGGGGGGGCGTGCTCGCGTCGTGCTGGGTGTATCCATGGGGTTCGAGCTCGTTCGATCCCTCGACGATGAGTTGGGGCACCGAAGACGAGCACGCCATCCCGCTGACACCAATGTGGGCGGGGCTGGCGATCAATGCCGTGTTTTGGGCTCTCGTCTGGCTCGCAGTCTTGCAACTGGCGATGCTGCCGGTGCGGCTGTGGCTGTGGCTGTGTCGGCGATTGAGGCAATGCGAGCAACAGGGCCGGTGCCTGCGATGTGGGTATGAGCTGAGCGCGACCGGCGATCCGACCGTGACCTGCCCGGAATGCGGTACGCGGCTTGGGCAGCGTCAGAGGCGCGCGTGGCGGGGTATGGTGGTGCTGCCCGCGCTCGCGCTGTTGCCGGTCGTCGCCTGGGTTGCCGCCGTGGGCACACAGCGGATCACGACCGCCGAGTACCTCCCGCCGATGCACAAGGCCGCCGCCGATGGCGACCACCAGAGCGTGCGCGAGCTGCTGGCGGCGGGGGCCTTGGTCGACAATGACGCGCCCGATCTTCGGCCGCTGAACATCAGCCCGATGCAGGGCGCCCGGCCCATCGAGTGGGCCGCCGCCCGCGGCCACACACAGGTGGTGGATGAACTCATCGGCGCGGGCGCCTACTACGGCAAGCTCGGGGATCGCCGCTCGCCTCTCGCGTTGGCGGTCGCGTGCGGGCACGACGACATCGCCAATCGCCTGATGGCGGCGGGGGCGTCGGTCGTCGAGGTGCCCGACACCACGCCCGCGCCCATCGCCATCGCGGCCTTGCGGGGCGACGAGGTGTTACTCCAGGCGATGTTCGACTGGGCCGAGGCGTTGGGCCGTGGAACCGTGGACCTGCAACTCTTCCACACCACGCTGGCCGGGCGCGACGCGTCTTTGCAGCAGATGGTGCTCGACCGCACGGATTCCACGTTCCGAGGGGAGCGCGACGTGGCCATCGCCGCGTTCCGCTGGGGCGATCTGGACTTGTTCGAGGCGATGCTCGACCGAGGCTTCGACGCCAGGTGGGCACCGGACGACTTCGTGCCCCTCCTGGGCCACGTGCCCGACCCGCTGGCGTCCATCGAGGTGCTGGTGGCCGAGCGCGTGGACGTGCGGTGGACCAACTGGACGGGCAACACGGCCCTGCACCTGGTGGCATCCCGGCCCGAGGCGTCCGAGGCCATCCGCCGGCTGGTCGAGCTGGGTGTGCCGCTGGGGGCGAGCAACAGCATGTCGGACACGGCCCTGCACGTAGCGGCTCGGAACGGCCGGGCCGCTAACGTCCGCGTGCTGCTTGAGCTGGGTGCCGACGCGAACGCGTTGGATGCCGATGGCCGTACGCCGCAGCAGCTGTGGTGGCATGCCCAACTGGGTACGGATGGCTATCGCGAGGTCCAGGAACTGCTCGAGGCCGCCGAGAAGCGCGGGCCATGACGCGGCGGGTAGTAAGCGGCGTCACCCTGCCTGTGGGATTCACATTCGAGACGATGTAAGTCGAAGTCGCCTAATCGCGCCGCATCACCGCCGCGCCGGTTCCGTACGTGTGGTGCTCGGCGGTGGACTTATGCCACTCGAAGTAGGGGCCGATGTCGCCGGTGTTCCACGGGATCGCGCCGACCGGGCGGGTTTTCGCGAATTCGGAGTGCTGCCAGAGATCCTGCTCGAACTCGGCCATCGTGAGCGCGCGGCCGTTCCACTCGGGAAAGGCCATACCCATCTCGGGCTCGCAGATGTCGAAGCTCATCGCTAGGACGCCGCCGGGCACAAGCACGCGAGCGATCTCGTCCATGGCCTTGCGCTTGTTTGGTTGGTGCTCGATTACGCTGAGGCTTGTGAGCAGGTGGGCATGACCGTCTGGCGCGGGGATGGTCTCGTCGTCGGTGAACGCCCAGTCGACGCGCACATTGAGCGTGTCGCGCAGCTTAGTCCACTGGCCCTCCATACCGCGGGTGGTCTCGACGAGTGTGACGCGAGCACCCTTGGTCGCCAGCCACCACGGCATGGGGCTGAGTTCGCTACCCATGTCGATGATGCGCAGACCCGCGAGGGGGAGTGACTCGATCGCGTGGAACCAGAGCCAGGGATACTCCCAGATCTTGCTCCAACTATCGAACTCGCGCAGGCCGTGAGACTTGGCAAAGGCGTTGAGTTGGGCCATAAACGAGGTAAACGGCGAGCTTTGGAGTTCTTCGAGCTTTGCAAGGATGGCGCGCGGGGCAGGGGTCGCCGTGTGCAATCCGATAGGATCGCCGGATGTCGGCATCGGAGGATCTTGCGTGGTGATGCGTTGATCGGTAAGGGTCAGCACATCCTCGACCTGCCAACGCACGGCGTGCTTGCGGAGTGCCTCGGCGTGACTTTCGTTAGCGGGTGCCAGTTCGACGGGAACCCCGGCATACGCCAGCGCGAACGCGGTTGATGCGAGCGAAGCCGGGAGAGTCAAGGGTTCTCGATCTCTAACTGGGCCGTACGCTGAGAAACGTGCGAGAGCCTCGCCCATGCGAGCGTGTTGCTCGGGCGTGGCGGGTTCAGACCTGGGGAGGAGCGTGGCGATCTGCTCGCCTAGAAGTTGGGCGGTCACGGCGTGGGCGGGCAGCGTGGGGCGCATCGCAACCGGGCCGGGCCGATCGGGCGGGCTCCAGAGCGAGGCGATCGCGGCCAGCCCGTCGCGGAGGGGCTCGTCGAGTTCGGTCATGCCCGAACCAATCCGGCCCGTGACCACTTTGCCGTGCTGGGCGACATCCGTGCTGCCCCATTCCCAAGTGGGCAGGTCGTGTTTGGCTTTGTCGTAAACCAGCATGGATGCGTCGAACGGTTCCTCAATGAACTCGCACAAGCGTCGCAGCTCCGTTTGAGGTGCGCACACGAGACTCTCGTAGATGAGATGGTGGAAGGGTTTGTTGCTTAGAAACCCCTCGATACGGCGATTCCAGTTGATCCAGCGCAGCGTGGCGGCCAGGGGTGTCGAGCAGACGGACTGCGAAGGAGTCAGGCGCAGCGTGTTCTCGTAGACGGGGGCGATGCCCTTGCGATGCGCAGCCACCGACGCCGTGCTCTGGGCAACGTCGAGCGCGTCTCGGGTGATCCAGACCCACTTGGCATCGGGGAGGAGTTGGTGGAGCGCGTCAAGGTGCAGCAGATTGTTGGGTGTCTTCTCGGCCCAACGGGTCTTGTCGCGTGCACGGGCATAGGCGAGCATGACATCATCGAGGAAATTCCGTGCCGCCTGATGCAAGACCTCTGGTGACTGGTGATAGCTCTTGCAGTAGCCGTGCTCCGGATCGCGCATGGCGCGGACCAAGCCGAGCAGCGTGGCGGGTTGGTGTTCGGCAAGCCAGGGTGTTTCTGGGCCGCATGCGATGCTTGGGTGCGCGTCGAGCATGGTGCGCAGGAGGGTGGTGCCGCTGCGCGGGACGCCCACAATGATGATGGGCGGCTTGGTGATCGAAGGAGCGTCGAAGGTCATCGGGCGAGCGTAGGCCTCGCGAGCAAACCGCCAGCGGGGTTGTAACCCAGTGTGCGCAGGGCGTCGCCTGCGATATGCTCGGTTTCTGAGGGTGGGGGAAGATCGGTCGACGCGGGGTTCTTGCGTTCGATGCGGCCGTCGGCCCATGATTGCATTGCGGCACCACCATCGGACAAATCGAGATGCTTGGCGATGCGCGTCGACAGTGCGGATGCATCTGTGATGAGATCTTCGTATCGCACCTGCAGCACTCGGTCGTCGCCGATGGCTCGGACGTGCTCGTGTGCGACCTCGACGCTCATGCGCCACTCGAGCAGGCCACGAGCAACATCATTCGTGCAGAGTTTCAATTCGGCGTCGAGGCCACGTTGTAGGGCAAGCCGTTCGAGTAGGTGCCACTTCCGGTCGTTGTCGCCATACCACTGGCCAACCTCGATGCGCTTGGCAATGGAGCGAGCGACCTCGACGCCGTGACGAACGATGTTGACGATCTTGGCATTGGGTGCAAGGGCCGCGAGGAATCGGAGCCGGAAATTGTTCAGGGCGATCTTCTCGACAAGAAGGGGGTTGCCGCGCCGTTGCTCCCCGGCGATTTCCCAGAATCGGTCTTGTCCTTCTCTAGAGAGATCGGCCTCGGTCAGTTCGATGGTATTGTCGCGCAGGCGGGTATCTTCTCGAAGGCCCCAAGCGTCGCACTGGGGGAAGGGTTCAACCCAGATTCGAAAATAATCGTTCAGATAGCGCACGCCGGGGCTAGCGCCGATCAGCGTTCCCAGGATGCTGGTGCCCGAGCGACCACAACCGGTAAGAAACGCTATGGGTTCGCTCACGATGAGGCCTCGACACGGGCCTGTGTGGCTCGGCCCGCGGGCTCGCACGCCACCGACATAGGGAGGCGTGCCGTCCCAAAGAAGGGCAGTGGTTGATGGGCTGGGTGGTTCACTCGAACGGGGCCGAGCCCGTTGATGTGGTCATGGAAGAGGGCGCCATTGGGGTCGCCCGTACCGTCCGGCTCGCTGGCGGAGATGCCCAGCGTGTACTCGCCCGGCTTGAGTTGGAGCTCGACTTGGAACGTGATCACGAGGCGGTCACCTGGTCCGAGGGCCGGCACCTCGGTTGCTTGCTGGAGGGTTCCCTGGCCGAAAACCTGTGTGCCAAACCTGTCAATGAGGCGGATGCCGACGCGGGGTTTGGCGATACTCTCTATCGCTTCTACCAAGACGCGTACGTGTAGCGTATCACCGATACTCACAATCGTGGTGTTGCGTTCCTGATCATCGCAGATCTGGCAGGCGGTGATGCGGAGGCTGCCTTCTCCGTGGCGTCGCTCGGCCTGGATGTTGTCATCAAGCGTGTTCGCGTCGAGCACGCGTTGAGCGAGACGGGCGCCGCGCCGCGTGTCCGCGGGCTGCACCGATTCGATCGCTTCGGTGGGATCTTCCTGTCTCGCCCACTTGTCGCGGATCTTGCCCGACGGGCCCTTTCGAAGGGCGGCGTGGTATCGGGCGATGGCATCAACCGGCTCACCCTGGAAGGTGACCGTACCCTGCTCGAGCAAGATAGCCCGATCGCACAGGTTCGTGATCGCACCTGCGTCGTGGCTGGCTAGCAGCAGGGTGGTGCCGTTATCGAGCATCTCGCGGATGCGGCGTGTGCACTTCTGGACGAAGAAGATATCGCCCACGCTGAGGGCCTCGTCGACGATGAGCACCTCGGGTTCGAAGGCGGCGAAGATGCTGAAGGTGACCCGGACGGTCATGCCGCTGCTGTAGCTGCGGACCGGGCGGTCGAAGAACGCGCCGACGTCGGCGAACGACTCGATTTCCTCCATTTTGGACTTCGCAAAGTCTGGCGGGAAGTTCAGCAGCCGGGCCATGTTGTGGACGTTCTGGCGGCCGGTGAGATCCTTGTTGAGGCCGGCCCCGAGTTCGATGAGACTCAGGACACGACCGCTAAGGGTGGCGGTGCCTTCGGATGGGATGCTCACGCCGGTGACCATCTTGAGAAGAGTGCTCTTGCCGCTGCCATTGCGACCGACGACACCCAGGCATTCGCCTCGGCGAAGGCCGAAGGAAACACCCCGAACCGCCCAGAAGTCGCGGTGGAGCTGCAGGCTGTTGAGTGTGGACCACTCGGCGATTCGGTGCCAGGGGTTGTTGTATAACTTGAAGCGTTTCCCGATGCTCTCGCACCGGACGGCCCAGTCCTCGTCCATGGCTGGCGTGGCGGCGTGGGATGGGGTCGAGTCTTGCACTAGGTGATTGTAGTGACTAGCCAAGCAGGCGGCGGCGCAGGGTCGACAATATCCTGGCGAGCTTGTAAGCCCGACTGGCCCGGAGTTCGTTCAACTCGTTGCGTGCTTCGTCACGTTCATGCACAGCACGGTCGAGCTGCAGTCGGGTGCCGTGGGTTGCTTGTTGGGGTGGGTGCAGTTCTCGCTGGAGGTGTGCGACAGCCCGCTCCGCGTCGGTCAGGCGTTGGGGGGTTGAGGTGCCCGGGCGGGCGTCGGCTTGGGGATCGGCTGGGCCCGCGACGACCTCCGGCAGAGCCGCGATAGCGGCACCTTGTTCGAGCAGGGCTCTAAGCACACTGGTAGCATCGGAACCGACAGCCGCGGTTTCGAGCCGACGCCACCACGAGGCGTCGATTGCAATCGGGCCCGGGTGGTCGACCAGCAACTCGGGATGATCGGCCGATGGCGTGGAGAACGGGATCACCTCGCGGCCATCCGGTCCGGTGCGCGCAAACCACGGGGCAACGGCGTCGATGGTGTTGTTGGCCCGAAGTACGGTGGTGAGGGGGTCTCGAAATTCTTCTGAGGTATCCGCATATGCCAGGACAGCAACCTCACGCTCCGGAACTGGTATGGGCAGTGTGGGTGTATTCGAGGCGGCGTGGTCGACGCGCCGGGTAACGATGGCCGCATCGTCGCAAACGGCTGCGATGCGTTGTCGGGCCGCACGGCCCATGATGGAGCGTTGTTCGTCGGACATGGTCGTCGCGCGTTCGATCGCGTGGGCCAGGTCGTTTGCGTCACCGGGTGTGAAGAGCAAACCGCTCACGCCGTCCTCGATCATCTCAGCCATACCGCCGGCATTCGCGGCGATCGCAATCTGGCCGGCGGCCATGGCTTCCATGCAGGTGTTGGGATAGTTGTCGTTGGGGCTGGGGATGATCGCCCACGAGCAATGTCGGCGTTGCTCGATGAGTGCTTCTGGCTCGAGTTCACCGAGCAGATGCACCTTTGATGCTTCCTGTCGGAGGTGCCGGGTGATCGCGGTGGCACCAAAGTCTTCATTCGACACCCAGTCGAACGTATCTCGACCAGCCACACGAAGCGGCGGAGCCAGATTTCCAAGGATTCCCAAGGCCTCGGCGAGCGTGTCAAAGCCCTTGCGACGCTCCATTCTGCCGACGAAGAGGGCGGCGTTTTCGTTTGGTAGCGGCGCGTTGAGATTGACAGCCTCGCCCAGGGGGTATGGCACCACTCGGATCCGGCCTTCGGTCGCCGGTTCCCATCGTTGCGTCCATTCGGCGAGAGCATGGCTGGGACACGTGATGCCGTCGGCCCAACGGAGCACGTCGCGTTCCATGGATCGCAGTTCGGCGCCTGCGCGGCCTTGCTGCGGTCCGCCTTGGAGCTCCTCGATCCACGCTGTCGGCGAGTGCAGGTGGACGATGACGGGTGGGCTTTGTTTGTCCAACTCGGCCAGCGGGCCGCGGCCGAGGCGGCGTTCATTCAAGATGAACCAGAGCAACGCGCCCGTATCAGGGGCTTCGATGGTCCTGGGTTTGAATGTCTCCAGCAGCCACGGCAGTTGCTCCCTGAGCTGCATGGCAAGCACGCTCTCGCGATGGAAGGCCCAGAAGGCGGCATGGCAAGCAGGGCCTGAGGGTGACGCCAGGATGCTCGGTCTAGGGCCCGCCCAGTCGGGCTGGAGTTCAACATAACCCAAGAAAGGCACGCGGACCACGCGGACGCCGTCGGACTCTTCGACCAAGGGGGAGTCAACATCACCGACCGTAACGACCACCGGTTGATGCCCTTGGCCGACAAGGGCCCGAGCCATACGGACCGTGTAGGTCCCGATGCCGCCGCCGACGAAGGGCGGGTATTCGCGTGAGATCAGCAGCACAGACGGGCTCTCCCCGGCCGATGGGGCCGTGTGGCCACAGTAGTCGGTGTTGGTGGCTGTAGGGACCCCCTAGCATCGCCTGTGAGCAAGACTACCAGACCCAAGGCCGGCCGTCTCGCGTTCCTAGGCAGCGTGATGGCGGCTTTGCTTACGGCTACCACCGTGACCGTTCTGACGCTGTCCCTGTCGGTCGAAGATAGCACTTCTCTGTGCGACGAAAATGGTCCGTTTGAGCAAGCTTCATTCGTGCTCTGGCTGGCGTTGGCAGTGTGGATCCCGCTGGTGTTCCGGAAATTCACATTAGAGGTGGTCGCGGCAATGCTCATCGCACTCGCGGCATCTGCCCGTGAGTTGGACTGGCACATCAAGTTCACGGGCTACAGCATGCTCAAGCCGCCATTCTACTACCGGGCTGAGCATGAATTGCACCACCAGATCATTGCTGGTCTGGTCATGTTGCTGGTGTTTGCGGCGGTGGTCGTGCTCACCGCTCGATTAATCCACTTGCGGCCATGGAAGCGACCGTGGCCATGGTGGGTGTTCGCACTGGGCTTCGCCTTCTTCATGCTCGCATTCACAAAGGTTGTAGATCGCGCGCCGGCGATCATGGCCGAAGATTTTGGATTAACCCTTGGGCCGCGCATGCGGGTGGTGTTCTCTGGGATCGAGGAAGGGCTTGAGATGCTGCTGCCCGTGTTCTTCGGTGTTCACGCTCTTGCCCTAGCCCGCTGGCACGCCAGCCGCAAGCACGCGCATGGGCCTGTGAAGCAATAGCGGATGTGTTTGGCCGGTGAATCCAACGTACGCGGTTGGGCGTTCTGGTGGCTACTAGCTGCCGGCATCTACAACATCCTCTGGGGTGCCGCTGTTGTGCTGTTTCCCGCGGTGCTGTTTGAGCTTGCTGGCATGGAGCAACCTCGCTACCCGCAACTCTGGCAGTGCATAGGGATGATCGTTGGTGTCTACGGCGTGGGCTATCTCGCCGCGGCACGCGACCACCGCCGCCACTGGCCGATCATACTCGTAGGCTTGCTTGGCAAGATCTTTGGCCCCATCGGGTTCGCACAGGCGGTTATTCGAGGGGACCTGCCACCGGCTTTTGGCGTCACGATCCTGACCAATGACCTCGTCTGGTGGATCCCTTTCGCCCTCATGCTCCGCGACGCGCTTCGGTTCCACAGCGAACGCCCATGATCGAGACCGTTCTGCTCACGCACGCCGCCGCTACCTGGTTCATGGTCGGGCTGATCTGGTTCGTGCAGGTTGTGCACTACCCGCTCTTCACTGGGGTTGGCGAGGATGGTTGGGCACGGTACAGCCGCCGCCATCGGTCGCTTACGACGCTTGTCGTCGCGCCGATGATGCTTGCCGAACTCACCTGTACCATCTTGTTGGTGGTCTCTCGCCCAGGTGCTCTCACGGTAACGGGTACTGTTCTGCTCGCGCTCACCTGGACTTCTACGTTTTCCGTTCAGGTGCCGCTCCACGGTCGCCTGGGCCGTGGCCACAACACGGGCGTCGTGCGAACGCTTGTAGCAACGAATTGGGCCCGCACCATCTTCTGGTCGATCCGCGGTGTTATCGCGTTGCTGCTGCTCAGTGCCTCATGAGCGCCTCGACACCCTTGCGATCGACAGGCAGCTTCGAGCTCAGGTTTTTTGGTCCGCTAGCGGTCACGTGGATGTCGTCCTCGATGCGGATGCCGATGTTCTCATCTGGCAGGTAGAGCCCCGGCTCGATGGTGATGATGGCGTCCTTGGCCAGCGGCGTCTTGGGGTCGACGTCATGCACCGAGATGCCCAGGTGGTGCCCGATGCCATGATAGAAGGCGTGCCCATACCCTGCCTTGTCGATGACCTCGCGGGCGGCCATGTCGACATCGTGCATCCAGGTGCCGACAGTCGAAGCTTTGATGGCGGCCTTCATGGCTTTCAGTACCAACTCGTAGGCATCGGACTGGGCGCTGCTGAACTTGCCGTTCACCGGGAACGTCCGTGTAATGTCGGCGCAGTATCCTCCCATCTTGGTACCGCTGTCGAGCACGAGCATGTCGCCATCTTCCATGGTCCGGTTGTTGGCGCCGTAGTGCAGCACGGTGGCGTTCACGCCCGAGCCAGCGATTGGGTTGAAGGCGTTGCCCTCGCCGTCGTTTTCCGCGAAGGTACTGGTCAGCGTGCGGATGACGGCACCCTCGTTGGCACCTGGTTTGATCTTGCGTGCAGCGGCGCGAACACCGGCCATGGTGGCGTCTACTGCGCCCTGGATCAGCTTGCGTTCCACGGGACTCTTGGCGGCGATGAGCTGGTAGAAGGGCTGCCACATCGACTCAATCGATACCCCCGGCACGCGCTCGGCAGCAAGGCGGTATGTCGCCAAGTCCTGGTTCACCCCTGCCGGCGCAGGCCGCGGCTCGTGCAGTGTGGCGAGCCTGCCCGTGCGGCTGGCAGCTTCGGTCACCAGCCAAATCAGCCGGCTGACACGGAAGACCGTGCCCACGCCGAGCCGATCTCGCATCTGCGGGCTCAGGCCCTCGCGGATGCCGTGCCATGCCTCATCCTCGGGGTCGCGCGTGCGGAACATCAAAACTTCACGGCGGCGCGGGTTGGGGTGGCTCGGGTCGAGTAGCAGGGCGGCACCGGGTTCGTCGGCTATGCCCGTGAGGTACAGGAACTCCACGCTCGGCTCCCAGTCGCCGCGGAGCGACGCGCTGTGCTCGCCAGCGAAGACCAGGCCCACACGATCTTTCAAGAGTCTGGCGACCTTCTGGCGGCGTTTCTTGATCTCCGTGGTAGCGATCGGGGTGTACGGGCTGGTGGGAGCGGCGGTTGGTTTCCTGGCCATGGGCCATAATTGGCGCGCCGCGAGGTTGGCGCTTCAGGTCCGAGACACGGCCACTCCGTCGTGTGTGTGCTCCAGGTGAAGGCCTGCAGCCGTCCGCGATCCCCGACCGGCAACGATCCAGCTTGCGAGCGATCGGGCCGTTGCCGCAGAGAGGCGGTCGTGACCCTGGTCCCCGAAGTGGACCAGGGCGCGGCGGAGCAACCCCTCTCGCACCGCCTCCGGACAAGTGGCGTAGGCTGACCGATCGAGCACGAGGGCACCGCCTTGCTCGGTTACGATGTCAGGCCACGCATCGCTGACGGCCAACTCGACCACATGGACCGCGTGTCTGAACGCGTCCGCAGCGCGGGAGGCTCGCATGGCCGCCCCTGGCCTGAGGCCTTCCATCACTGGCAGCACCCGGGCGCGAATGGCGGCACGGAGCGGAGCATCACCCGTGTCCGGATCGTCGTTGGTAGCATCGTGGGCCCACTCCCACTCGGCAGCTTGGCAGATAGCTTCGGCATGTGCGCGCGTGATGTGCAGCATCGGGCGCACCAGCATGGTGTTCTCGTCAAGCGCCCGGCGTGGAGCCGGGCCGCGAAGACCTCGTGGTCCTGCGCCGCGGATGAGGTTTGCCAGAACCGTTTCGAGCACGTCGTCGGCGTGGTGGGCTACGGCGACATACCTACATCCGCCATCGGCAGCCAGCTTCGCGAGCGCCGCGTAGCGGTGCTGGCGAGCACTTGCCTCGGCGTTTCCCGGGCCGACCTCCACGTACCGCACATACACCGGCAGGTCGAGCAGTTGCCCGAGTTCCTCGACAAGCTGTCGATCAGCTTCCGCCTCGTCTTGCGGACGCATGTCATGCACGACATGGCCAATGCACTTCACGCCCGGGCGCTTCGCCAGAGCAAATGCCAAGGCGCAGGAATCGGCGCCGCCGGAGACCGCCAGCAGCGTGGGGCGAGCGTCGTCTCGCACCGCAGGACCGCCAGTCAGAGCACGCCACGAGCGGATGATGCGACGCTGGGTTGAGGCGGTGAAATCGGGCACGGGGGATCGTATCGGATGCTTCCGTGTTCGATCGACCGACACTACTGTTCGGCAATGGACACCATCGCCATCATCCTGGCTCAGACCGAGACGCCATCCGACCCCGATGCGGGCGTGGGCGGCCGCAGCACCGCCCAGCAGACCGCTTCGTGGGTGCTCATCATCGCGGCCATCGTGCTGCTGACCTGGGTCATGCTGCGGCTGCAATGGCGGCGGCAGCGTCGCTCACCCGACGACGAGCCTGTCGCCGAGATGCGTGAGACACTGGCCGATCGCCAGGCCGACATGGAGCGGGCCGCCGAGGTAGGGGAGGTTGTCCGAGATCTGGCTTCCCGGCTCGAGACCCGTGCTACCCGGCTCGAAGCCTTGCTCGACGAAGCCGACGAACGGATCGAGAAGCTCGAGGCCAGGCTGGCGGCCGGGACAATGTCGGGGAGTCTGGCAGCTTCCGAGCGGCCGGCCCTCGCCACGCGGGCAAGCCGGAGCGATACGCCGGATCCCTGGTCTGACAACCATGACGCACCCGCTACGCCCCTTCGCAGCGATGACCCGCTCCACCAGGAGGTCTACGAGCTCGCCGACTCCGGCCAGAGCCCTCTGGAAATAGCTCGCCGACTCGAGCAGCAGGTGGGCACGATCGAGTTGATCCTGGCTCTTAGGCGGTAGGTTCAGTTACCGGCCGACATCAAGTTGTCTTTGGATCCGCCGGCCCTTCGGGTATGCTGGATGACGCAAGAGGCCTGTCTGCTGGAGACAAGACATGATCCGAACAGTTGCGATTGTATCGCTCGTTCTGAGCGCCGGTGCGGCATGCGCACAGACCGTTGAACTGAAGATTGACATCGACCAACCCGACCTCCTTGACGGCGATAGCACCCGTGTCACACTGATAGCCGAGTTCTCAACCGGCGACTACGCCGCGGCCGGCATCATGACAGACCTCGTGGCCGATGTGTCCGGAGATCCCCCAGGGTTCTGGAGCGACTTACAGCTTGTTTCACCGATGGATGGCCCTGGCACCTCGGCGGGGGAACTCGACGGCGCAGACGGGATCACCGGAATTCTGGCCGGCCAACTCAACTTCCCACCGGCGATGATCTTCGCCGACCCATCGAACCCCATCGCGTTCTGGCAAGCCACGTTCACGGCCAGGAGCTACTCGGAAGGATTTCTTGAGCTCTCGACTTCGACCAGCCGGCTCGAAATGTACGCCAGCCGCGACTCAACCTTGAGCGAGTCGCGGCTCGACGTGCTGGTCGAGGGCACGGGCCGGATTACGATCAACGTCCCCGCTCCCGCCAGTGGCGGGTTGCTGCTGCTTGGACTCGGGCCCACGATGCGCCGGCGTCGGTAGTTACTGAGCGACTTACCCCCCCGGCAAGTGCTTCTCGATCCAATCATCCTGTCTCAACACGTGCCCCCGATTCACCCGGTCGCGGTGTTCGGCCTTGCGTTGACTCTGGCGAACCGCAAGCTTCGCTAGGCTGTCAACGGTGAGTTCCTCACGGGCCGTCCGGCGGCGAATAAAAGCGGCGAGGCTCGCGGCGTTGTGGACGATGAGTTCGTCTTCCAGGCTCGCAAAGATCTGGGCGCTCCCCGGGTCGCCCTGACGCCCGGCCCTACCGATGAACTGGCGGTCGATGCGTTTGGAGGCGTGGAGTTCGGTCAGGATGACGTGCAGGCCACCGGACTCCCTTGCCCTGTCGTCGAGCACAATGTCCGTGCCGCGGCCGGCCATGTTGGTGGCCACGGTGATCGCGCCGCTGCGGCCAGCCTGCGCGATGAGATCCGCCTCGGTCTTGTCAAAGTTGGCGTTGAGAACCTGGTGCGCCAAGCCGCGGGCTTCGAGCCGTTCTGAGATCCGCTCGCTCACCTCGATCGACCGCGTACCGACGAGCACCGGACGACCTTGGGCGTGCTGGGCGACGACCGAATCGACGATAGCCGCGAACTTGGCACTGCCCGAGCGAAAGATGCGTGTGGGCATCTGCTCGCGGATCATCGGCATGTTGGTCGGCATCACCACCACGGGCCTTCGATAGACAGTTTCAATCTCGCCGCGCGCGTCGATAGCGGTGCCACTCATGCCCGTGAGGAAGCGGTAGCTGCGGAAGAAACGCTGGAAGCTCACACGGGCGAGAGTCTCGCGGTCGGCGGTGACCTCGACACCCTCCTTCGCTTCCACCGCCTGGTGCAGCCCGTGTTCCCACGATCGATCGGCCAAGTACCGGCCCGTGTATTCGTCGACGATAACGACGCGGCCGTCGACGATCTGGTAGTGGTGCCCGCGCAGATAGCAGTGTCGGGCGGCGAGCGCCTGCCTAATGAGTTCTTCGGCGCGGCGCGGGGCCTTCCAGATGGCATCTTCTTCCTGGGCGAAGAGATCTTGCAGGCGATCACGGCCGCGGCGCTTGAGCTCTGCCCGGCGGCGGACGTGCTCGACGGTGTAGTCGGGGCCCTCGTCGAGTCGGTTGGCGATCTTGGCGGCGGTCGCATAGACAGGGCCCATCTCGTCTTCCTTACGGGCCTGAGCGATGATGAGCGGTACGACACCCTCATCGATGAGCACGGCGTCGGCCTCATCAACCATCGCCGCGTGCAGTCCGGGCACCAACGGAGCGAGGCCGGCTGCTTCTGGTCGGTTGCCCATGCGCGCCAAGGCCTGCCGCCCGGTCCAGGGCGTCTTCAGGCGGCCGATGCGCAACTGGTCACGCAGCCAATCGGCGGTGATCTGTTTGGGCGTGCCATAGACAATGTGCCGGGCGTAGATGCTCGAGCGTTCCTGAGGTGACAGCTCTTGCGTGATGGCTCCAACGGTCAGGCCGCAGCGAGCATAGATCGGCTTTCGGCTGGTGGCGTCACGGTCGGCCAGATAGTCGTTGACCGTGAGCACGTGCAACCGCTTGCGGCGCCAAGCGATAAGCGGGGCGGCGATAGAACCCGTGAGTGTCTTGCCCTCGCCCGTGGCCATCTCGACGACACGGCCGTGATACAGCCCCAGCGCGCCGGCGAGTTGGACGACGTAAGGTTCCTGGGTGGTCTCTCGCCGGGCGACTTCGCGCATGAGTGCCATGGCACTTCGGAGTTGTTCCGGATCGACACGGCCGCGTACGAACGCCTCGCGCGCGGTGCGGACCGCTTCGTCGAGTTGGGTCTCGCTCAACGCGGTGACACCCGCTCGAAGGGCATCGACACGCCTGGCCTCGGCCAGCAGGTGGTTGCGCGTTGTGCGCATGCGGTTGACGCGGGCCCGAGCTTTCACAGCTATCGTGTCGAGCCCGGTGTAGTGCTCGGGTTTGCGCTGGCGCGCACGGAGCGCCTGGAACATGATCTCGTAGCGCGTCAGATCGCTTACGGTCTGGCCGGGTGTAGGCGCGGGCATGGACGGGGTGGCGGTCATGGTGGTGGCGGGTTAGATGTCGATGCGACCCTGCACGAGCTGGCGGAGGCGGTCGATCCACTGGCCGAGCAGCGGGCGTGGTGGCAGGCTGAACCGCACCGCGACACGCTCGCCGGGCAATGGCGGCAGCTTCGTGGTCGCGGCGTCAAAGTTGGCCTCCATTTCGACGATGAAGCGTGGACGCGTGGCCTGGGCGCTCTGCCCCTGCTGGTTCCGATTGGTTTGTACCTGACCGCCACCGATGTCGGCCAGTGCCGGATGGGGCAGTGATCGATCGCCCGCGTCGCGGCGCACGAACTCGATCACGTCGAATGCCACGCCCGGCTGGGTGTGCCGGCGGATCTCGGCCGAGAAGTCGTCCTCGAAGGCCAAGGTCTGGAGCCAATCGGCCTGCCGTTGATCCATCGAGGCTACGACGCGGATGTGGTTGCTCATCACGACGGTGCAGATCGGCTGGCCTAGCTGGAGGTATTGGCCGGCGAGCTTGCGTGGGTCGTCCGAGATGAATCCCTCGTGAGGGGCACGGATGGTCAGCGCATCGACGCGCTCCTCAAGGAACGCCAGCCGTTCGAGAAGCACGGCGCGTCGCTCGGTCATGAGATCGGCGATCGGCACGCCCTGGGCCATGGCCGACTTGAACCGGGCCTCGAGCTCACGGAACTGGCCCGAGGTCTGCGCCAACTGTGCGAGCAACTCTGGATTCTCGGCGATGGCGATCGGTTGGTCGACCGCCACGTGCTCGCCCGGGCTCACAAGCACGTCCACGACGAAGCCGTCGGCACCCGCGAACACGCCTGTAAACTGCTCGCTTTCCACCACGGCGCTCGCGCGCCGGTGGTCGGGCATGGGCACCGCCCCTAGCAGCAGCCCAGCCGCACCTACCGCGAGAATGCTTGTGAGCACTGCGCGCACCCGCCTGTCGGCAATCTGCGGGCTGGTAGCCAGCCAGTGCGTCCACTTGCCGAAGGGCATGATGAACCACACGGCCGCGGTCCAGATCGCGAGCACGAGCCCAAGCCCGAACATCTGCCCCATTACGAAGAGCGTAATCGAGAAGAACAGGAACACGCGGTAGGCCATCGCGGCCCAGCCGTAGGTGATAAGCCAGGGCTTCTCACCGGGTTGGATGGTGGGGGGTTTGGCGTTCTGGATGCGGTACATGTGCCGCTGGAATTGGTACTTGATGAAGTTCTGGGCCCGCTGCATGAGGTTGGGGGCTTCGAGCAGGTCGCTCAGGATGTAGTATCCGTCGAAGCGCATGAGCGGGTTGGCGTTGAAGAGGATGGTGCTAATACTGGCCGTCAGCATGGCACTGTACGCAAACTGGTTCACCACGCCGCCCGTGTCCAGCGTCGCCAGCCACACGAACCCAGCGATAGACGCCGCGGCCAGCTCGAAGATCATGCCCGCGGCACCCACGGCCATACGCTGCCACTTGCTGGCAAAGGCCCAGGTGCTCGACGCATCCACGAATGGTGCGGGGAACATCACGAGCATCATGATGCCAAGCTCGGGCACCTGCCCGCCGAATCGCTTGCACACCAAGCCGTGCCCGCTCTCATGGATGATCTTGCTGATGATGAACACGACGATGAGCCACGGCCAGTTGGCTGGCGCGATGGCGCCCTGGAACCGTGCCGAATCGAACAGGGCGCCGGCCTCGCTAGCCAGCGCAGCCAGCGCGCCGATCAGCAGCAAGCACCACGCGATGAAGCCCCACCGGTTCAGCAGAGGTCGCACGATGGGCTCGACCGCCGTGAAGATCGAATCCGGATTGAACAGCCGGATGCGGAAGTACATGATGCCCATCGCCTGGCCGATTGCCTTTTTCTTCCGTCGCTCGCGGCCGCGGCGGAGCAGTTGCTCGGTCTCGGGCGTGTCGTCGGCCTTCAGCAGGTTCGCGTTGTAGAGCTGGCTGATGAGCTCGACCGTTTCGACCTGCGTTGGTGCGGCATCGCCGTGGGTCTCCAGGCACAGGTGCCAGGTTTCCTCGACCGTGCGCCTCCCGTCCAGCAGGCACACGAACTCGTAGGCCATCGGCGTGAGGCGGTAGAACTGGTTGCTGGCCGGGTCGTGCACGACGTGCCATCGCCGACCGCGGTAGTGCTGGCGCGTGATCTGGGTATGCGAGCGCAGGCGTGGCCTCATCGCGCGTACGCGGCTCCACATCGGGCTGAAGGTCGGGCGTTCGCTCATGCTCGCGGCCCCCTCAATACCAGAGCCAGAGGCGGGCGGTGTCGAGCAAACGCCGGCTCAGAACCCAGATGATGCGCTTGTTGCCCGTGTCGATGTACGCGATGCCTTCCATACCCGGACGCAGCCAACCGGGTGGTTCGGTCAGCGTGCCGCGGAGCTCGAACACGTTGCTGCCCTCGTCGGGTTGGCCCAGCGGCACAAGGCTGCTCGCACTAAACTCAAAACGCTCACCCGGGCGGGCCCGCGTGGCAAAACCACCGATGCTTTCGGGGGAGACGTACCCGATGTCGTTGTCGGGCACACGGGCAATGACCTCAAGCTCGTCGAGGTTAGCGATGCGGAATACCGGCTCACCAACGTTGATCGCAGAGCCGATCATCCGCCGCGGATCACCCGAGACGATGGTGCCGTCGATGGGAGCAACGATGACCGCCCGCGCGATCTGCACGTCGATGTACCGCAGCCGGGCTTGTTCTTGCTCGAGGCGGCCGAGTGCCTGATCGGCGGCGTTGAGATCACCCTCCTTGCGAGCTTCGTCGGCCTCACGCCTCGCGGCAGTAACCGAGGCTTGGGAATCAATGCGGCTCTCACGCAACTCGGTGGTGTCAAGCTCCATGAGCACGTCGCCCCGAGACACCTGCACGCCGGGACGGATGCCGTCGGGCACTCTGGCGATGATACCAGCAAACGGCGCGGCCACCGACCGCTCGTGAACGGCCGACAGTTCCGCCTGCGCATCGACGCGGTAAGGGATCTTGACGAACGTCACGATGACCAAGATGGTAAGTGCGACGAAGGCTGCGACCTTCCATGCGGTGTGTCTGGGGCCGACCAGCCAGGTGCCAGTCTTGAGCACGCTGTGCCATGCTCGTTGAGGGAGTGGTCGATCATCGCTGCGACGAAGCTCGATGACCGGGCCGACCAGGTCAAGTGTCGCCTGGAGCAACTCGAGCTTGGCCGGTTCGAGTTGGTCTTCCTCAGAAAGTTCGATGGTGACCACGCCCACGACCCGCTCGCCCGCTCGAACGGGTAGCGAGGCGACCTTAAGACGAGCATCGGAAGACGCAAGCTGCCGGTGCGCGTGCGTCACGCTTCCAGACAGGATCGGGTCGACCACGGGTTCGTGTTCGCCCTGAGAATTGTCCCCGGGAACCTGCGGGATGGGGTATACGACCGCTTGGGCCTGGTCGTAGCATTCTTCCATTGCGGCCTGCAGCATGCGCACCATGTGCAGGCGTCGGTCCACGTGCTCGGTATCGCTGAGCGCCTGGACACGCACGACGCCCGAGTCGCCAAGCCCACGAACCCATCCGATCGCGGCACGATCCGCTGACGCGGCCCGCGACAGGTCATTAGCCAATTGCAGGCAGGCGCCCTTGAATCCTTCGGCTTCGTTGATCGATGCGATGAGGCGGCCGGCCAAATCGAGCGCCGCCGAAGCTTGCCACGCACCCTTGGCCTCTTGGCGCGCCGCGTGCAACTTGGCGTAGCCACACAGAACCTCGACCAGGGCCATCGTGGTCTGCGTGGCCTCGCGCGATCGTTGCTCGATGGTCAAACAAATTGCCGCCTTGTGCCCGCCTCCGAGCGGCAGGTCGATCGGACCGGCGATGACCGAGCCGCCCTCGCTTCCGGCACCGTACATGGGTGAGTCCGAAGCGCTCAGGGCGAACACACGGGCGGTGCCCTCACGTGTTGCTTCGGCCGCGGCCGACCGCACCCACGAGCCATGCTCGACCTGGCCCGGATCGATGCGTCTGGGTTCACCTGGCTTACCCGACTTCGGCTCGCCGGCAGCGACGGCGTACGCGATCGACGGCTCGTCGGTGCCCTGTCCCTCGGCGTCGGCGGCCGACACAATGACCACCGATCCCTGCCGGGCGTTGGCCACGCGTGTGAGCACGCCGCACAAACGGGCGAGGAAGGTCGTGGCGTTTGGCGACTCCGCCGAGAGTTCCTCGACGATGCGTCGCCACGCTGGCGTTCTCAGATTCGAGATATCCGTCACGGTCGCTCCTGTTTGGGGCAACGGGCCGATCGCGTGGCCCGCCTCCTCGCGGAAGGTGGGCACGCTCGATTCGTTCTGGTTGGGCCGCCGGGCTGGTTAGCCGGCGTCGGCGGCCAGGGCGGGCTCGCCCTCGTGGTCCCCATCATTCTTGGGCGCCCGCTCGTCATGCTCCGCAAGGATGCGCTTGAAGGCCTCGGTCGGCTCGGTAAATCGGACCCACGCGGCCAAGCCCGACAGCAGCCGATCGGGATTGGGCATCTCGACCTTTACCCAGACCTTGTCCGAGCCGAAATCGGCGACCGGACTCACCTCGGTCACGGTAGCCTCGAAGAGCTTGGGCTCGCCTGCCACGCTGACCGCTACCCACGCCTTGTCGCCCCGCTCCACACCGGTGCTCAGCACGGTGCTGGTGGGCGTGGGTACGCGAACCTGGAGGGGGTCGATTGACACCAGCCGCACGGCCGGCTCGCTGTCCTGCATGGCCTGGCCGGGTGTGACCTCGATGGCGGCCACCGTGCCGTCGAACTGCGCGGTGATGGCGTACCGCTCGAGATCGGCCTTCTGTCGTTCCAGGATAATGCCCTGCTCGATGAATGTCTCTTCGGCGGCGTCGAACTCAATCTTGGCGTTCTCGAGCGAGGCCTTGGTCCGCTCGTACTCCACGATGTTGCCGCCGCCTTGGTCGCGGGCCGACTGCTGGTTGTCGAACTCGATCTGGGCCAGCTTCACACGGTTCTCGGCGGCCAGAATCCCGTACCGGTTCTCGGCGCGACGCTGCTGGAGGCGGTAAGCAGCCTGAACGTCGCCGTCGCGGGCCCGAACGAGCATGTCGCCCTTTTTCACTTCGTCGCCCACTTTGACCAGCACCTCGCGGACCTCGCTGGGCTGGTTGAAGCCCATGAGGGCGTCCTTGCTGGGTTGTGTGAAGTGGTAGATGCCCCCGAACTCGGCCGCCCACGAGGGCTCGTAGGCGTAGCTGCGGGACTGCTGGGTGCCTTGCTGAGCATTGGCCGAGGGCAGCAGGGCCGCCCCGGCGAGGGCCGGTAGGGTGAGTGTCAGGAGGAGGACGCGGGCTGTTCTGGGCTTGGCATTGGCCATGGTGCCCCAGTATACGGGTCGAACGTAGGTCTTTGTTCCCCTGGCGGAGAAGCAAATCCGAACTATGCCGAAGATTGCTCCGTAGAAACCCTTATCATCACACATTCAATCGGGCCATCTGCCGGAAGGGGCAACCCAATGAGCCGTCCAATGTCGACGAGTCGCGGCTTCACGGCCATCGAGGTCCTCGTTGTCATAGGGGTGTTGATCCTGATCGTGGTCATCTTGCTGCCGGCGCTCGGAATCCGTCGGACCGGCCCTGGCGGTGCTCGGCAGTTGAAGGATTCCACCCAGATCCGCGGCATCGCCCAGGCCTGCGCCATCTGGGCCCAAAACAACAAAGGCCGGTACCCGACGCCCAGCGAGATCGACCTTGATGGCTACACCATCGCCAGGCCCCTTGGACTGGTCGGCCCCGACAAGAGGCTCGACACCACCGGCAACACGCTATCACTGATGATCTGGAACGGGTTCTTCCCGGTCGAGCTCGCAGTCAGCCCCGCCGAGGCGGGGAACGTTGAACGCGTAAATGGCTACGAGAACGTAAATCCAACATCTGCCGTCAACCCGACCCAGGCCTACTGGGATCCAGCATTTCGCGGCACGCCGTTGGACGAATGGGGTGGTCGTGTGCCTGGTGTGTTGGGCGAACCGAGCAACAACTCGTACGCCCAGGCGGTTTGGTTCGACGATCGCGCGACGCTGTGGAGCAGCACGTTCTCGTCGACCGAGGCGAGCTTGGGCAATCGCGGCCCGGCGTACACGCTCAAGAACGGGCGGTGGGAGGCCGTACAGGGCAACAGTTTCGGCAGCCGGTCCACGACCATGCTGATCCACGGGCCCCGGAGCAGTTGGAACGGGAACGTTGTCTTCAACGACCAGCACGTCGAGTATCTCACGCAACCTGACCCGCCAAGCTTGATGTGGACGTTCACGGGGCAGTCGGGCGGGATGTCACAGATGATGGCCGACAACCTGTTCCACTCTGAACACGACCAGACACGCGCGATCATCGACGAGCAGATCAAGACCGCGATGGGCACCGACGGCTGGGGCACGCTCCACGGCGATGGTGCGCCGAGTGGTCCGGGCGCGCTCGACCAGAAGAACAACTACCTGCGGCCCATTTACAAGGTTGTGCCTGGCGCCAATGGTGTGATCGAGGCCCAGTTCTGGATCGATTGATGCGAATCTCGGTGTGGTCGCATCGTGCGCCGAATCAGCGGCGATCGCCGGAGATTGCTCGCGATCTGCTGCGGCGTGCCGTTGCCGAGCACGTCAGGCGTGACGTGCCGGTGCTACATCGGCCCGGGCGGGCTCCGGCTGTCAGGGACGTGGCCGTATCCTTGTCGAGAAGCGACGACGTAGCGATGTGCGTGGTGGCCGACAGCGGGGCGGTTGGCATCGACGTCGAGCGGCTCAGGCCTTGGGAAGATCTCGCGGACATGGCCTCACTGATCGGTTACGCCGTGCCCCGAGATGCGCCCGGGCTGCTGGCGCTCTGGACATGCAAGGAGGCATTGGCCAAGGCGCTTGGTACGGGCCTGCCCGACGACGTGCGCACGCTTGAGACACCTCAGGACCCACCAGAAGCCAAGACGTGGGCGCGTTCCAACGGTTGGCTCTGGGTGGGTTGCCCGTGCGAAGCTGGGTGTGTTGCCGCCCTTGTAGTTGCAAGCGCAGGGCCCGATGGTCACGGTACTGTTGACATTACCGAGCTACGCCAATCTGACGCCGACCTGCGGGCGTGGACGATGACACCGCGTCTCTAGCCCAGGTCGATGCCCAACCGCTGGGCCGATTCGTGTGCCAGCACCGGGTTGATGCCCACCAGATTGACGTGACCGACTTTACGTTCGGGACGGGCGGGCTTTCGGTAATCGTGCAACTTTGCCGACGGGTCGTTGAGTACGATCGACTTGTCCGGCATCGCGCCGACACAGTTAAGCATGATCGTCGGTGAGCGCACCTTTGTTTTTCCGAGAGGCATACCAAGCACGGCCCGCACATGGTTCTCGAACTGGCAGGTGGTCGCGCCGTCGATGGTCCAGTGGCCGCTATTGTGGACGCGCGGGGCGAACTCGTTAGCAACGAGGCGGCCTTGAACTTCGAAGAACTCGATGGTGAGCACGCCGATGTGACCGAGGCTCGACATGAGCCGTCCCGCCATTACCTCGGCTTGCCGTTGTAGATCTGTGTCGACACCCAGGGCCGGGGCGATTGTGACTCGGAGGATGCCCTTCCGGTGTTCATTCTCAACGAGCGGGTAGCAAGCCCCCGAGCCGTCACTGGTTCGAACGGAGATCAGCGAGAGTTCGCGTTGGAAGCTCACCAGAGACTCGAGGATGGCGGGGCGGCCCTTGATCGCCGCCCACGCATGAGCGGTATCTTCTCGGTCGGCGATAATGGCCTGTCCCTTGCCGTCGTAGCCGCCTCGACGAGTCTTCAGAATGGCCGGTACACCGACGGCGGCTATTGCATCATCGAGTTCGCCTTTGGTTTCGACTTGTCGCCAAGGCGCAACCTCGAAGCCGGCTTCTGTGAGTGCCTGCTTCTCAAACGCTCGATCTTGCGAGAGACGCAGACTCTGAGCACCGGGTCGGACGGGTACGAGCGCGGCGAGCTGATCAACAGCGTTGGTTGGCACGTTCTCGAATTCGTAAGTGATAGCGTCGAGATCATCGGCGAACTCACGTAGTCTCGCGTGGTCCTCGTATGGCCCGGTTGCCAACTCGCACACGTCACCCGCGCACGCATCTGGGCTCGGATCGTACACGCGGGCGCGGACACCGAGCGGAGCGGCGGCCAACGCAAGCATGCGCGCGAGCTGCCCGCCCCCGAGGATTCCCAGCCTCACGCGCCATCCTCGGCCTGAGGGAGCATCGCGTTGAGCACGGTTTGAGTCTGGCTCTCGCGAAAGCTATCGAGCGCCTCGGCCACCGCTGGATCAGAGAGCGCAACGATCTGGGCCGCGAGTAACCCAGCATTCCGTGCGCCTGCAACGCCGATGGCCAGCGTGCCCACCGGAACGCCCGCGGGCATCTGGGCGATGGACAGCAGCGAATCGATGCCGTTCAGGGCCTTGCTCTGCACGGGCACGCCGAGTACGGGCAGCGGCGTCTTGCTGGCGCACATGCCCGGCAGATGGGCGGCGCCGCCCGCGCCGGCGATGATGACCCTGAGCCCTCGGGCCCTGGCGCTCGAGGCATACTCAAAGAGAAGGTCGGGTGTGCGATGCGCCGAGACGACCTTGCAGTCGTGGGGCACGCCAAGATCCGCCAGCGCGGCCGAGGCATGGGCCATCGTGTCCCAGTCGCTGGTCGATCCCATGATGATGCCCACCAGTGGCGGGCCGGGCGGAGACTTGGGGTGGGGGGCGCCTGCATCTGGCATCGGCAACGGTAGGGTCGCAAGGCTCGGTCAGCCCGACTTAACTTGCCTGCGAGCGCGACTGCGTGCGGTGCTTGGCTGGCCGGCTGGTGTCCTCGTCGGTCTCGTCGGCCATGACCTCACGGGAGGTCCTTCCGGCGACCATCGAAGGACGCGGGTCGCCTTCGTCCTTTGGCGAGCCGAGCGGGCAGTGGTGCAGGACATGAGAATCGGCGTCGTAGCAGCCGCGCATCTCATCGTGGGCCGTGCCATCCCATAGTGGGCTGCCGACGAAGTATGCTGCCCGAGCGATCAGGTGGCTAGCGATCGGAGCCGTGATGAACAGCATGCCGATGACCAGCAACGCTTCGAGCACAACGTCGAGGCTCACAAAATGCGTTGCCACAGCCATCACCATGCAGCCCACGCCCAGCGTGCCGGCTTTGGTTGCGGCCTGCATGCGGCAATAGACATCCGGCATGCGCAGCAGCCCGACGGCCGCCAGCACGCAGAAGAATCCCCCGATGAGCACCAACCCAACGGTGAGCGTGTAGTTGAGCCACGTGCCAGCGGCGACCACCCACTCGTTCATGGCCTTGCCCTCCGCTCCAAGTAGAGCGCGAACGCTGCCGTACCCAGGAACAGGATAAGGCCCATGACCAAGCACACGCTTAGCAACACGGGCTTGCCAATGAGGATTGCGAAGATCGCGATGACGGCAACAGCAAACATGCCAAGGAGGTCAAGAGCGACCACGCGATCGGGCAGCGTGGGGCCGATGAGCAGTCGTACGAGACACCCAACCATGGCCAGCGCGATCATGCCAAGCACGACGAGCACGATCCCTTCGATGAACTCAGGCCCGTCGTTGAGTGCCGGGGTGATCGCCTGCGCAATCGGTAGGGTTTCGAGAATCATGCTCATCGCGTCACCTCCAGCAGGCGGCGCTCGAAGCCTTCTTTGATCTCGCGTCGCATCTCGTCGGGGTCGCTCACATGCATGAAGTGGATGAACAGGATGGATCGGTCGGCCGAAACGTCAAGGCTGAGCGTGCCGGGCGTAAGCGTGATGAGATTAGCCAGGATCGTAAGCTCGGTGTCCGTTAGGTCCTCGACCAATGGTACGGCCAGCACGCCCGGCTTGAGCTTCCGCAGAGGGCTGAGCGTGTAGTACGCCATCTTGATGTTCGCGATGACCAGCTCGACAATGACATAGAAGCAGAAGTACGCCGTGCGACCGACTTTGTGGTAGTACGACCCGCGCCTGTCCTTGGGGATGCACAGCCGCAGCGTCACGAAGGCGATGACAAAGCCCACGAAGAAATTCGCCGGCGAGAACGGCCCGATGGCCATAGCCCACACGAGCGCGAGGACGAGATTGAGAACGAGCGCGCCTATGGCTGGTCCTCCTCATAGGTCTGGCTACCGTCAGGAACGGTAGCTAGTTCTTTCAGAGTACCATCGACGGCACGCTGGTAGTTCTCGCCAAGCACGGCCCGCTGGTATGCTTCAGCGTCGATGAGTTGTTCGCCCGCTCGTTCGGCCGTGCGGTAGAGCGGGTCCACAAACACGCCCAAGCCAATTGTTGCCGCAGCCAACGCGATGATCGGAGCGGCCATGAGGCCGATGCGGACGCGTCCTTCCTTGTCCCGAACCGGTGGCTCGGGCATGTTCTCAGGTGGTTCTTTCCAGAAGGCTTCGGCCCAGATCTTGGTCATCGAGTAGAGCGTCAGGATGCTGACGCATAGCGAGGCAGCCACGAGCGAGAACGCTCCCGCAGCCAAGCCGCTCTTGATGAGCACAAACTTGCCCCAGAAGCCGGTCGAGATCGGAATGCCCGCCAGCGACAACGCCGATGCGAGGAATAGCACGCCCGTCCACGGATGGGTCTTCACGAGGCCGCCAAGACTCTTGAGTTCGCTCGTACCGGCTAGACGCTGGATGAGCCCGCTGATGAGGAAGAGGTTGCCCTTCACGATGCCGTGGTGCAGCAGGAACATGGCCGACCCGGCGAGCGCAACCGTGGCGGTCTCGCGAGCGACAACGCTATCCGGCTGGGCATTCGCAAGGGCATACAGCGCGATAGCCAAGCCCATCAGCATGTACCCGATCTGGCTCACGCTGTGGAATGCCAGGATGCGCCGGATCTCGAACTGGCACGCCGCGCCGAGCACGCCGGTGACCATCGTCAGCCCGCTGATCCACATCAAGATCACGGCGGTCGTGTCCATCTGCTGGTCGAATAGCAGAGTAAACGTCCGCATGATGGAGTACACGCCGACCTTGGTCAGCAGTCCCGCGAATAGCGCGGTGATTGCCACGGGCGGCGTGTGATAGCTGGCCGGCAGCCAGAAGAACAGCGGGAACACCGCCGCCTTGATGCCGAACGCCACGAGAAACAGCATCGATAGAGCAGTGATGGCGCCGGGGTTCTCCGCCCGATCGAGCACGATGGACAGGTGCGCCATGTTCAGCGTGCCGGTCATGCCATAGAGCAAGCCGATGGCGGCCAAGAACATACCGCTGGAGAGCAGGTTGAGCGTAACGTACTTGATAGCTCCCTCGAGTTGGCCTCGTTCTCCCCCGAGCGTGAGTAGCACGAAGCTGGCCAGCAGCATGATCTCGAACCAGACATACATGTTGAAGATGTCGCCGGTCAGGAAGGCGCCAGAGCAAGCCGCGAGCACCGCGTGGACGAGCGGGTGGTAGCCAAAGCTCTCACGCTTGCTGTCGATGGCACCCAGGCTGTAGATGGTGAGGGCAACGGCGATCACGCCGTTGAGCACCACGAGCATCGCGCTGAGCGTGTCGGCAACGAGCGTAATTCCGAAGGGGGCCGGCCAACCGGCGGCGTTCGACGTGACCAGTTGGCCATCGCTCGTCGCATACAACAACGAGATCGAGGCGGCTAGCAAGCTCACCGAGCCAGCCGTGCTTGTCCATCGCTGCATGACGCGATCCTTCCACAACCCGATGCAGAGCACCGTGGTTGCCAAAGGAATCAGGATGGGTGCTACGACTGTCAGATTCATCGGTCGGTCGTCCGCATCGCGTCGAGGTCGTCGGTGCCGACCTCCTGGTAGGTCCGCTTCACGAGCACGATCGTGAACGCGAGGATGGCAAAACTGATTACGACTGCGGTCAGGATCAAAGCTGGTGGCAGCGGGTCGCTGAACTCGCCGACCAGTTGTTCTTCGCCCTCGGGAATCAGCGAAGGATGCCCGCGCTTGAGTCCGCCGGCAGCGAAGATCAGCAGGTTCGCTCCGTGGCTGATGAGCGCCAGCCCGATGATGAGCTTCACGAAGCTGCGGCGGAGGATCATGTAGATACCGGCGGCGTACAGGAATCCGACGGCGATGGCGAGCAGCAGTTCCATGAGCGATCCTCCTTTCTCTTATGCCTCTTCAGCCAGAGTGAGCAACATGAGCAGGCACACGCCCATCACCGTGATGTACACGCCGATGTCGAACAGGAAGGGTGTGCCGACCTTGAGCGTTCCAAATCCTGCAAGACCAAACTCGGTCCACATGCCGTACAGGAACGGCTTGCCCTCGAGCAACCCTGGCACACCGCTGGCCAGCGCGATGCCGAGGCCGACGGCGATGTAGGTGGTCAGTGGGACGCGCAGGATCTTCTTCATCGCGGGCACGCCGAACGCCATGGAATACAGGGCGAACGCCGAGGTCGCCAGTAGCCCGCCCACAAATCCGCCGCCGGGCTGGTTGTGTCCGCGCAGCAGAACCACGATACTGAACAAGATCAGCAACGGCAGCATGAATCGTGTGGCGGTTCGGAGGATGATGGAGTTCATGCCACCCCCCCCTGGGCCGGCTTCTCCTGGCGCAGCTTGAGCAGGGTGTATACGCCCACGGCGGCCAAGCCCAGAACCGCGATCTCGCCCATGGTGTCGAGGGCTCGGAAGTCCACAAGGATGATGTTGATCAGGTTTCGCCCATACGCGGCGTGCTCGCCGGCGTTGGATGGGAACGCGCTGTGGTTGTAGTACCACGAGATGCCATCGTCCGCGCTGGTCGCGAACGACGACACGACGAACGCCGCCATCAGCAGACCGAACGCGGCGCCAATTCCCGCGTCAATCGCCTTACCCAACCGCTTGCTGTACACGGCGAATCGGGGCAAGTGGTATACCACCAGCACGAAGATGATCACTGTGAGTGTTTCGACCGCAAACTGCGTCATCGCTACGTCGGGCGCTCCGAACAGCACGAAGATGGTCGCCGAGCAATATCCCACGACGCCAAGCACGGCGATTGTCGACAGACGCCCCTTCATCTGTGTCGATGCGATGGCGGCCACGCAGATCATGGCCACGAGCACGGCTTCGAACAAGAATTCGGTCCATGCGATCTTGCCGAACCTCGGCATCGCTTGCGAGAGTGACTCGGTTAACCCGCCCCGCCACAGCAACAGCCCGCCAGCGAGCACCAGCGCGGTCATCACCGTGATCTGCACGTAGACACGCAGGTACCCGCTCTGGAGCAGTCTGGTCTGCACGGTCGCGAGCGACACGGGGCCAACAGTGCCACTAAACAAGAGGTTGTAGATCCGTTCGCAGCCGACCGCCGTTGTGAAGCGATCCAGCGGCGCCGTGAGCGCACGCCATGGGCGGCGGAAGACGAACATCGCGACCGCCGACACCAGGGCCACGCCACTCAGCAGCAGCGCTGTGCTGGGGTGCGTGGCCAGATAGACCGCGCTGAGCTTGACCAACTCGACCTCATGCCCGCCGGTCATCGACGTCGCTGTGCCATTGATGAGTTGAGTGGCGAACAGGACCGGGAACAGGCCTCCCACGAGCGTTAGGCAGGTGAGCACGACCGGGCCCAGCAGCATGGCTGGTGGTGCCTCGTGCGGGGGTTTGGGGTACTCGTCCTTGGCAGTGCGCGCCATAAAGAAGGGTCGAACGCCGGCTTGCAAACCCGCAACACCCATGAAGGCTCCGGCGATCGTCGAGATCGTCGGCCACAGCCACGCGATCTCGTGCGGCCCACCATGCGCGTGCAGGCTGCCCTTGAGCAGTAGTTCTTTCCCAACGAAGCCCAGCAATGGTGGCACGCCGGCCATCGACAATCCCGAGATGATCGCCACTATGGCGGTCACGGGCATCTTGCCGAAGAGTCTGCCCATCTGCTCGGTGTCCTTCACGCCAGCTTCGTGGTCGACGATGCCGGCTACCAAGAACAATGCTCCCTTGAAAAGGGCGTGGGCGAGGATGTACGCGGCCGCCGCCTGCGGGGCGCCGAGGCCAACAAGCATGACCATGATGCCGAGCGAGCTTACGGTGGTATACGCCAGGACTTTCTTGTAGTACGTCTGACGGGTAGCGAGGTAGCTGCCGATGAGCATGGTCGCCCCGCCGAAGCAGGAAAGCGCCCACTGCCACGCCTGGTCTTCCATGAACGCGGGATTCAGCCGGGCCACGAGATAGACGCCCGCCTTGACCATCGTCGAGGAGTGCAAGTATGCACTGACGGGCGAGGGGGCCTCCATCGCGTTGGGCAGCCAGAAGTGGAACGGGAACTGGGCGCTCTTCGTGAATGCCCCGCCGAGGACAAGGATCATCGCCGCCAGCGTCAGCGGGCTCTCGGCCAATACTTGGTGGTGCTCGATGATGCCCGAGACGGAGAACGTGCCGGCGATCTGCCCGAGCAACACCATTCCCGCCAGCATCGACAGCCCGCCTAGCCCGGTCACGACCAACGCTTGGAGGGCGCTCTTGCGAGCCTTCTCGCGCTCGTGATCGAAGCCGATGAGCAGGTAGCTCGTGATACTGGTAAGTTCCCAGAAGATGAACAGCAGGATCAGGTCGTCGGCCAGCACCAGCCCCAGCATCGAGCCCATGAAGCCCATGAGGTAGCCGAAAAACCGGCCGCGCTTGGGGTGTCCGTCGAGATAGCTGTTGGCGTAGAGCACGATGGCCGTGCCCACACCGGTTACCAAAAGCGCGAATAATGTGCTCAGCGAATCGACCCGGAACGAGAACTCGACACCCAACGATTCGGCCCAGGTCCAGGCCACCGAAGTGGCCTCGCCGGCGGCAGACGAGGTCATGTGTGTCAGGTAGTAGACAAAACCGGCCAGTGGCCCGGCAGCCAGCACATATCCAGTGACCTTGCCGAGCACGCGATGCATGCTCGGGGCCAGAAAGGCCAGTGCGAAGATGGCGGCTAGTGTGCCGACAATCACGGGCGGGGCTCCGTTCTATCGGACCTAGGCCGAGACCGCCGCGGCCCAGGGTTCGATAACCGGGCGATGGTATCCGAAGACACCGCTCCGCCGGCTCCTAGGGATCGGTTGTATGGGTTATCCGCTTGAAATGAATGGTCAGGATTGTGCGTGTGACTCAGGCCGCGACCTCGGCTACTGAGTCGGCCACGAGGATCTCGGCGTCGGTCCTGGCCCGCACCTCATCCACGGTCACGCCCGGGGCGACCTCGGTCAGCACAAACCGATGCTTGTTCACGTCCATCATGAGCACGCACAGATCAGTAATGACCATGTCGACGCACCGCTGCCCGGTCAGCGGCAATGAGCACTGCTTGACGATCTTTGATTGGCCGTGCTTGTTGCAGTGCTCCATAGCCACCACGACTTTTCGGACGCCCGCGACTAGGTCCATCGCTCCGCCCATGCCCTTGACCATCTTGCCGGGGATCATCCAGTTGGCGATGTCGCCCTCCTGGCTGACCTCCATCGCGCCCAGGATGCACATGTCGATATGCCCGCCGCGGATCATCCCGAAGCTCTCGGCGCTGCTGAAGAAGCTGGCACCGGTTCGGGCCGTCACCGTCTGCTTGCCCGCATTGATCAGGTCGGCGTCAACCTCGGCGTCGGTCGGAAATGGCCCGATGCCCAGCAGCCCGTTCTCGGATTGCAGCCACACGTCCATGCCCGCGGGGATGTGGTTGGCCACGAGCGTGGGCATGCCGATGCCCAGGTTGACGACGTAGCCGTCTCGGAGTTCCTGGGCCGCCCGCTTGGTGATCTGGTCTCGGGTAAGCATGGGCAAGTGTACCCGAAACGGCCCCCTAGCGGCGGCCTTGCTGGCGGGCCCTCATGCGGTCGATGCGGGCCTTCATGGTCAGCAACGCGCCAATGGCGGCAATGGGAGCACCGGCCATGCCTACCAGCGCCCAGGTCAGCATCACCTTGCCCGCCTCTTTCTCCGGCTCGGCGGCGGTCGCTTGCTCGGCGAGCGGGTCGCTGCTGAGGTCGTAATAGATGCCCGCGAACGCCTTGAACGCCAGCCCGAGGCCCACCAGCATGATCGCGACACCGATGGTTAGGAAGAGACAACCCATCCCGCGTTTCATGCGCGATCCTCCTTGGTCTTGCCCGACATCACCAGCCCTCCGATGCCCAGGATCAGGATCGCCACCCCCACGACGCTCGCCAGCGCGCACACGGAGAGCGTCACAATCGCCAAAGGCCGGATCTCATCGATCGGCAGTCGCGCGGCTTTGGCAGCGCTGACACCCGCCGAGATCAACCCCACGAACCCCAGGAACATCCAGGGGGTGGCGGTCACGATGATGCCCAGCTTGATGCGCTGCGTGTGTTTGCGGCGTTCGATGGCGGTTGCGTCAGACACGGCCTAGCCACTCCGTTTCCAGGGCGTCCAGTTCGGCCTTGAGTTCATCGCGTTTCGCGTTGATCTCGGCGGCCTTGATGGCGTCCTTCCAGATATCGGGATCGTCCAGTTCCACATCGATGCGGGAGATCTCGCCCTCTCGTTCCTGGATCTTCTGCTCGATGGCCTCAACAGGCATCCACGAGTACTTGCTCTTTGATGCCGGCTTCTTGGGGGGCGCAACCGGCAGCGGTGGGGGAGGCTGTGCGGCACGTTTCACCGGTTCGGGTGCCGAGATCGACCGTGCACCACCAGCCAGCCACTCGCTCCACCCGCCTAGGTGCAGGCTCACACGGCCCTTGCCATCAAAGACAATCAAGTGGTCGCACACCGAGTCGATCAGCGTGCGATCGTGGCTGACCACAATCAATGTCCCATCGAACGTGCCGCTCTTCTTGCTCTCGCCCCGCTCGAGCATGGCTTCGAGCCGCTCCGCGCTCGGGATGTCCAGGTGGTTCGTTGGCTCGTCGAGCACCAGCACGTTCCGCGCGCAGGCCAGCAGAGCGGCGAGCGCCGCCCGTGCGCGCTCGCCGCCAGACATATCGCCCAGCAATGCCTCCTGCTGATCGCCCGAGAAGAGGAATGCCCCGGCCAGGTCCCGCGCCTCCTGCTCATTGAGCGTCTTGGGCTTGTCCGGGCCCTCTTCGGTCTCGGCCAAACGAGCGACCACGCGCTGGATATGGCGAGGCACGGTGGACATCGGGTCCATATCGCTGCGACTCTGGCTGAAGTAACCGACCTTCAGCCCGGCACCGTGCTTAACCATGCCCGCCGTTGGCTGGCGGTTGCCCACCAGACACTCGACCAGCGTGCTCTTGCCTGCTCCGTTGGGCCCGACCACGCCCCATCGCTCGCCACGAGAGATCGTGATGTCAAGGTTTTCGAAGAGCGTGAGCGACGAGCCGTCCTCGCGCGGGTATCGCATCGTCAGACCCGTTGCCTTCGCGACGATGTCCCCGGTTCGCGGTGCTGGCGGCACGCTCGGCTGGAAGACCGCGAGTTCGACTGGTTTTTCCAGACTCGAAGTGTCTCGCGCACGATCGAGCCGGCTCTCTCGGCCCTTGGCTTGCTTGGCACGCTGGCCGGCGCGGTACTTGTCGATGAACGCCTGCTCTTGCCTGAACTTGGTCTGCTGACGCTCCCAGGCTTCCAGTTGCGTGCGCAGCCGCTCGGCCCGTAGCGTACGGAACGCGGCGTACCCGCCGGGATAGCTGATAACACGCCCCCGTTCGAGTTCCACGATGCGCTGGGCCACCCGTGTCAGCACCGAACGATCGTGCGCGATCAGCACCACCGCCCCCTTGAACGTATCGACGAGGAAGTCTTCCAGCCAGATGCGGCCGTGTACGTCCAGGTGGTTCGTCGGCTCGTCCATGAGCAGGACATCGGGCTCGGTCAGTAATGCCCGAGCGAGCGCGAGCCGCGCCTTCTGGCCGCCGCTGAGCTTCTGAACGGGCAGCGAGAACTGGGCGTCGGTGAACCCCAGCCCGTGCAGCACGCCGTCGATGCGATGGTCAATGTTGTATCCGCCGGCCGCTTGGATCTGGGCCTCGACGCGCGACTGCTCGGCCATGGCCTTCTTGAGGTCCTCGCCCTTCGCGTCGGCCAGCTTGTGGAAGACCCCTTCGAGCTTCGCGTGGAGGTTGCTGAGTTCCTCGAAGGCGCCCGCTGCGTGCTGGCGAAGCGTCACGCCCGGGTCGATCCGCGGGTCCTGGGCCAGGTAGGCCACCTTTACGCCGCGCTGGAGCGAGATCTCGCCCGCATCGGGCTTGAGGACGCCGGCCATGATCTTGACGAGGCTGCTCTTGCCCGTGCCGTTGGCGCCGACGATCGCTACGCGCTCGCGTGCCTCCACCGACAGCGAACAACCGCGCAGGATCACGTCGTCGCCGTAGGACAGGCCGAGATTAGCTACCGCGAGGACGGGCACGAGCGAATCGTAGAAGACTCTGGAGCAAGGAAGGTCTCAGCCGGCCTTTTCTTGATCCTTCAGCAGGTCGTATATCTCGTTCGCCGTGCTGGCGGCGTAGATGCGATCCCGGAAGTCGTCCATTGTCATCAGGCGGCTAATGCGGGCGAGGGCCTGGATGTGATCGCTGGTGCGGTCGGGCGGGCTGGCGAGCAACACGACCAGACGCACTGGCTGGCCGTCGATGGCCTCGAACTCGATCGGGCTGGCCGGCTTGCCGATGGCCATCGCGAGGCCGGTCAGGCCCTCACACTTTCCGTGGGGAATGGCAAGCCCGTGCCCAATGCCTGTCGTGCGGGTTTGCTCGCGGGCCCAGACGGCGTCCTTGAGGGACTGCGGGTTGCTCACGCGGTCGAGACCGGCCAGCAGGTCGACCATCTCGTCGATGACGGCGCGTTTGTCGGTGGAGTCCAGGGGCGCTTTGACGCACTCGGGCGTCAGGATGTCCAGCAACTTCATGGGTGTCCCGCTCCGCCGCTTGCACGCCCGACGGCCCTCACGCGGCCTCGGGACAACGATCGTGGGGCCACTGTAGACCCCCTGCGGGCCGCCTATCGGCTTTTGGCGGCTCCGGTCAACAGCAGGGCGGCATATCCCCCGTCGTGGTACGCGGTTGGAGGCTCGCCCGGCAGGCCCGCCGGGAGCGCCGAGGCGTCCTTCACAAGCTTGAAACCCGCCGAAGCGCACGCCCAACCGACGATCTGCTGATTCTCTTCCTCGTCCATGCTGCACGTGGCGTATACGACATATCCGCTCGGTGCGAGCATCGCGCGGCTCTGGGCCAAAAGGTCGCGCTGGATGCTCGTCAAGCGTTCGAGTTGCTCGCCTGCCTTCTCGGTGCCAAGTCGATACCGCGCCTCGGGCCGGCGTGGCAGCACACCAGAGTTGCCACACGGAACATCAAGCAGCAGTAGGTCGGCCTTGCCCGCGGCCTCGTAGCGCACGTCCTCGATGTCGAGCACTTGTGTGCGTTCATCCTTAGCGAACACGCGGCGCAGGCCCTTGGCTCGCGCGTCGTTCGTGTCGCACGCCAGTATGGTCGCCTCGGGGAACATCGCGCGCAGCTGGCGCGTCTTCGTGCCTAGGCCAGCGCACAGATCAACTATCAGATCCGGCCTGATCTCGATGCCTTGGAGCACGTCGAGTGCTCCGGCCGAGGTCGCATCCTGCACCCAAATGTCTTTGCGATCTCGCAGGATTGTCCTCGGGCTCGCGCCGTGGGGCCCTAGCACGCTCAGGCCTGCCCGCTCGCCGGGTGTCAGCGTCTGCCCTTCGGGCGGATCGACCTTGCCCTCGGCGTGCGTGTGGTTGATGACCACCGGTGGGTGCACCAGCGTGTGCAGAGCCTGCTTGATCGCGCCTTGCTCACCGAAGCGTGCGTGCCAACGTTCGACGAGCCATCGAGGGTTGCCAGTTGCCTGTCCAAGCCACGCCAGCGTCTCTGTGGAGAACACCTCACTCGTCAATTGGATCACCCGGCCGTCGTGCAGCGGCAGGCGGTCGGCCTTGCCGACGTGCTCCGTTACCGGGCCATCGATGATCACCGGCCAGCCTTCTTCCCCCCTCGCCACGGTCTCGGCCACTCGGCGCAGCAGGGCATTGACTAGCCCGGTCGCCTTGGGCTTGCCCGCGCTTCGCGTCCAATTGACGGCCTCGTTGATCGCCGCGTGCGGCGGGATGCGCTCCAACAGCAGCAACTGCGCCGCGCCGGCCAGCAGCGCGGCTCGCACGGTGCTGTCCATCTCGGAGAGCGGGCGATTGGTGTGCGGTGCGATGACTGTTTCGAGCGTGATCCACCGGCGCATCACCGCGTCATATATCGCATGAGCAAGCGCCGCCTCGCGGCCAGCACCTGGGCCCTTGATCTCGCCGGTGTCCAGTGGCTCGAGCCCCAGGTCGGGGTACCGGTGGGCCTCTTCGCGCAAGCGATAATGAACCACCGAGCGGGCGCTGGCGGCGGGTTGGGAACGGCTGGGCCTACGGCGTTGGGAAGTTCGTGGTGCCAAGAGAGATGCTAGGGAGCGCGTACCATCGCGTCGTGCCCGATTCTTCTCCATCTGTGGCATCCGAGCCAGCACAAGAGCGGCCTCGTCGGCAGCCGCCCCGGTTCCTGGGCACGATGCGCATCCGCAAAAAGCTCATCTTGCTGCACACCTTGTTCTCGGCGGGGCTGGCGGCGCTCATGTTCTTCATTTTGAGACCCGAGATCCAATCGATCGTGCGGCAGGCCGAGGCAGAAGACGCCGCTTTCGTGCTGGGCACGCTCGACGTGCCCGAACTCACCGGCGGGCAGGCCCGAGGCCGCGAGCAGATCGGCCCGGGAATCTCCCTCCGTTGGGGGTCGGCCGCCGATCTCGGCCTGGGTACGAGCGCTGTCGCTGCATTGCAACGGGGTGCCCCGGCTCCTGTGCCCGTGGCCGAGGACAACGGGGTTCGTGTAGGCTCAGCAGGCATGCACCTGCCACACGCCGCGGGAGGCGGATACTACCTGCTCGACCGGCGCCTCGATGGCGTGCGTGCCTCGGTTGCCCGGCTCGACCTCGTTCTGCTGCTAAGCATGCTGGGCGTCTACCTGCTCATCGCCGCGGCGCTCGAGGTGTTTGTGCTACCGCGGCACGTGTACCAGCCGATTCGGCGGATGCTTCACGCCGACCTCGCCGTGCAACAAGGCAACCGCACCGGCGAACTCATCGACCCTCGCTTCATGCCCCAAGACGAACTGGGCGAGATTATGCGCAGTCGCAATAAATCAGTCTCGGCGCTCCGCAAGAACGAAGCCGAACTAGCCCGCACGCTGGCGGAACTCGAACGTGTCGCGGGTGACCTCAAACGTAAGAACCACCTCCTGGAGAACGCCCGCCGCAATCTGGCCGACGCGGATCGTCTGGCGTCACTTGGCATGCTGAGCGCCGGCATAGCCCACGAGATCAACACGCCATTGGCGGTCCTCAAGGGCTTGGTTTCCGAAATCAACGACAAGCCTGGGGAGCCTGTGGCCGGAAGCAAGGCTCGGCTCATGCGCCGTGTGGTCGAGCGACTGGAACGACTCGGTGAGGGTCTGCTCGACTTCGCCCGCGTCCGCTCGCCGCGTGTCACGACGGTTCATGTCTCCACCCTCGTGCAAAGGGCCCTGGAACTTCTTAGTCTCGACGAGTCGGTTCGTCGCGTGCGGGTGGCCCAGCACGTACCCGTCGAATTGAGCGCGCCATGCGACGGCGATCGTATGGTACAGGTGCTCGTAAACCTCGTGCGTAACGCGGCGGAGGCACTAGTCGAGGGCGAGTCGAGTAGTCCAACGATAACTATTGCCGCCGAATCACTCACGCGTGAAAGCTCGGGTTGGGTCTCGATCACAATCGCCGACAATGGCCCGGGCATCCCCGCTGAGTTGCTGCCGAGCTTGCTCGAACCCTTCGTGAGCTCGCGTCTCGACGCGAAGGGCACCGGTCTTGGCTTGGCCGTCGCGGACGGCATCGTACGGGAGCACGGCGGCGTCCTGATCGCACGCAATGGCGAATCTGGTGGGGCGGAGTTCGAAGTGCTGCTGCCGGCATTCGAGGAAGTCTGAGGTACTCGACACTTACATCTGCGACAGCACCGAGGGACGTGCAACCAGTTCACTTGTCTCTGTTGTGTCCGGGCAATTTCATCACTACCGTTCCCAGCCATGAACATGATCCAACTCCGCAATCTCGCGATGGTGCTGCTGGGGGCCTCGAACGTGCGTGTGCTGTCGGCCAGCGAGATCGCCGCACGGAAGCAGAAGCCACACAAGGCGACCGACCCCCGAAAGGTCGTGGTGGTACCCAAACCCGAGCCGAGCCCAACGACCGCCGACGGCGAAGCCGATCTCGACTCTCGACCCGTATGAAACCCCATCTTCCCTTGGAACCTCTCTGGGGCCGGAGACGTACCGATCGCCGGACACCAGAGGGTGGCCATCCGGCCGAGCTCCAGCAATTGGGGCTTCCGTCGCGCCGTGAGGCATGACAATCCGGGTCGGCACCAATAGACTTGCGGCCCGATGGACCCGGAACGTCCGGGCGCCACGCCGGCAGATTGCCAGACAAGTACCGATCACAGCCGCTGGACCTTCCGGTGGCCCGCCCACCGTGGCATTGGGCGGCTTAGTTCGGAGCGCGGCAAGAGAGACCTCTCCGTATCGCATCAGAAAGGACACGACTTCCATGGCCGAGAACCAACAGCAGCAGGTCCAACTCCGCATCGACGAAACCAAGATGCAGACCACCTACGCAAACACTATTCGCAGCAGCACTACGCAGGACGAGGTTGTGCTGGACTTCGGCATGAACCTGCCCATGCAGGGCAACGATGGCCAGCCCGTGCTTAACTTCAATGTCGGCAGCCGCATTGTGACCAACTGGGCGGGTGCGAAGCGCCTGGCCATCTCGATGGGCCAGATGGTTCGCCAGTACGAGGAACGCAACGGCGAAATCCAGATCAACCGTGGCCAGGCGCCCGCACCCGGTGCCGAAGGTGGCGATGGTCCCCGTCTGAGCGAGTAAGCGGGGTACGCCCCGTTCCTTTTATGAAGGGCTCCCGGCCCATTGATGGCTGGGGCCCCGGAGGCCCGGCGACCGCATGAGCGCCTCAACGTCCGCGTCATCTAATCCGTCGGTGCCCGGTAGATCTTCGCCCGGTGGTACACCCGCCACCCAGGGCGCGGGTTTGACCGCGCCGAGCGCCCAGCAGGCGCTCGGCGAGTATCTCCAAGGATTGCTCGAACGGCTGTGCGCGTTGTCGCGTGCCCAAGCGGGTATGGCCTTCATTCGACCGGGCCAGCAACGGGCTGGTGGGCTGGCGGCGTTGCACGCGGCGGGTGGTGAGCAGCTTGCCGAGCAACTGCGTACCGATGCGCAGTTGCTGGCGCGGTTGTCAGCGCTCGCGGACCGCGCTGCCTTGCAGGCCGAACAGACTGGTGCGATGGGTACCATCAGCGAGAGCGTGACGCTGAATAGCGGCGCGCTGTACCACGCGCAGGCCACGCATCGCGCGACAGCAGTACCGCTCGTCGCGCTCGGTCAGGCCGAGGGCGCGTGCGTGGTGCTCATGCCCGTGGGCGAGAAGGGCACGGAGCTGACCGATCGGTCCTTGCAGGTCGCCGCCGAGGGGTTCGAGGGCTTCCTGTGGAGCCAGCGGGCGCTGGCTGAGGCAGAGCGCACGGCCCGGCTGCGCGAGACGTTGGAGATGCTCGACGCGGCGCAGCGCGGCTCGTCCGCGGTGACGATGGCGACCCTTTTCTGCGACGAGTTGCGCCGCCGATTTGGCTGCTCTCGCGTGTCAGTAGGACTGGTACAGGGGCACGACATTAAGGCAGTCGCTATCAGCGGTGCCGACACTATTGACCGTCGGAATCCGGCCGTCGAGGCGCTCGAGGCGGCAATGGACGAGTGCGCCGATCAGGACATCGATGTAGTCTTCCCGCAGAGCGACGACCTGGCACCCGCCGAGCGGCGTGTCGTGCGCGCGCACGGCGAGTTGTCGCGGAGTTTTGGACCATCCAGCATCGTCAGCCTGCCGTTGCGTGTTGACGGCGATCTGGTCGGCGTGGCCGTGCTCGAGCGCGACGCCGACGATCCGTTCCCGGCTGGCTCGCTCGGTTTGCTGCGTTTGGTTGCCGAGTTTATTGGGCCGGCGGTCTGGACGCGAAGGCTGGCCGATCGCGGCATCCTGGCGGTCTCCCGAGATCGTGTACGCGATCTCGGGTCAGCGATTGTCGGTCCGCGTCACACGCTGCTGAAGCTCGTTGGCGTGCTTGCCCTGGTGGTGTTTGTGGTGCTCGCGGCGCTCCCCATTCCCGATATTGTGAGCGCCGACGCTGAGGCCAAACCTGCCAGCCAGCGGGCGCTGACCCCGCCGTTCGAGGGATATCTGGCGTGGGTGGGCGTGAAGCCTGGCGACGCCGTGACAGCCGGCGAGGTCGTCGCACGGATGGACACGACCGACCGTGAGGCCACTCTGTTGCAGCTCGAGGCTCAGTATGCCGCCAAGCTGGCAGAGCGTGAAACGAGCCTGTCCCGTGGCCGAATGGAAGAAGCCGAGGTGCTCACACAGGGGCTGAACGAACTGCAGCCGCAGATCGACTTGTTGAAGCACCAGATCGAGCTTGCCAGCATCCGCGCCCCGATCGATGGCCGTGTGGCCGGTGCTGACCTTGAACCCTGGCTCGACGCGCCGATCGGGCCCGATACGCCACTGGTGCGAATCGTGGGTGACCAAAGCGTAGTGGTGCTCTACGTGCCCGAGCGCGACATTGCCGCCGCCCAGAGGCGCCTGACCAACGAGGACACCGACGAGTTGGATGGCACGTTCGCGCCGCGCGCTCGGCCTGAAGAGCGTATTGACCTCCGCCTTATCCGTGTGAACCCTCAGGCCGAGGCGGTAACCGGCGGCAATGTGTATCTGGTCGAAGCCGAGATCGCCGGTGAGAGCCCAGCATGGCTCAAGCCGGGCATGACCGGACGGGCTCGCGTGCGCTCGGGCTGGACCACCCCCCTGGTGCGCCTCGCGCGTCCGCTCATCGACCGGGCCCAGATGGCCTGGTGGTGGTAAGGAGGGGAGGCGTGGCCCAGTCTCCTTCAAAATCGCGTGGACGCGATATCGCTTCGACGTTTAGCGATATGTGGTACCGCGTTGGGCCGACCACGCCGCGCCTGAGCGCGCACGCCCGAGTCGTTCGGCAGCACTACGGGCCAACGATCGCCTACGTCGTCGAAGACCCCGCTAGCGGCCAGTTCTATCGCATGAGCGAGAGCGCACATTTTTTGCTGGGGATGCTCGACGGACGGACCACAGTCGACCAAGCCTGGGAGGCGTGCAACGACCAACTTGGCGACGCAGCGCCGACGCAGCGCGAGGTTATCGACCTGCTAAGTCGTCTGCAACTCTTCGGGTTGGTGCTTGGGGAGAGCGCGATCGACGCCGAGATGCTCCAGCAGCGGCTTGCGAAAGCCAAGCGACAGCGTACGCAGAAACGCACCGGGCGTTGGATGTTCCCACATATTCCGATCGTGAATCCCGAGCCCTTCCTGCGCCGGCACGAGAAGCTCTGCCGACTACTCTTCAGCCGAACAGCAGGGGTGGTATGGATCATCGTGGTCTCGATCGCTCTGGCGATGCTGTTCGCCAATGCCGATCGATTTGGCGACGAACTCAATAAGATCGCGCAACTATCAGCTTCGACGATCGCCACACTTGGCTTGATCTTCCTGGGCTTGCGGATTGTCCACGAACTCGGCCACGCGATGGCTTGCAAGGCGTTCGGCGGCCGTAGCACCGAGATCGGCGTGATCATGATCGCCTACGTCATGCCGCTACCGTATTGCGACGCGAGCAGCGCGTGGCGGTTCGCACGCATGTGGCCGCGTGTGTGCGTGTCGCTCGCGGGCATCCTGGCCGAAACTGTTCTGGCGGCGATCGCTGTATTCTACTGGGTATTTGGTAGCGATCCGGTGTGGACGAGTATCGCCTACCAGGTCATGCTGGTTTCGGGTGTGAGCACGCTGGTGTTTAACCTCAATCCGCTGTTGCGCTACGACGGCTATTACATCTTGAGCGACCTGACCGGCACACCCAACCTCGCTCAACGTTCGCGTGAGATGCTCAAGCACCTGATTCAGCGCTACGCCTTCGGTGTGAAAGGATCGCGCGGGCCTAGCTTGCGGTCGCTGGGCGAAGGTTGGCTTCTGGCGATCTACGGCTTACTCGCCACGCCGTATCGGGTCTTCATTGCCATCGCGATCCTGCTGATCATCGCCAGCAAGTATCTCACCCTAGGCGTCGTGCTCGCGGTGGCGATGGGGGCGATCTGGCTCGTGTACCCGATCTTCAAGACCACCGGTTTCCTGCTGAGTGATTCGAAGCTAGAAGGGCATCGTGCTCGCGCCATCGGTCTGACGATGGCAGCGTTGGCAGTGGTGCTGGGGCCGATTATGCTCGTGTCGCTGCCCACACCGACTTACGCGGTTGCAACGGTCGAACCCGCGCGGATGGAGGGCTTGCGCACCCTTGAGGGTGGTGTGCTCATCGAGTTGCTCGTCGACCCGGGCGATATCGTCGAGGAGGGCCAGATCGTCGCCCGGCTTGAGAATCCCAGATTGCAGGCCGAGTTAGAAGCGACGCGAGCCCGATTAGCCCAGGCTCGAGCACAATACCGTACCGCGCTCAAGGGGCCACCGGCCGAGCAGGAGGAGTTCCGCCAGGCGGTGCGCGTGGTCGAGGAACAGGCGGCTAGGGCCGAGCGGCGCGTTACAAACCTCGTCGTACTCGCTCCGGTGTCCGGCGTGGTCTCGCCGATGAGCAACCAGACGTCAGCCGATCTGCGCGGTCGCATCGGCTCTTGGGTGTCGCGCGGCACGGCCCTGGGCATGGTAGTGAGCGAAGACAACTTGCTGATTCGGGCTATGGTGCCCGACCGTGACCACGCCTTCGTGTTCCGTGGCCAAGAAGTCGGTGAAGTCAACGCCCGAGTTCGTCTCGCCAGTGCGCCCGGCGACGTCATCAAGGCGGACGTGCTGCGCACTGCTGCCTTGGGTTCGAAGGAACTCACCAGCCCATCGCTGGCGTCGCAGTCTGGTGGTGGCATCACCACCGATCCGCGCACGGCTGATCGGGCTGTCGCGCTCACACCAAGCTTTGTGGTGGACCTCCAACTCGCCGAACTCACGGCCGCGGCGGCTCCTGGCGTACGGGCGTCGGTACGGCTCGAAGGCCCGAGCCGACCGCTGGGCGTGCGCTGGTGGCGACGCGCGAGCCAGTTCTTCGAGGGGCGTGCCTGGTGGTAAACCACGTGGTGAGCAACCCACCGAGTGCTTCCGCCGACCGCCTGTGGCCCGCCTTGTCGCGCGAGGAGCGTCGTGAAGAAGCCCTCGAGGGGCTGGATCTCTTCGCCGCGAATCTCCAGGGGCGGGTGGTCCGACGTCGCGTCAGCCAGCACGAACGCGATCTTGCCGGCGCGATCCTCGATGCCGCCCGCGCGATCGAGGACCTCACCGAGGCCTCACTCGACGAGCGCATCGATGCTATCCGCCAGCACGCGCACCGCATTGCGCGAACCGATTCAAAGCTCGACAGCGACGATCTGCGCGAGGCCTACGCCGTGGGTGTTGAGGCCGTGCGGCGAACCACCGGGCTCACGTTGTATCCCGAGCAGATCATGGGTGCCCTCGTGCTGCGTGGCGGCGCCGTCGCCGAGATGGCGACCGGCGAGGGCAAGACCGTCACCGCCATTCTGCCCGCGGCGCTCGCGGGGTGGACGGGCAGGGGCGTGCATGTCGCGACCGTCAACGACTACCTGGCCAAGCGCGATGCGGAACTTTGCGAGAGCGCGTACGCCCGGCTCGGCCTGCGCGTGGGCGTGCTGCAAGAGGGCATGAAGAAGGCCGACCGCCGGGCGCAGTACGACCTGGACATCACCTACGGCGCCGACAAGCAGTTCATCTTCGATTTTCTCCGCGATCGCCTGAGCCAGCCCCTTGCACCCAGTGTGGCCGCGAGCGTGCTCGATCAGGTGACCGGCGGAGATGGCACGGACCACTGGACCGGCGAGGTCGTCCAGCGCGGCCTGCACGCCGCGATCGTCGATGAGGCCGACAGCGTGCTGATCGACGAGGCCGCCACGCCCGCGATCATCGCCTTGCCCGCTGGCGATGGCGTCGGAGCCGACAGCGCCGAGCGGTACGCGGCGGGCATCGAGCTCGCGAAGGCACTCGAGCCCGAGCGTCACTACAAGGCCGACGCACGAACGCACCGTGTGAGCCTCACGCGTGCCGGGCACGAGCGGCTTGCCGAACTCGCGGCCGATCCCAACCGCGATCTCCCAGCGTTCTGGGCCGGCCCCCGGCGCCGCGAGGAGTTGGTGTCTCAGGCCCTGAGCGCCCTCGTGCTGCACCGGCGCGACGACGACTACATCGTGCGGCCCAACAAGGACGGCAAGCGCGAGGTCGTGATCGTCGACCGCTCGACCGGGCGTGTGCTCGAGGGGCGCCAGTGGCAGCTCGGCCTGCACCAGGCCGTCGAGGTGAAGGAGGGGCTGGACCCCAGCGAGCGACGCCACACCGCCGCGCGCGTGAGCTACCAGCGGTACTTCGCTCGTTACAAATCCCTCGCTGGCATGACGGGCACCGGCTGGGAGGTGGCTCCCGAGCTGTGGCGCACCTACGGCCTGCGCGTTGTCCGCGTGCCCACGCACCGGCCGATCGCTCGCGTCGAGCGACCCGACCGCACGTTCGTGAGCGAGGACGAGAAGTTCGACGCCGTGGCCGAAGCGACGCGTCGCGCTCACGACAAGGCGCAGCCGGTGCTCGTGGGCACGCGGTCGGTGCACGACTCCGAGCGTCTCGCGGGCTTGCTTGCCGAGCGGGGGTTGCAGTGCAAGGTCCTCAACGCCCGCCACGAGGCCGAGGAGGCCGCGATCGTCGAGGGCGCGGGGCGGGCCGGGGCGATCACGGTGGCCACGAGCATGGCCGGCCGCGGCACCGACATCAAGCTCGACGACGAGGCTCGTGAGGCGGGGGGGCTGCTGGTGCTGGCCGTCGAGCGGAACCACGAGCGGCGTGTCGACCGCCAGCTGTTCGGCCGCAGCGGCCGCCAGGGCGACGTGGGCGAGGCCGTCGCGTTCGTGTCGTTGGATGACGAGATGGTCGTCCGCTACGGCCTGCCACCATTGCGATGGCTCGCGCGCGTTTCACCAAGCCCTATGCGGCGCATGCTCACGAGGCTGCTCGTCCGCCAGGCCCAACGCGCCGCCACGCGCCGCTGGATGCTGATCCGCGAGGAGGCCGGGCGGATTGATGCTTGGGTGGATCTGGCGTTCCATCAGCGGAGCCGCTAGGGTCTCCGGTGCTGCGCACGGGCATGCGCCATCCCAACAACGAGCCCATCGCGCGAGCGAAGGGAATGGACGCACGAAGAGGATTGAGCGCGGAGGTCGCGGAGGGGTGTCTCAGCGGGTATGTTTGCCCATCTCGCGAGTTTTCGCCATCACGGTCTCATTGATTTGAATGCGTTTATCAAGCTGGCGGCCTGAAAGCTTGCGCTTGCGGGCGGTATCCAGGCAAAACCCGCGTTCCCAATTGTTGATCCAGCCTCTTTCATGCGCGTACTTGGTCGCGGCCACATTCAGTGCTTTTGAGGTGTCGGCGGCTATTCGCTTGAGTCCGTCAGCAACAGTTCCGGCATCGATCCCCATAAATTTTTTGACGCACACATTGCCGACAAACGTGCTTCTTCCATTCTGTTGGTTTCGTAGCCAGCAAAGCTCGATGATCGGATAGTGCCCACATGGACAATGTTCTGGCTCGCGCTCTTCCCCCTCCTCGGGCACTTCTACGTATTCCAGCTTCCATTCTTCAAGAGCAGCATTCCAATGATCCGCTTCACTCATTGCCAATATGTGCGTCTTGAGATTCTCAAAATTGTGTCCCACACGAGTACTCCAGCATTACCTGCTCCGCCTGGGCAACTGGCTGCTCACCGCGAACAGCGCCGCGTTCTTGGCGATGATGGCGGCCCAGCACATTGTCACGCCGAAGACGACCAGACGACGCTTGGGCTTGCCGATCGAGAGCGAGCGGACGCGGTCGATGGCTTCGATGGCATCGCCGATGAGTGCATCACGCTCGCGTTGAGGTAGGAGGCATCCCAGACGCTCAACCAAGCTTTCACCGTCGGCATACACCGCTGCGATGAGAATATGTGCCCGATACTCCCACCTCGTGCGCCACGATACCGCTTGCCTGAAATCCGGCGTCTTCATGATAGTGAACAGAAAGCGGCGCTGGTGACGAACATCGGCGCAGTCTCGTACAGCCGTAATTACATCGACAAACGCGGATGCCAAATTTTCGTACTTACGTAGCTTTTCCGCGTTCTTGCCGGTAGGCCTTAACTCCCATAGAGCGTGGTCAATCCACCGCGCACGTACATAGCCTGCTAGCACATCTAATTCGTGATGCAGCCTTGATTTTCTACAATTGCGTCGTAGCGACATGTTCTAGGCGACTCCTTCCATCAGTCCCTGGATGTCGTTCACGAACCGGTACCCCTCGGCCGTCAGTTCGTAGCGACGCGTCGGGCGGCCGCCGCGGCGGCCGTCGTCGTCGGGGACCTCCTCGCCCTTGATCAGGCCGGAATCCTCCAGCCTGCCCAGCAACACGTAGATGGAGCCTCGGGCCAGGGTTTTGCGTCCGGTCTGGGCGTTGACCGCCTCCAGGATCTCGAGTGGCGTTCGCCCCTGGTGTAGCAGCGCCGCCAGGATGTGGGATGTTTGGTGTCCTCTAAACATAGATCATACTATCTTGAGTTAGATTGAAAGTCAAGCTCCCCGATGGATCGATCTCTCAGAATGACGGCGAGGGCCTCCGTGATCCGTTGGGTCACGGCTTGAGATCGTTCCATCATGCCCTTGTCATCGAATCGCCCAGCCAGTCCGGTGACATACCCAGCCAAGATCGAATGCGTACCAGTCATCGGCTTGAGGGGTTTGGCCTGTCTTCGACATTGCTCAGCCAACCTCCGCTTCCGCCCACCTAACGCCCAACGTTGCCCATCCAACACCCAAAGTTGCTTCGTCATTCTTCGAAGCAGACCCCCGTCGCGCGCTCTCAAGGGCGTTTGGGGTGAGAACTCCAAGAATCTTCGCGAAAATTTCCTGACGCACTGCAGTCGCCCGACGTTCGCTCGATGAGGTGTTCGGCCCCGTCCGATGTGGCTCGGGGCGAGACGAACCAGGCGGGTCGTGCGCTGCTGGTGTGTGCGCGTGGGCCGGCCGCCGTGGGGCGCGCTGCGCGTGCGCACCCGCGAGCACAACCGGAGACACGCGATGAGCACCATCCCTCAGAGCAACGCCGACGCCATCCTCTGGGTGGCCAGCCACCTGCCCGCGTGGCAGGCCGACCCGACCGCCATCGGGCTCACCGCCGAAGAGGTCACGAACCTGGCGGCGCTCCTCGGCTCGGCCCAGGGCAACCAGTCGTCGTGGAACACGATCCGCGACGAGGCCAAGAGCGCCAGCGCGCTCTACCGCAGCAGCACGCAGGAGATGCGCGCCCTGGCGTCCAGCCAGGCGGCGACCATCCGCGCCTTCGCCAAGGCCAGCACCGACCCGCAGGCGGTCTACTCGACCGCCGACATCCCGGCGCCCGCGACGCCGACCCCAGCGCCCGCGCCGGGCACGCCCTTCGACTTCAAGGCCACGCTCAACCCCAGCGGCGACCTGGCCTTCACCTTCAAGTGCGCCAACGCCAAGGGCCTGCAGGTCACCTACAGGGTCGAGCGCCAGGAGGACGGCGGGCAGAACCCCTTCGTCTTGCTGACCAACGCCAAGGAGCGTTCGTTCACCGACGCGAGCTTCACGGCCGGGACCAGCACGCTGGTCTATCGCATCACGGCGCAGACCACCACCAAGGACGGCGTGGCCGGCGTGTTCCTGGTGCGCCTGGGCGCGGGCAACCAGGCGACGGTGAGCCTGGTGGACGGCGCGCAGATGGCGGCGTAGGGAGTGGTTCGATGCTCATTGTTTTGGCGAGGGGGTCTGGCGAGAGCCGGCCCCTTTGTTGTTTGGGTTTCGCTCCCGACCGTTCTTGGAAGCTTGGCGCTCTGGCGGGGCCGAGGACGGCCGCGCCAGAGCTGCGTGAAGCTGGTTTGTTTTGAGAGCTCGCGTTGCTCGCTGGACGGCGGCAAGAGCCGCCGGGCCCTTGCGGGCCGCGCCTCCGCATGCGCCGGCGCCCGGAAGACCGGGCTTGGCGGATGCTGCGGCGCAATCGCCACAGGTGTCGGACACGCACCGTTGCTTGGGCGACGGGCATCCGCACCAGCCCGTCTTCGGGCGCAGGGCGCATGCCCCGGCGCGGCGGCCCCCGGCCGCCCGGGCGTTAGCCCGCAAGGGAGCGAAGCGACCGCTCAAGAACAACCAGCTTGTGAGAGCGGAGGCGCGGCGGTCTTCCGCCCCGCCGCAGCGGTGAAGCGCCAAGAACGCAAGATCGACACAACACAAGAGCCCGCGGCTCAGCTCTCCGCGTCACCCTCGCGCGCCGGCACGCCATCCCTCGGCCCGCGCCACAGGAACACAACCAGCACCGCCACCCCGATGATCAGCCACAGGTCGGCCAGATTGCTGACGTAGGGCCAGATCTCGCGGCCGCTCCAAGGAGTGCTGATGTTGAACGGGTACTTGACGCTGGGCAATGGGTGCAGGAAGTCGCGCACGCAGGCGAAGCGTACGCGGTCGTAGAGGTTGCCCAGACCGCCGGCGATCACCAGGCCGATGGCGGCGTGCGCGAGGCGGTCGCGGCGGCCGGTCCAGCGGGCGAACATGAATAGCGCGAAGCCGATGGCCAGCGTGGTGGCGACGATGAAGAACACCCGCTTGCCCGCGCCAATGCCGAAGACGGCGCCGGGGTTCAGGACCAGCTGCAGGTCGAGCACGCCCGGGATGATCGTCGTGGGCTCGTGCTTGGGGATGAGGGCCTGGAGCTCGGTCGCGTCGATCACGTCGCCACGATTGATCGCGACGGGCGTGTCGGCCAGGGTGTTGAAGGCGATGGTCTTGCTCGCCAGATCGATGGCGGTGCCGATCGCGACGACGATGAGGAGGAAGATCCACGCCGTTCGGCCGGGCTTCTGGACGGGACGAGGATCGGCGGCGGGCTTGTCGCGTGCTGTCTTCGCGCCGGCCACGGCTAGCGCCGCCCCTCAAGTTCACGGGCGGCGTCGATGGAGTAGCGGGCCCAGGGCAGCTCGGCCAGGCGTTCGGTCCGGATCGGCCGGCCGGTGGCCACGCACAAGCCGAAGACGCCGTCGGCGATGCGCTTCAGGGCCGCGTCGATCTCGCGGATGAGGTTCCGCTCGGCGGCGGCCAGGTCGAGCGAGAGTGTCTGGTCGGCCGCGTCGCTGCCGGCATCGGCCATGTGCTGGGGCGTGTGGCTGAGGTTCCCCGAGCCACCGCCGGTGAGCGCCCCGCCCTCGAGGCCAGCGACCTCGGCGAGCACCTGTGCACGCTTCTGCAGCAGCGTCTGGCGGAACTTCTCCAATTCCCGCTTGTTGAACGGGCTCTTGGTCGGGTACTTCTCGGTCTCGGTGGCGGCCTGGGCCTCGACGCGATCGGACGAGGAGATCAACGGCTTGGGTGCCGGACCGCCGGGGCTCAAGAGCCCACCAATCCCTTCGGGCATGACCGCGGCCGGCGGCTTGGGGCGCTTGGGCCGGCTCGGGCGGCTCGGAGCGTCCTTGCCCTTGGCATTCTTGTTGTCTGCCGGTGGCGGGGGAGGTGGGGGTGGAGGAGGAGGTGGGGGCGCCGGTGGAGCCGCGGCCTTGGAAGTCTTCTTCGCTGGTGCCTTCGACGACTTGCCGGTTGTCTTCTTAGTGGGAGCCTTCTTGCTGGCGGGGGCCTTCTTGGTCGTCTTCTTCGTGGTCTTCTTGGCGACCTTCTTCGTGGTGGTCTTCTTTGAGGACGAAGTCTTTGAGGTCGCGGCCTTCTTCGTCGTCTTCTTGGGCGCCTTCTTTGTTGTCTTCTTCGTCGACTTCTTCGATGCGGCGGCGCGACCGCCCTTGGCCTTGGCCGCAGGGGAACTCTTGGAGGTGCTGGTCTTCTTCTTGGCCACCTGGACTCCGGTAAGGGCCGGAGGAATGCACATTTGGCCCGGGCCCGCGAGGGCCCGCCGGCCAGAGGACGCCAACAGTAGGAGCCCTCTCGTGCGGCGTCAAAATGGGTGGTAGAGGAAGCGCCGGGGGGCTGGAAGGGGCCTCAGGCCCCGCTCTCACTGGCCGCCTGGGGCTCTGGGAGCGGCTCGGCGACATCGTAGCTGCCCAGCTTGCGGTACCGCTGGTACCGCCGCTCGAGCAGGTCGTCGATCTTGAGCTCGCTGAGGTTCTCGAGCTGTGCCACGATCCACTGTTCGAGCCTGCTGGCCGCGTCGGCCTTGTCCCGGTGAGCCCCGCCCACCGGCTCATCGATGACGGCGTCGACCACACCCAGCTCCAGGTTGTCGCGACCGGTCAGCTTCAATGCCGTGGCCGCCTGGCTGTTGGTGCGCTCGTTCGCCTGCTTCCACAGGATGGCCGCGCAGCCTTCCGGGCTAATCACCGAGTACCACGCGTGCTGCAGCATCGCCACGCGGTCGCCGACTGCGATGCCCAGCGCCCCGCCCGAGCCGCCCTCGCCGATGATGATGCTGACGATGGGCACCGGCAGATGGCTCATGATCTTGAGGTTCAGGGCGATCGCCTCGGCCTGTCCACGCTTCTCGGCTTCCAGCCCCGGATACGCACCCGGCGTATCGACGAATGTCACGATCGGCACGCCGAATTTCGCGGCCATTTCCATCTTCTGGATCGCCTTGCGATAGCCCTCGGGGTGCGGGCACCCGAAGTTACAGCGGAGCTTCTCCTGCGTGTTGCGGCCCTTGTGGTGGGCGACGACCATGCACTTGAAGTCGCCGATGCGGCCGAAGCCCGTGACGATGGCGGGGTCCTCGCCGCTCCTGCGATCTCCATGCAACTCGGTGAAGTCCCGGCAGAAGGCCTCGATGTAGTCGCGGCCCTGCGGCCGATCGGGGTGGCGGGCGACGCGGACGGTGTTCCACGGGCTCAGCTGCTTGTAGAGCTCGGCCATGGTCTGGCTGTGCCGGGCGAGCCTGTCGGCGAGCGCATGCTCGGCCTCGGCCAGCTCTCCGGGATGGCCCGCCGCTGTGGAGTCGCCCTCGCTCGTGAGCGCGTCGACGCGGCGCTTGAGCTGGTCGATCTCTTCGTCCAGGGCCCGGAGGGGCTGCTCGAAGTCCAGGGTGTAGTAGCTGGCCATGTGGTCTCCGTAAGGCTTGGACGCCAATCGTAGTGGCGGGCCGTACCGTGTGCCATGAGCCCATTCGCCCAGTACGTCCAGGTTTGCCCGCTGCTGGTCATCGGTGGGGGGGCGATGGCGTCGGCCATCCTTGCCGGAGCGGCCGAGGCCGGCCTGCTGGACGGCCCATGCGTGGTCGCCGAGCCCGACGCGGCGAAGCGCACGGCCATTGACGCCCTCTGGCCCTCGATCAACTCGGTGGGGGCCGTCGCCGCCGCCTTCGAGGCGATGCCTTACGGGGAGGCCTCAGTGCTGCTGGCCGTCAAGCCCCAGATGCTGCCGCGTGTTGCCGAAGAGATCGAAACGGCGGCAGGCGACTCGATGCTCGAGGGTAGCTGCATCCTCAGCATCCTCGCGGGCGTAACGACACAGAAGCTGGGAGAGACTCTTAAGGGTCGCGTCGTCCGGGCGATGCCCAACCTTCCGGCAAAGGTTGGCATGGGCGCGACGGCTCTCGCCGCCGGCGACACTGCGACGGCTGAGGACGTCCATCGTGCGCACAAGCTCTTCCGCTCTGTCGGCCAGGTCTACGACCTCCCCGAGAGCGCTATCAACGCCTTCACCGGTATCGCAGGCAGCGGCCCGGCGTACGCGTTCCTCCTGGCAGAAGCGATGGCCGTTGGCGGGCTCGAAGCTGGAAAGGAATCGAGACTTAGCGAAGCCGCGATCCGCGCCATCGTCGCCCAAACCCTGCGCGGTGCGGCCGAGATGCTGTTGCCTGAATCAGAAGGCACGCCACCCGACCCCGCCGAACTGCGCGCCGCGGTCACGAGCAAGGGCGGCACCACGGCGGCAGCGCTTGATGTGCTCGAGCAGCACGGTGTCCGCGATGCCGTGCGAAAAGCCGTGCTGGCCGCGGCGCGGCGGGCGGGGGAGCTTGGCGGCTGAACGGAGCGGATGGCGATGGTAAACAACTCCTGTTCATCGAAATGGCGAATGTCCATGATCTCGGTTTTCATGGGTTTCGTCAGCTTTACACAGGCCGGAATTCATATTCTTGGACTTGACGGAGGCCGGACGCGGGATGAGTGAGACGCTCGGCCAGATTCTCGACACGGCCATCACCGACGGTTCGATAGTGATCGACTACGACGGCGTGAACGAACATCTATCGGCACTCGAACCTAAGCTGACTTTTGCACCGGGATCAGCCTCTGGCCCGTGGCTCCAGCAGCACTGGATTGGTCCGCGGGTGGAGTTCCTCGGCGTGGCGCAGGCGTTGTTGTCGGTTTGGCTCGCGATGGCGTTCTTTTTGTTCGCGTGGTGGGCATGGCCAAGAAAACGGCAGGCAGTTTGCGAACGCGCGCTGGAGCCAGCACCTTGAGGTCATGGCCGCGAACCAGGGACGATCGAGGAAGGTCGTACGAATTTGACGTGTCCACGGTGCAGTCGCGGCGTGATCAAGCGAAGCGGAAGAGTGGCCTACCGCTGGTCCTCTACTTTGTTGCGTCCATACTTGGGCTCTCGGTGTTTATTGCCCTGCACGGCCGGGTTCCTACCTGGCTTGGATTCGTACTCATGCTTGTTGCTATCGCCCCGTTCTTCTACGTAATCGCAGTTTGGCTGCAGAAGAAGAACATCCGTGATTCAGATCGGCTGGGCCGGTCCCGTGGCCAGTGCCTGGCGTGTGGGTACTCCATCGCCGGACTCGAACCCCAAGACGACGGATGCCGCGTGTGCCCGGAGTGCGGCGCGGCGTGGCGGTTCGGTCAGTGACGGCTAGTCCAAGCGCCGCGCAATAATTGCTACCACCTTCTCACCCAGCCTCAAGATGAATACGACCAGCTGTTCGTCGCCCCTGCCGCGCAGCGTTTTTTGGAGCACGTCCGGGTCGACCAACTTGGCCCGTGTCTTGACGGCGACCACGCCCGCACCGAGTTCCTGCAATCGCGATCGCACGGCCTTGGTCCGCCACGGCATGGTGTCGAGCACTTCGAAAGCCGTGAGCCACGGGTTCTCGATCTTGTGTTCGCTGGTTAGCAGCCCAACGGCCGGATGGACCGGTCGCACTCCGATCGAACTCGCGAAGGGGCCGAGCAGGCCGGGGCGTTCAAGCGTGGGATCGGCCTCGTACAGGTAGTGCAGTACAGGCGTCGTTGGTCCATCGGAGTCGTACCAGTTGTCAATGTCGATCAGCGGGCCGGGCACGGCACTGAAAGACTCACCCGATGGCAGCAGCGTCGCGATGCGGTGGCCGTCGTGTACTAATGCTCCCGCGAGCGCGCCGGTCCACAGCAAGGCTTGCGTCAGTCGGCCGTGCTCGCTGATGAACTCGAGGCGCGAACCTTCTGGTTCGGGCAACAAGGAGAGGTCGACGCCAGGCCCGAGCTTCACGCACACGCCGGCCGCGGCGTTGATAATGGCCTTGATCGTCTCCGGCCCTGGGCGATACGCAGCATAGTCGTGCCGGCGCTTCGAGCCATCTCGTCGACTGGGATCGATATGGACGAGCTCACCCTGCACACGCGTGAGCCAGCCGGATGCGGCGATATCACCAACCTCCGATCCGCAGGTGGCGTTGGTCGACGCCATCCAAGCGCGGACGGAATCTTGATCGACAGCCGTAACAGCCACACCGGCACGAGCCAACTCGTACGCGTCGGCTCCGATGCCGCAGCAAAGATCGAAGACCGGTGCGTTCAGTGAAGCAATCCGCATGGCCTTGTATCTCGCCGCCATCGATGATGACGCGACCATCACTCCTTGCTCGTCGGCGACAAGCCGGCCGACTAGGTCTTCGGCGAGCTTGCTCGCCGCCCTGTTTCGGGCCCGTGCATTCTCCACCGCCACGGCGACCACCCCCTGGGGCCATGCCCTTCGGAGAGCGGCAAGGTCGGCGACTGTGGGCTGGAGGGGCACGGCCAACAACTCCGGTGCTGGCCCGCTGCTCGCGTAGGCCTGCCAATCTTCGAGGGGGAAGCTCACGGGCAGATCATTGCTCTACCAGCGTGCCAACGATGGCTTATGGCCCAACCACGCGTGCTCGTAACCGGCTTCATGCCATTTGGCGGAAGCAACGATAATCCCTCGATGCGGGTTGCCGAGCGGCTGGCCGCAGACCCGCCACCGGGAGTCGAGCTATCCACCGGTCTGCTCCCGGTCACGTGGTCGGGTGCGTGGCCAGCGCTAAGCGAACTCCTGGGCAGGCATCGGCCAGACCTTGTCTTGCTATTGGGCCAGAGTGGCAAGCGGCCCAGGATCACCGTCGAACGTTTCGCCCTGAATTTCGGACAGGGCCGGATCCCCGACAACGACGGTGTCTCACGTGGTCCATCCGAACTTGTCGATGGTGCGCCGCTCGCGCTGGCGGCGAGCATCGATGTTGACGCCACAGTGGAAGCCATGCAGAATGCCGGCGCTCCGGCGGGTTCAAGCCATGAAGCGGGCACGTTCCTTTGTAATGCGGTGCTGTATCGCACGCTGCTACACGGCGCTCCGGGGCAGCGCGCCGGGTTCATCCACATGCCGATGCTGCCCGGTCAGGCTGGCGCGGAGGCCCAGGAGCCGACGCTTGATGCAGTCGTGAGTGAGAGGGCTGTTCGGGCAGCGATCTCGATTCCGGAGTGAATTTTTGTCTTTAAAGACGCACTGAATCGTCTTGAAGCGCTCAGATACTTCGGTTATGTATGGCAAGGGCAGTCGCCGTGGGTGACTGCCATCGCATCCGATAGATGAGGAGTCTGCACATGAATGAGTCCTCCCTGATGCTTGGCGCCATGCTCGCCCTAGCGAGCCACAGCGGTGCCGACGTGCACGATTTTCCTTCGGCTGATTCGGATGTGGTCGCATCGGTCGGATTCCGTGATGGAGAGAACATCGGCGCGTTCTGGTCGGCCACCCGTGGAGATCTGGTCTCCGAGTTCCTTGTTGATCCGGCGAGTGAGATCACCGGCCTGGTGTGGAATCTTGACATCACCCGCCAGGGCCTGCGTGAGCCGCTCGATTGGGGGCTGTATGTCAATGGTGTCGAGGTCGCTCGTGTCTCGTATGAGGCCGAATCCGGCCCGCAGACCATCGAGATCAGATTTAATGCGATCCCATCCGATGGTGGCGGGTACCTCGTCTCGTTCGAGTGTCTCTCGACGGTCGCATCCGCGTTCGGTTCGATGGACCTGCGTTACGCTGGCGCCGGCCCGCACCAGATCGAGCTCATCGGCGAGGCATGCCGTGCCGATGTCGACCGCGATGGCGATTTAACGCTGTTTGACTTCCTCGCGTTCCAGAACGCCTTCGATGCTGGTGACCTGCTCGCCGACTTTGATGGGGACGGGGTACTGACACTGTTCGACTTCCTCGTATTCCGGAACGAGTTCGATGCCGGCTGTGACTAATCGGCCGTTCGGCCCGGTTCGGGAATCCAACCCGATCCGTAACGCAGTTCTCGGATTCCGAGATTGGAGAGCCGGCTTATGCCGGTTTTTTCGCGCACTGCAAAACTCCGTCATGCCCTCACGCCACGTATCGGATTGGCCGTTGATTGCAGCGAAGAACGGGTGCCCGTTTGGCTGAGATGCGATTCTCGACGAATTCCGTGATCGTGATTGACGGAGTGCGCTCCTATTGGAGACGAACTCCGAAGTGCTCAATAGAGAAGGGCGACCAAGCGGCCGCCGGCGCTATCGGAACAGTCACAATGCAGGAGCATCCCCATGAAACGGATCATGTATAGCAAGGTTCTCTGTGGCGCTCTCGCCCTCTCGACCCTCACGGGTATCGCCAACACAGCGATCGCCGACGATTGCTGCCGGTGGGAGCTGAAGGTCAAACGCAAGGCCATCTTGTCGGACAACTTCGAGGTTGAGCTGTGGGCTCACTTCCCCGATGATAAGTATGCATTTGGGAGTGCGCAGTTAGACATCCTGACCAACGGTGTCGAGTGGGTGAAGATCGGCGACCCTTGCATGCTTGGCATTGGCATGGGTCATCAAGGCGACATCGTCGGAGACGACGTGTTGAACATCGTGGTCGGCCAGGTCAACTTCCCGCCGGCGGCCATCTTTGCCGATCCGGCGAATCCAATCCGCGTGTGGTGTGGCGAGTTCGAGGCCTCCGGCGGGGCTCCGTTTCGCAGCATCTGGACACAGACCGAGGATTTTCAATACTACGAAGAAATGGACTCGGCCGTGAAGGAATCGTGCGATCCCACGGAGGCCTTCCGCTCCGCCTTCGTGGGCCCGATCGTCATCGATGACTGGATCGCCGCTCCGTTCCCGGGCACCATCGGAGTGCCGGATGGTGAAGGCCTCGTGTTGCGTGCGTCGCCAGGCGCGGACGGTGTTGGCGCTGCGATGGCTGACCTGGAGGGGGTGGACAGGCTCGGCAACTTTGAGATCCAGCGGCTTATGTCTGACGATCCTGCGCTTGCGCCGGTGGATCTTGTCTGGCACCCCTGGTGGGAGTGCTTCGACTTCCCGTTCGGGACGCTGCGCACCTCAATGGTCGTCGAGAAGCCGGTGGGCGGCGCGCGCACCGCTGAGGTCACACCCGACTTCAGCGACATCGGTGTCCGACGCATCCCCGCGGCCGTACGCATCGGCGATCGTGTAGTGGCCGACGTAATCATCCCCGCGGGCGGCTCGTTCAGGCTGTTCGACCCCTGCATCGATCCGACCTGGTGCTACGTGCTCAACCAGTTCGACCAGCTCGTGCTCGTTCTCAAGTGCGACTCGTTGTTCGGCCTTGAGATCGCGGGCACTCGGTACACCGCCGACACCATCGAGTTGCAGACCGGTGTGTCCGGTGATCAGGTTGGTGGGCTCGACCGTGTCGAACTGATGGCACCCGGGCACAGCAGCCTGACCATCCACGATGCGGGCCCGATTTCCTCCGGCTGCCGGGCCGACTGCGACGGCGATGGCCGGTTGAGCATCTTCGACTTCCTGTGCTTCCAGAACCTGTTCGGCTCAGGCGATCTGGCCGCCGACTTTGACGGCGACGGCCGGCTGACAATCTTCGATTTCCTGGAATTCCAGAACGAGTTCGTGGCTGGGTGCGACTAATCCCGCCGACTCGTCCGGGCCACGTCAACAGGTAACGCCGCTACGGGTTCACCCGTAGTGGTGTTTGTCGTGGGGACATTGCGCGCCGCATTGCCCCAGTCGCGTGAGAGCCACCTTGGAGAGACAGCCATGCAAGCCCGAGCCCTGACCCTTGTTGCCGTCCTCGGATCCGTTGCTGGGACCGCGAGTGCCCAGACCTTCGTCGAGGGTGTGAACCACACGATCCCGCTAGAGACCACATGGAGCGCCACGCGCGGCCACGAGCAGGCCTTTCTGTGGACCGCGCAGAATGACTTCGACATGATCCAGATGCTCTGGCACAGCAGCGCCATCAACGATGGCATCATCCGCCTTCGCGAGAATGATGGTGGTCAGCCGGGCGCGATCCTGCGAGAGGTGACCTTCTCGACGACGAGCGTCGGTTGGGGCGGCGACGTGTTCGATGAGCCATACCCCGTGCTGGCGGGCGAGCAGTACTTCGTTACCTTCGCCAGCGTCACCAACGACTACCGCGACTTCGTGGCCGTCGACCATCCCGACGCCGTCCAGATGACCTATTACTGGCAGCCCGTCGACAGCGGCCCCAGCTGGAATGGTCCGTTCTTTGGGGCCCCGGGCCGCCGGCCGATCATGTTCTACGAGGGCGGTGACTGCTACGCCGATCTCGACGGTGACGGCGAGTTAACGATCTTCGACTTCCTTGAGTTCCAGAACCTCTTCGACGCCGGCGACGCCGCTGCCGACTGCGACGAGGACGGAGACCTGACCATCTTCGACTTCCTGTGCTATCAGAACGCGTTCGATGCCGGCTGCGAGTAAGGCCTGTCGGGATCGTTGCCCGGCATCGATAATCAACGTCGGATCCGTTCGCGCGACGGGTTGGACGTGTCGTACGTTTTTTAGATACGCACACATCTCTGGAGGGTTGAGATGAACACCATTACCAGGATCGCATTGGTCTCGGGCATGAGCGTCGCGACACTCGCCAACGCCCAGACCTTGGTCGAGGCCGTCAATGACGATCTGCCGCTAGACCTGTCTTGGTCGGCGACACGAGGCCACGAGCAGGCGTTCCGTTGGACGCCTAACAACAGCTTCGACCTGATCCAGATCCTCTGGCGCACGAGCCCCATCGCGGAGGGTGTCATCCGTCTGCGTGTCGATACGGGCGGCGCGCCCGGTGCCGTGCTCCGCGAGGTGGCGTTCTCCAGCGGCACCAGCGGTTGGAACGGTGCGCCGTTCGACGAGCCCTACCCGGTTGAGGCCGGCCAGTCGTACTTCGTCACCTTCCAGTCGCTCTTGGCGGAGTACCGAGAGTTTGTCGCCCAGGACGGTCCGGGCGCGCTCCTCCTGCCGATGTACTGGTCGCCAACGGCCGCGCCGCCCTGGAACGGTCCGTTCACCGACCCCTCCACCCGACGGCCCATCAGGTTCTTCGAGGGCGCCCCGAGCTGCTATGCCGACCTGGATGGCGATGGTGTGCTGACGATCTTCGACTTTCTTGAGTTCCAGAACCTGTTCGATGCAGGTGATCTCACCGCTGACTGCGACGATGACGGTGACCTGACCATCTTCGACTTCCTGTGCTATCAGAATGCGTTCGACGCAGGCTGCGCGTAGCTCCTCACGGACCGAGGCTGTTCCAAAACATTCAGATTGCGCTAATACCAAGCAATTCGGTGTCTGGGTTCGCTCTCTGGCGGAGACAATCTGATACGTTCGCGAGGCCCCGGGTTGGTCGGGGATTTCGTTTGACGGCCTGCGAGGGCAGTTTGTGCTCTGTATTCCGCAAATCGGGCGTCGATGGCTCGCGTGTTGCCTCGTGTGTCTCGGCTTCACGTCGCTTGCAACAGGATCGGGCACCCAAGATATCCAACTCGAGCCGCTCGGCCGCTATCAGAGCGGTGAGTTCGGCACGAGCGCGTGCGAGATCGTGGCGTATGACTCGACCAGCGGGCTGCTCTTCGTGACCAACGCGAGCGCGAACTCGGTGATCGCGTTGGATATCAGCGAGCCGGATCGTCCGGTCGTGTCGTTTACGATCGACCTTGCTCCCTACGGCGCGGGTGTGAACTCGGTGGCTGTATCCAGGGGGCGCGTGGCCGTTGCGGTCGAATCCGAACCGATGCAGAACCCCGGTCGCGTGGTGTTCTTCGATGCCGATGGCGCGTTCGAGTCGTCCGTACGCGTCGGTTCGTTGCCCGACATGCTCACCTTCACGCCCGACGGCCGCTTTGTGCTGGTGGCCAACGAGGGCCAGCCGAACGAGGCCTACACGACCGACCCCGAGGGCAGCGTGAGCGTGATCCGCGTGCCCGCTGATGGGCGGGTGCGGCAGCGCGACGTGCGCACGGTCGGCTTCGGCGATCTTGATCCGGACGACCTCGACGGGAGCGTCCGGATCTTCGGGCCGGAGGCGTCGGTCGCGCGCGACCTCGAGCCGGAGTACATCGCGGTCGATCCGGACGGTCGCCACGCGTACGTCGTCGCCCAGGAGAACAACGCGATGCTTCGGATCAACATCCGCGGCGCTCGCCTTGCCGGCATCTGGGGTCTGGGCACCAAGGACCACGCCCTGCGCACCAACGCCATGGATGCGTCCGATCGCGACGGCGGCGTCCGCATCGGCCCCTGGCCCGTGGAGGGGTACTACCAGCCCGACACGATCGCGGCCTACTCGGTCGGCCGGGGCACCTTCATCGTGACCGCCAACGAGGGCGACGCGCGAGACTACGCGGGCTACAGCGAGGTCGCGCGGGTCGCCGACATCGCGCTCGATCCGGATGCGTTCCCCGATGCGAGGCTCCTCCAGCGGGAAGAGAACCTCGGTCGGCTGAACATCACGACGGCCCGCGGCGATACCGACGGCGACGGCGACTTCGACCGCTTGTACACGTTCGGCGGCCGGGGCTTTAGCATCTTCGACACGCGCGGCCGGCTGGTGTGGGACTCGGGCAGCGAGTTCGAGCGCGTGGTCGCCGAGGTGCTGCCCGAGGGCTTCAACAGCAATCACGACGACAACGCCAGCTTCGACGGCCGCAGCGACAACAAGGGCCCCGAGCCCGAGGCGCTCGCGCTGGGCGCCATCGGCGATCGCACGTACGCGTTCATCGGTGCCGAGCGCGTGGGCGGCATCTTCACCTACGACATTTCGAACCCATACGCGCCCGAGTTCGTCGCCTACACGAGCGCACGCGACTTCTCGGGCGATCCCGCCGCGGGCACCGCCGGAGACCTCGGGCCCGAGTGCCTGGTGTTCGTGCCGGGCCACGAGAGCCCCATCGGCGAGCCGCTGCTCATCGGGGCGTACGAGGTCTCGGGCTCGGTTGCGATCTTCCGTATCAAGTAGGGGGGGCGCGATCCTCGGCGGTGTCGAGGGTGCGCTCTTGGTGCTCGGTTGCGATGCCGGGTGCCCACGCGGCCTGCGACGGCACGGCACCAACAAGAGCGAGGGGCCCCAGCTCTCGCCGGTCCCCTCGCTCGCACCCCGATCGTGGCTCCGAATCGCGCGGAGCCTCAGGCCGCGTCGGCCAGCGCCAGCCCGGCGCCACCCACGCCGAAGCGCACCAGGATCGGCTCGCCCGGCACGGTGTTGACCGTGTGCCGCGCGGTGACCTGGTAGCTCGCGCTGGTCGTGCCGGCGGGCACGGTGGTGTCGGTGAAGGCCTTGCTGGTCGTGTCACCCAGGAACGCGAACGTGGTCTCGCCGGCGAGCTGGCGGGTGACGAGGTAATACGTGCCCTGCGGGCCCTTGCCCTTCCAGGCGAGCTCGACCTGGCCGTTGTTGTTCAGGCTCGCGCGCAGGTCGCCCGGTTGCGCGGGTGGCTCGGCCGGGCTGGGCGGGTTGGTTCCGGTGATGTCGGCCAGGTCGTAGACGGCCTGGGGGTCGCTGCTGGCCTCGGCGAAGCTCTTGATGGCCAGGATGGCCTCGCTGGCCAGGTCCTTCATGCCGTCGGCGGCGCCGTGCCAGGTCTGGGTGGCGCCCTTGCTGGCGTCGCGGGCGGCCAGCGAGGTGGTGAGGTCCTGGCGCGCCGCGGTGGCGGCGGAGATGACGTCGCCCACCTGCTGGGCGGTCAGGCCGATGGCCGCGGCGTTGTCGTTCCAGGCGGCGGCGTGGCTCTCGACCCACAGCAGCGCGTCGCGGCGGTTCTGCGGCATGTTGGTACCCATAGCGAAAATCCTCTTGCGGGGCGGCCGTGGCCGCGCGTGCATGCGTGCGGCCGCGACACTATGCCGCGCCCGATGCTCGGCCATCGGCAGGATGTGCTAGATGTTCCGGTAGCAGGGTTTGCAATTGGCACAGGCGGTTTCGGTCGTGCGGGTTGTGACGATTGTCCGGACTCACGAGTGCGTGAGGCGGCTTACGCACAACGGGCGATGTCGTCCGAGAAGCGCATTATTCTGTTCTCAGTACACGTGTGTTTGTTGCTGATCAGCGCCTGCCGATTGCCGAACTTCGTGCAACCGTGCTCCACGCACGCGCAGCGGCTACCGAGAACCGTGCGCCCATGCTCGGAATACGCCGATCCGCTCCCGGGGCTTGTTGTCCGCCTACAGACACACGCGCAGCAGTTCTTGGAGCACGCCTGATGTTGGCAGGACAATGGTCCCGGTGAGCGCTCACGCGACCAGAACGTTGGAATTGTCTCAGTGATCCGGTGCAACTTGAGCAAGGTCAGATTCCGACCGCCTACATTCACTCTGGCAAGGAGGCCCAACCAATGCCGATCACAACCACGCTGCGCAAGATTTCGATTCTCACACTAGTCTTAGCGGTGACGCAGACCTCGGCCCAAGGAGTTCCGCCAGATTACGGCCACGACTTTATCACCATCGGGGCCCCGGGCAACCGGGGCGTCACGCCCGTCGAGGCCCCGATGTGGGACTTTGACCGCTTCGGTACCTTCGGCGATGTTGGCTATGAGTACCGCATCTCCCGAACCGAGGTCACCAACGCGCAGTACTTCGAGTTCATCGACCTGTACACCAAGACACCCGGGTTCAATCCGGATCCCGGCAGCAGCTTCATCGGATTTGGAATAGGCATCGACGGATTCGATCCACGCGGCAACCCCATCCTGTTCATCCTCCCTGGCGCCGAGCATGCCCCCGCCAACCCTTCCTGGGAGTTTGCCGCCCGCTACATGAACTGGCTGCACAACGATAAGGGCACGCGCCCCGAGGATTTCGAGACCGGCGTGTACGACACGAGCACTTTCCGCGTCGATCCGGACACCGGCCGGCGTCTCGATCAGGTCGAACGTTCACCCGGCTCGCGATACTTCCTCCCCAGCTTCGACGAGTGGACCAAGGCGGCCTACTACGACCTCGACCGCTATGGCGATGGTCAGGAGGGCTACTGGTATTACCCTGGAGCCAGTGACGATCCGCTGGTCAGCGGCCTGCCCGGAGAGCCGGGGGCCGAAACCGGCGTAGGCCAAGACCCCTTCCCCTATTCCTTTGCTTTCCCGGTTGGCTCGTTTCCGGAGACCGATGGACCGTGGGGTGTGCTCGACGCGTCGGGCGGCATCCACGAATGGACGGAGACCGTACTTGAGCCATTCCGACCGGAACGCCACCGAGTTCGTGTCGGATCGTGGACAGTTGATGATTCTGGAACTTTTCTTGATGATCGCTTGGATGATATTGGTACTGGATTGAATGACAGATATGGGTTCCGTGTCGGCAGCGTGGTGCCGGCACCGGGGGTAGCGTCGGTTGCTCTGGCGAGTACGTTGATTGGATTGCAAAGGAGGATGCGATGAAGAACAACATCCCATTCGTCGTGGCGATGACTGCATTGGCCGCATCGATGGCCGAGGCCCAGACCGTCCCCCCCCCGACTACGGCCACGACTTCGTGACCATCGGGGCCCCGGGCAACCGAGGCGTGCTGCCGAGTGAAGCGCCGATCTGGCCCTTCGATCGCTGGGGCACGTTCGGCCGGGTCGATTACGAGTATCGCATCACGCGGATCGAGGTCACCAACACGCAGTACCTCGAGTTCATTGACACGTACACCAAGGTCGAAGGGTTTACGCCAGGGCCTCGCATCCTCGGATCCGGCCTGTTCGCCGACGGCTTCGACCCGCACGGCAACCCCATTATCCGCACCATGCGCGGGGCGGAACACGCTCCCGCCAACCCCTCGTGGGACTACGCGGCGCGGTACGCCAACTGGCTGCACAACGACAAGGGCACCGAACTCAAGGACTTCGAGACCGGTGTCTACGACACCAGCACGTTCGGCGTCGATCCGGACACGGGCAAGCGGACCGACCAGATCGAACGCTCGCCTGGGTCGAGGTTCTTCATCCCCACCCTCGACGAATGGACGAAGGCGGCGCACTACGACCCCGATCGGTACGGCGAGGGGCAGGAGGGTTACTGGTACTATCCTGGCGGCAGCGACGACCCGCTGGTGAGTGGGCTGCCCGGGGAGCCGGGCGCCGAGACAGGCGCGGGCCAGACGCCCCCCGAGTTCATCTTCTTCCCCGTCGGCTCGTATCCGGACACCAACGAGCCTTGGGGCCTGCTAGACACGTCGGGCGGCGCCCGCGAATGGACCGAGACCGTGCTGCCACACCAACTGGACGATCGCCTGCGCGTCATTCGAGGCTCGGGCACGCTGACACTGGGTGGTGCCTTCTTCGACGACCCCATCGATACCGTTACAAGCGGGCTAGATAGCAGTTTCGGCTTCCGCGTGGGCAGCATCGTGCCCAGCCCGGCCGCGAGCCACGTGCTCATTGTTGGATTCTGCACTGTTCTTTCACGAAGGAGAAGGAAATGAGAGCCTCATTCATCGCGTTGCTGGTCTTCTTGGTGTGCTGTCGCACTTCCATGGCAGACATCGTCGTACAGAGCCTGTCCGGTGATACCAGCGTTTCGAGTGCCACGATACCCGTTGGGACGGACCCGGTGACCGGGGCGACTCGCTACGTCGTCAACATGGACATTTCGATGCCCAGCGCGGCCGTGCGATTCATTCGCGTGACATCCGACAGCAACGACATCATCGTGCGAGCCAACGTCACGGCCACAGGGTCCGGGTCGCTTGCAGGCATTCTGATCGAGGGCGATTGGCCGACCGGCGAGATCGAGAGCATCGAGGAAATCTTCTATCGACAGCCAATCAGTGGCACCCCGGCCAGGATCAACCCGATCATTCGCCTACACCCGACGGCGGGCATGGGCCGTGTCGGCGGGCACTCGAGCGGATGCGAGATCCAGTTCCACAGCCTCACTATCGAGGAATGCCGCGAGCTCACAGCCGACTTGGTCAGAGTCCCGGGAGATGATCCGGGCAACATCACACTGATCGATGTCTCGGGGAACGTGACATCGGACCTGATCGAGGGCAATACAATTGCGGAGATCAATGTGACCGGCGATATTGGTACTTCCGTCGATCAGGTCCGGATCGACGCCGATACCGATCTGTTCACCCTTCGAGCGACGAACCTGTAAGCCGATCTGAACGTCGATGCCAACGTCGGCCAGATCCTTGTGTATGGCAGTTCGAGCCAGGGGACAGTCGAAGCAACCGATGCCGTCTTCGCTGGTACACTGGACTGTGACACCATGAACCTTGGTGCCGGCTTGCGCATTTGGGGTGACCTCGAAGCCCACGTGACCATCGCCGATGAGATGATCGGAGATCCAGACCCAGAGGACGACATTACACGCATCGCCATCGGCGATGACCTGCTCGGCAACATCTCCATCGGCAACGGTGGCATGAGCCGTGGCATCACCATCGGCTGGATCGAGAGTGCAACTGGCTTGTGGAGCGGTAGCGTCACGGTCGCCGGGCAGACGCTCTTGCCCACGCCCGAGTACACGCAACTCGTGACCGGTGGCGGGGCCGTCGGCACCGTTCCTTACGGCGCCCACCTCTTCGAGTGCAGCCCGGCGTACACCGCGTCGGGCCCGGGCGAGGTCGCTGTGCCGGGCACGCAGATCACGGCCGACATCACGATCGTCCACTACGGCATCATCGACTACTCCGGTACAGGCAAGCCGTATGCCGTCTACGAGTCGTCGGGGTCGCACTGCTCCAGTGGCTGCAACTCAGAGTTCTTCTCGGATAAGACGAGCGAGTGGACTACTACGTCGATTGGTGCCGATGCCAGCCTTCGGAGCATGATACTGCGAGGCACCGTCCGGGACGGCAAGCACTACCACGTCGACGTGAACGGCACGCTCGAATGCCGCGACGTGTTCGGCGAGCCCGGTACAGATACAAAGGCGTACGGGTTCATCTTCAACACGAACTGAACGAGATATAGCTTGCTGATTCTCCGCACCCGCCAACAGGCGGGTGTCTTCTTTTCTTCGAGTTGCGTTCTTGCTGACTACCGCGATGTCCGTTTGGGTCCGGGGGTATCTGTTCGATCGCTTTGCCACTTCACAGGTGAGCGTTTGTTGAACGCCTCGGTCGATTCCACGCCCTTCTGAGGAACCATGCCCGATTTCATTGCGATCGCATGAAGATTTGGTAAGGGTTCAGAACCGACCGCGACGAGAGAAACTTCGGTCTCAACCATGCCTCCATCGACCCGGGCCTGGGCGGAGTGTTCCGTCCGTCCCGCGTCTGGCAGGAGGCAAGGCGAGTGACGAACGTATTCATCGTGCTTTGCCGACTCGCGTGCGCAGCGGTGCCGCAAGCGGACGCAACGCCAGGTGGGCACGAGCCGCGAGCCGCGATCGTTCCCATCGTCACCGCCGTCGCCGAGACCGTTCCGGTGCCCACGATCGACGATGCCGCCGACGATGCGGCGATCTGGGCGAACCCACTCGATCCCGCGGCCGGTCTGGTCGTGGGTACCGACAAGCGATCGGGCCTGGGCGTGTACCGGCTCGATGGGTCGCTGGTGGGCTTCCACGACCTTGGCCCGCTGAACAACGTGGACTTGCGCGATGGCATCACCCTTGCAGCCGGGCGCGCACCGATGATCATCGTCGCGGCCAGCGATCGCGAGCACGACACGTTCCGGCTCTTCGAGATGTCGCCGACGGGCTCGCTCACCGAGGTCGGTGCCGAGTTGTTCGAGACCGGCCTGCAAGAGGCGTACGGCCTGTGCATGCACCATGGGGCCGCGTCGGGCCAGACGCACGTGTTCATCAACGACAAACGCGGCCGCGTCGAGCAGTGGCGCCTGGTGGCTGCGGGCACGGCGGCCGCGCCGAGGGTGGGAGCCACGCTTGTTCGCTCGTTCTGGGTTGGCGGCCAGCCCGAGGGCATGGCCGCCGATGATGAGCTGGGCTGGCTCTATGTGGGCGAGGAGCGGACGGGCCTGTGGCGGTACCACGCCGAGCCATGGACACTGGCCGACGATCATCCGTTCTCGCTCGAAGAGAGCGACCACGAGCGCGCACCGGTCGATGTGGTCGGGCCACACGGCCGCCTCGCGGCCGATGTCGAGGGCGTGGACATCGCGAGGATTGACTCGATGGATGGCCGTGGTGTCCTGGTGGTATCCAGCCAGTCGGCCGACCGCTTTGACGTGTACGAACGGGTGGCGCCCAACGCCTACATCGGGTCGTTCCGGGTTGGTGGCGTCGGCGGCGTCGACGCCGTGACCCACACCGATGGCGTCGCCGTAATCGCTGGCGACTTCGGGCCGTCATACCCCGGCGGGCTCGTTGTCGTGCAAGACGACGAGAACCCGGGGAGCACTCAGAACTTCAAGCTCGTCGCACTCGGCGGCGTGTTGTCCGCGCTCGGCCTGGGCACCGACGCCACGGCCAGTTCGACCCGGCCCGTCGGATCACTGGGCCCCAGCCACAAGGACGTGAATCGATGACAACGAGCGTCTTCACCACAACCTACGCAAGTCGGCGGGCCTTCACGCTGATCGAGCTGCTGGTCGTGATCGCGATCATCGCGCTCCTGATTGGGATCCTGCTGCCATCGTTGGGAGCGGCCCGCGACGCGGCCCGCATGTCGATCGACGCCTCGAACCAGCGGCAGATCGGCGTGATGTTCATGACCCACTCGGTCGACAACAAGGGGCTCTACAGCACGGGCACATGGGACAACCGAAGCGAGCGCAGCGAGGGGGCGATGGATGAGAAGGGCTGGGTCGCCGACTTCGTGCTCAGCGGCTACGGCAAGCCCGGCGACGTTCTGAACCCGGCGAGCCCGGGCCAGCACACCCAGAACCTCGCGCAAGATCGGATGAACGGCCCGACCGCGTGGAAGCCCTTTCGGCCCGAGGACATCGATGATCTGGTTGCACGCGGATTCAACACCAACTACTGCCTGTCTTGGTACGCCGCACACACCGACATGCTCGACAGCAGCAGTGGAAAGCCCAAGGAGAGGGCCTTCGTGAAGGGACCGCTGCGGGAGCAGTGGATCACGGCGAACACGACAACCAGCCGTCTTCCACTTCTGGGCAATGGCACCGTGCAGGTCGGCGATGATTCGGTCATCATCGAGAATGAGAAGCTGCCAGCGGCGAAGGCACTCACCGACGGTCCGCTACGCGCCACCGGGCCGCAGGGGGCTACCTGGGGCAGACAGGACTACACCGATTGGGGCCCCAACCACGGCAACAGCAGCTTCATCGGGGGCGAGATCCAGCATGACAAACTGCACGGTCAGATCCTCTTCGCCGATGGTCACGTCGACGTGTTCGCCGACACCTCCCGGACGGGCACCTTCGAGGCAACCCCGCAGGCAATCCAGGGATGGCTGACCCACGAGTACCCCGAACTCGGAGACAAGGTCTACGGCGGCTGGCTGACCCGGCCTGGCCTGAACTTTTAGGACATCACGCACGGGATGTATCCGTGCCACGTTGTGACGATGTGAACCGTGAATCAGAGAGTGAGAGTACCAAGATGATCCGATCCTTTTGCACCACCGCGGCCCTTCTCGCCTGTACCGCTGGCCTGGCTCAGGCCCAGGACAGCATCGACCTGTTCGGCACGACGTACGACGTGACGCGGTTCGACTACACCACGATTGAGTTCGACAACCCCTTCTTCCCCGGGTTCGACCTGGCCCTGTTCGAGGTCGAGGGCACACACTACTTGCCCAGCGAGGACGCGCTGCTCATGACCACCGACCAGCTCGGCGACCAGAGCGGTCCGAGCAACGCGATCGTGCAGGTAGGCCTCGTCCGAGGCGGCGACGGCAGTGTCACCGGCATCGAGTTCGACCGCGTGATTGCCTTCGTCGATGAGTTCATGGACTTCGATCTCAATGTCTCGGGAGTGACCGTGAACACCAGCGACACCGGGCTGGGTGCCAACGGCAATCTCATCGTCAGCAGCGGCAACGAGCTCATCTACGGGTTCGACCTGGCGACCGGCAGCGTGCAAGAGACCACGCCAGGCTGCGTCGGCGAGGGCTGCGGTATCGCCGTCGATCCCCCCAACAGCGATTGCGAAGACGTGGCTTTCATCCCGTCGCGCAACGAGATCTTCACGGTCCGCCAAGACGACCCGCCCTTCTACGGTGTTGTTCGCTTCGATCGCGACGGGAACGAGTTGGGCGAGTTTCCAGTTGGCTCGGCGGCTAATCCGGCCGTGCCCGGCGAGCCCAAGGGCGTGACCTATCTCGCGGACTCCTCCAGCAACCCCTTCGGCGAGGAAGCCATCATCGTCACGATGGACGACCAGGGCCCGGGCCTGCACGCCTTCGACTTGGATGGCAGCGAACTCGGGTACGAGCCACTGACGGATACGGCCGGGATGCCCCTTCTTGAAGTTGACGGCTTCGTGCTCCAACTCGAATCGATCGGCTATGACGCCGCAACGGGCACGCTCTTCCTGACCAACCAGGGCGACTCGTTCACCCAGAACTTTCTGTGGGTGCTCGAACCGCAGGGTGGCGCTCCGTGCCGGGCCGACATCGACGGAGATGGCAGCCTGACTATCTTTGACTTCCTGGCATTTCAGAACCTTTTCGACTCGGGTGATCTGGCAGCCGACTTCGATGGCGACGGCAGCTTGACGCTGTTCGATTTCCTGGCCTTCCAGAACGAGTTTGACGCCGGCTGCCCGTAACTCTCAGGCGGTTCTCCCAATCTGCCGATCCATCGCCCCAGCGCGGCCTCTGTCCGCCTGGGGTATTTACGTGGGCAGTTTGTACATGCTCAAGCCTTGCTCGCTCGTCGGGAGTACCGTTCTCGGTGCCCAAACGAGTCCTCCACGACCAGTACTTCAAGAAAGCCAAGGCCGAGGGCTATCTGGCCCGCTCGGCGTATAAGCTGCTGGAGATCCAGGAGCGGCGCGGCATCATCCAGAAGGGCATGTCCGTGCTGGACCTGGGCTGTGCCCCGGGCAGTTGGTTACAAGTGGCGGCGGAACTGGTGGGTGAGGACGGACTGGTCGCCGGCGTTGATCTGAGCGATGTGCGAGCCCCGATGCCGCCGTGCGTCGTCACGATGCGAGGCGACTTCATCAAACAGGACGCGACGACGCTGCTCGAGCCCGTCAGTGCGTTCCGGGGCGACGGGGCAATGTACGACGTGGTCATCAGCGACATGGCTCCGAATACCAGTGGGGCGGGCGACCACTACAAGTCCGTGCGTTTGTGCGAGGCCGTCCTCGAGCGGCTGCCAGGCGTGCTGCGGCCGGGTGGGGGCTTGGTCTACAAGGTGTTCGAGGGTGAGACCTACCCCGATCTCGTCAAGCGCACCGGCGAGATGTTCTCGTGGTGCCGTGGCCTGAAGCCGCGCGCGACCAGGGAAGTCTCCACCGAGATGTTCGTGATGGCAACGGGCTATGAGCCGGCGCTGAAGCAATCAAGCCGGCCCAAGGGCGTCGCCCCGCCCGCGCCGCAACCGGGCAAGGGCTGGAGCCAATGACGCTGCTGGCACCCTGGGCCGCGCTCATCGCCGCCGCGCTGACGGCGCCGCCCATCATCGCGTTCTATCTATTGAAACTCCGCCGCCGCCCGGTGCGCGTCGGCAGCGTGATGTTCTGGGAGCGGGCCGTCAAGGACGCCCAGGGCAACACACCGTGGCGAATGGTGCGGCCGCAGGCACAACTCCTGCTGCAGTTGTTAGGCCTGGCGATGCTGGTGCTCGCCTTCGGGCGTCCGGTCGTTCCCACCGAATTGGGCGGCCGCGTGATGCTCGTGCTCGACCGCTCGGCGTCGATGAACGCGACCGACGGTCCGACTAGGATCACCCGTTTCGAGCAGGCCCGCGACCGCCTGAGGTCGCTCGCCACCGAGCTGGCCTCGGCGAACGACACACGCGTCATGATCGTCGCGCTCGGATCGGAGGCACTCCCGCTCACGCCGTGGACGAGCGATCGTGCTGTTCTCCTTGGTGCCATCGGTGTCGTCGAGCCGACGGATGAACAGGCATCGATCGATGCGCTGGCCGAACTCGTCCGTCTGGTCGCCGCGGGCGAAGTGGGGCCCGAAGAAGAAGCAGCCGAGCCGATGGGTTTGTCGGTCCTCCTTGCCTCCGACGGCGAGCTGCCCGCACCGCGCGAGCCCTTGGCCGCCAATATCGAACTGCGACTCGAACCGGTCGGTAGTGCAATCGAAGCATCGCCCGGCAACGCGGGCATTGTTGCGGTCGCCGCTCAGCGACTGTATGAGGACCCCGCGACCGTCCGAGTCTTCACCCGCGTCCTCGCTACCGGTGACATGAGGCGCGATCTCCCCGTGCGCCTTGCCCTGAACGGCCGGGTTGTCGCCGAGGGCGTCGCGAACCTCTTACCGTCGGCGGACTCAAGCACGCCAACGGAGGCGTCCGTCACACTCTCGACGGTAACCGCAGATGCCGGCGTGCTCAGCGTGCTGCTGCCCGGCCAGGATCTGCTCCCTGCCGATGACTCGGCTTCGCTCTGGTTGAGGACCGCTGGCCGCCCGCGTGTGTTGCAGGTGATCCCGGAAACCGAGCTTGTCGATCCGGATCGTCCGGGCCCGGTGCTGCTGATCGCTGCCGTGCTCGAGGCGATGGATCTTGGCAGTTTCCGGATCGTTCGGCTGAGCCGCTACGAGCAACTCGCTGCTGCTGGCGACCTGCCCTTTGACACGATTGTGTTTGACCGTGTCAGCCCGCGGACCCCGCCTCGCGTTGCGAGCTTGCACTTCGGGCCGCCGCCACCCGCACCCGACGGAACAACGTGGCAGATAACCGACACGAACTCATCAACTCGTGTTGTTTCGTGGCGGCGTACGCATCCGGTGATGCGTGATCTCACGCTCGACCAACTCGCGGTCGCCCAGCCCATGATCTCTGCCAATTTTCAGGATTCTGGTAGCGCAACACAGCTCACGATCTTGGCCAGCGGCGAGCGCACCCCACTCATCCTCGCGATAGAGAGCGAATTGCAACGCCGCATCTGGGTCGGCTTCGAGCCAGCGAACAGCAACTGGCCCAAGCTGGTCAGTTTCCCGCTCTTCATCGCCGAAGCCATCGACTATCTCTCGATGCGCGGCTCGCGCGATGCGGCCGAGAGCATCCGCGCGGGCGGCATGGCAACGGTGGCTCTTCAACAGGCGCGCAGCCGGACGCTACTCTCGGGCGCAAACGGCCAGTACGAACTCACGACCTCGGCACCAACCACTCGCCCGACCCTCGGCCCCATCGAGCGCGCCGGTGTCTATCTGCTTGAGAGCCCAGCCGCCGACGACCAGCGGGCTGTCACCGTCAATGTTGTGAGCCCGCTGGAGAGCCGCGTAGCGACCACCGACGCCCTGCCCGACAGCTTCGGTGGGTTGGGAAGTCGCGAATCTGGCATGCCGCAGGCCGGCGGCGAGCGGGAACTGTGGCCCTGGTTCCTGGTAGCCGGCCTGCTGATCCTCAGCCTGGAGTGGCTGTTCTCCACCAGATCTCTTGGGCGTTGAGCGACGCGTGAGCGTCTCAGCCTTCTCTAACTTCCCAGATCAATGTGAGATTCTTGGAAGGCGGTCCGGAAATTGGCTACAGGGCTACATTCCGTTTGCCTTTGCGCGACCACGGGTGTTATAAAGACAATGATCGCTGGGGGAAACGCTGGACAGGCCGGCCAACCCCCAGACGCCTCTGAGGGAGAGAACCATGAACCGTACTCTGAGCACGGCCGCCGCCCTGTGCGCCGCCGCCGGTTTGACCGCCAGCGCCCAGGCCCAGGTCATCGAGTGGGACAACGCCGCCGGCGGAATCTGGCACGACGCCACCAACTGGGACCCGATGGTGATCCCGCTGTCCTCGGGTCAGTCAGCCACGATCGGCCTGCCGGGCACCTACACAGTCGGCATCGGCGCCGGCATCAGCCCGGCGCTCAGCGGCTTCCGTCTGACGAATCCGAACGCAACGGTCGCGATCGCCAACGGCCGGGATCTCTTCCTGAACGGCGCGGACGTGATCATCGACGGAACGGTGCTGGTCAACGAGACTGGAAGCACCAGCGCCACCCGCTTGCTCATCGGCGAACCCGACCTGCTGATCAACGGCTCGGGTGAGATCGTGCTGAACGACTCCTCAACGACTGCGGTCGGCCGGGCACAATTCGTCGATCTCATCGGCGGCCTGTCGACCACGCTCGGCCCCAACATGACATTGCGGGGGTCTGGCCAGGTCAACCTCGTGCTGACCAACGACGGCACGGTGCGCGCCGATGCCGACGGGCTCGCCCTCGTCCTGCAAAGTGCCAGCAAGGCCAACAACGGCCTGTTCGATGTCGCCAACAACGGCCTGATGGTACTGCTCATCGGTGTTGATCAGACCGGAGGAGGCGAACTGCGCGTCACCGATGGCACCCTGCGGCTAACGAACTCGACGGTTACCGGCGGCACGATCAACAACACCGGTGGCACACTCGAGGTTGCTGGCGGCACGGCCACACTCGATGGTGTCGATGTCACAGGTGACATCGAGATCCAGAACGTCCGAGACCTGAACCTGCTCGGCGGCCTTGACATGGATGGCGAGATCCTCGTGAACCGTGAAGGCAGCACGAGCGCTACGCGCGTACTCATCGGCGAGACCCAAGCCCTCTCGGGAGACTTAATCGTTACGCTGAACGACTCGTCGACGACAGCGGCTGGTCGCGCGCAGTTCGTCGATGCCGTCGGTGGTGTGGTCGTGACACTCGCCGACACGGTGCTCGTCCAAGGCTCAGGCATTGCGGCTGCCACCTTCGTCAACAACGGCACAGTCCTCGCAAACAACGACGGCCTCGAGCTGGCGATCACCGGCAATGCCAAGACGAACAACAACCTGATGCGTGCGGCCGACGGGGGCCTGCTCCGTCTTGCGACCGTGATCAATCAGGGGCCCGACGGTCGTATCGAGGCCGATGGCGGCGAGGTCCGGCTCATCTCGACCATTGCTGGCGGCGAGATCGACTCGACCAACGGCCTGTTCGAGATCGATGGCGGCAATGCCACGCTGGACAACGTCGAGCGAGTCATCGGCGACATCGAAATCCAGAACGTCCGAGATTTGAACCTGCTTGGTGGGCTCGACATGGACGGCGAGATCCTCGTGAACCGCGAAGGCAGCACGAGCGCTACGCGGGTGCTCATCGGCGATACCCAGTCGCTCTCGGGCGACCTGACAATCACACTGAATGATTCGTCCTCGACGGCGATCGGCCGCGCACAGTTCGTCGATGCAGTAGGCGGCGTGGTGGCAACACTCGCCGATACGGTGCTCGTCCAAGGCTCAGGAATTGCGGGCGCCACCTTCGTGAACAACGGAACAATCCTGGCAAACAACGACGGCCAAGAGTTGGCGATCACCGGTAGCGCTAAGACGAACAACAGCCTGATCCGGGCCACCAATGGTGGCTTGCTGCGCCTTGCAACCGTGATCAATCAGGGATCCGACGGTCGAATCGTGGCCGATGGCGGTGAGGTCCGGCTCATCTCGACGATTGTTGGGGGCGAGATCGATTCGACGAACGGCCTGTTCGAGATCGACGGCGGCAATGCCACGCTGGACGGTGTCGAACGTGTCACCGGCGACATCGAGATCCAGAACGTCCGAGATATGGTGATCCGGAACAGCCTGACCCTCGACGGAACTATTGTGATCAATCGTGACGGAAGCACCAGCGCCACCCGGCTGCTGATGGGCACCACCAACACGATCGATGGATCCGGCGAGATCTTCCTCAACGGCTCGGCGCCCACCAGCACTCCAGGCCGTGCTCAGCTCGTTGATGCCGTTGGTGGTATCGAGTCGACCTTCGGGCCCAGCGTCGCGTTGACCGGCCACGGCCTGCTCAACGGCAACTTCACGTTCGAGGGCACGATCGCCCCAGGTAGGACCGGCTCGCCGGTTGGCGAGACGGGCATCCTGCAGTCCGGAGTGACGCTGGAGATGACCGATTCCACGCGCGTCGAGATCCAGATCGGCGGCCGAGGAGTCGGCGACTTCGATCACATCCGTGGCACCGCCGCCATCACCGTGGACGGCACGCTCGACGCATCGATCATCGATGGCTTCGAAGCCGACACCTGCGAGAACTTTGTGATCATCTCGGGTTCTTCGGTCACCGGCGAGTTCGACACATTCATCCCGCCCGCCCCGACAAGCAACCAGCGGTGGCGTCTGTTCTATACGGGAACCAGCGTCGAGCTGCGCGCGACCTGCACCGCCGATATCGATGGAGACTGCACGCTCACCCTGTTCGACTTCCTGGCGTTCCAGAACCTCTTCGACATGGGCAGCATCGAAGCCGACTTCGACGGCGACGGCTCGCTAACGCTATTCGACTTCCTGGCGTTCCAGAACGCGTTCAGCCGGGGATGCGACTAAGCGTGATGCTGGCCGGCCATCACGCCGGCCGTCCATTTGAGCTCATCATCGAGCGGCCTGGGTACGAAACCCAGGTCGTTTCGCGCGCGGGAGCCATCGAGCGACACGTCCTTTGCACGCGCGGCCGGCATGGGCACATCGGCCCGTACACCAGCTTTCATGAGCGAGGCGTCGAAACCCATCGGGCCCGCCGCATAGGCAGCGAATTGCCGGCCCAATTCGTAACGATCGACGCGATCGGCACCGGCGATGTGATACGTCGCCCCGGGCGTGCCATGCTCAAGGCACGCCAGCAGCCCACGCGAGGCCTCCCGTGCGCTCAATGGTGTTCGCCACTCGTCGGTGAACAGGATCAGTTCCTGTCCCCCTCGCACGTGTTCGGCCCAGGTGCCGAGGAAGCACCCGGGTGCCCCTTCGGCGGCGGGGGGACCGAAGAGCAGCGGTAGCCGGGCGATGATCGCGTGCGACCCCGCGCCCGCAAGCATTCGCTCCATCGCGAGTTTGCTGCGCGCATACGCGTTCAACGGGCCGGTCGTATCATCCTCTGTATACATGCCGTCGGGCTGCTTGCCGTCGAAGACCAGATCGGTCGAGCACACGATGAGCGGGATGGTCCGTTCATCGCCGACGCACGCCCGCGCGAGTTGCTCGGTTGCAACCACGTTGTCGCGATGCGCGGCCTTGGGCGATCTCTCGCACCCGGCCGTCCGTGCGTTCGCAGCACAATGGATGACGGCGTCAGGTTCGAGTTGCTCGATGGCCTCGCGTGCCGTCTCTGGCTCCGCTAGGTCTGCGCGCACCGAGGCGGTCATGTTCGGCGTGGAACGCTCTGATCGCAGCACGCCGACGACCTCGTACCCGGCATCGTGCGCCACGCGGGCGAGGTGCTGGCCAAGGAAGCCAGCGATACCGGTGATGAGCAATCGCTTGGGGTTATCGTCCTGGTCAAGATTGTGGGAATGATCGAGCATATGCTGGGACAATAGTCCGGGATGGCCCGTAGGCGCGGGGGTCTGGGACGGGTCAAATGAGAGTCATGGCAAATAGGTAGGAGTAACAGGCACTCTCCCAGCTTTACGCAGTACCATGTCCCTCTCGTCTTCTTCATTCGTACGTCGAATCGAACTTCACCTAGAATGTCGAGAAGTCGAAGATTGAGAACGTACCGTTTCTATCGAGATCGGTGATCAATGCCGAACCGCCACAACCCCTCCTTGGGAAGTCGTGGCGGTCGGCAATCAGCGCTCGCGGCCTGAATGAGGATTGGTTGCGAGAACTGGAGAGCAGAGCCGGAGTCAGTCGTCGCACCCGGCTTCGAACGCGTTCGTGAAGGCGATGAAGTCGAAGATGTCCAACTCGCCACTGCCGTCAAAGTCGGCAGTCAGGTCACCCCGATCGAACCGGGTTTGGAATTCGAGGAAATCGAACACATCAAGCGTGCCAAAGGGCGCGGCCATGTCGGGGCGGCAGATGGTGCGCGCCTCGAACACGTCGCCCTGGAGTTCGCCGCCAATGCCGGTGTTGCGGCGGATGATGTCCGCGAGCGTCGTACGTTCGACACGATCGGCCATGTCGCGCGTCAGGTAAATCTCGTACCAGAAGCGGTCTCCGTCGCGCAATCGGGTGAACTGATCGGCCAGGATGCGCGCGAGCGTCTCTCCCACGATCCCGCCGCGGCGATGGGGCTCGGCTAGCAAACCAACCCACGCATCGATGTCATCGACGCTGTCGTACGCGGCGGCCAGACGGCCGGCGACAAGCGGGTCGGGGTTCACATCCTCGAAGCTGGCGGCCGCTGACCGGCCGAAGGCGATGCGCAGGGCGTTGTAGCTCGGTAGCCCGTGGTCACGGCCTCGCTGGATGTTCAGTGAGGCTAGATCAAAGCCGTCCGCCCCGGGTGGACCAAAGAGGAAGTTGCGTACATCGTCGACGACAAACGAGTCAACATTCTGAGCCTCCTGGATGGCAAGACCCCGCAACAACGGATCGATGCCGTGATCAATGATCTCGCTTGGCTGGAAGAACGCCGAAGCCAGGTCGAGGTGGCCCGCGTCGATCTCCTGGCCGGTTGAATCGACCCTGAGGAGACGCGTGGAGAGCATTGTGTGGCCCACGCGGTAGGCGGCCGTTGCGAAGACGTTGGAGATACTCGCGTTCACATCGGGGCGGTAGCCGCGATAGGGCGGAAGGGCACCCGGCCCCAGTAGCTTGGGTAAGAACTCTTCATAGGTAATCCACTGCATCTGCGCCGCGAGGATGGCACGGGCTTGCTGGTAGATTTCTTCGCCACTCAGTCGTGGGTTCTCGCGGGCGATGCGGTCGGCCTGGAGATTGTGCTCGCGCACGAACAGCGTGTGCATGGCTGTCAGTGCTACTTGTTCGTTGGCGCGGACATCGCCGGCAAGGAAGAACGAGGGATCGTGGGCAGTGGGGGCGTTATCAAAGCCGTTGACGTTGAACGGCAGCAGATCGCCTGCACTGGTCTTCATCTTGCCCGTGCCATCGAGGGTCCGCAGCTCGTTGGCACGCTCCTCGTCCGAACCGTAAACGTTCGACGCGTCGATGTAGGCGGTTATCAAGTTCAGTTGCTGGCGTGCCCCGTCTCGGATCGTCCACGCCGAGCGGTTGAGTGGGATGGTTCGAGTACCCATGCCGGTCGGATCGAACCACGGGTCGCCCGTGGGCACAAGGATGTCGAACGCTTCGGCCGGATCGGCTATGGGTGTCTCGTCAATGTCATGATCGAGAAACTGGCCCCACTGCCAGAGGAAGTCCGAAAGCCCTCTGGTGTTGGGGATGTCCGCGCCGTCCTGGGAGGCCACGAGGTTGCTGATGAGCCGGGCGCTGGGTCGAAGCGCGCCCGCGGGGGCACCAACACCGTCGGCGTAATCAGTGGGGACCACGCGGATGAATTCGATGCCCGTGGCTCCCCAGTCAGGGTGCATGGTGTTGTTGCCCACGCCGTCGATGGTGCGCACGTCCCGGGGGAACACTGCCTGCTCACCCGAGCGGGGCGGTGGCAGGTCGGCCCGACGCTCGTCGGCCTTGCTGGTCGTGCGGTCGCGGTGGATTCGATCGCGGTCGGTTTGCTGGGCGAGCACAGGGCTGTGCGTCAGGCCCAGGGCCAAGCCGGCCAAAGCGAGCATGGTGGGGGTGGTGGTAGGCATGGAGGGTCTCCTTTCGTGTGGGACCGATTCCGGGTGGCGAGCCGAGTCGATGGCCCGCGTTTCACCACGTAATTGCGCGTCGAACAATCCGTGTGACACGCTCGTTCGAGTTTCTTTGCGTGCCTGAAGAGAAATTAATATGAAAAATGAAGGAACCGATGTCACGCCGGCGTCAGTGCCGACAATGGCATTGGCGGATCCGCCGTATGATTTCGCAGTGCCCCGCTCTCGGGTGCGCGTCTTGACTCAGGATTGGATCAACAGGGACGAATGGAATGGCCTTACGACCGCAACCCCCAGGCGGGCGTGATATCTTCGAGATCCTCGTGCGCGAGCACGCCGACATGCTGGCGGCTTATCTGCGTGGGGCCGTCCGCGACGCGGCGGATGTGGACGACCTGTTCCAGGAGACCATGGTCATCGCGTGGCGGCGGCTCGCGGACTATGACCGCGAGCGGCCGTTCGGCCCCTGGCTGCGCGGCATCGCCAAGAATCTTGTGCTTGCTCACTATCGCAAGAGCGCGAGAGCGCCGAAGTGGTGTACGCCCGAGGTACTTGATGCACTTGATCGACGATTCGAGGTCTTGAGTCACCAGGCCGGCGATTCATTCCGCGAGCGCGTGGGTGTCTTGGTCACGTGCATCGAGAAGCTCTCTGAACGGCTGCGAGGGGTGGTGGAGTTGGTGTACGGACGCGGCATGAGTTACGCACAGGCGGCTGAGGTGGTCGATGAACGCGAGGACGCTGTCCGGCAGCGAGTCCAGCGTGCCCGACGGCAGCTCCTGGAGTGCCTGCAAAGCGCGGGGGTGGTGTGATGGCCAGGGCGAACGATGGCAAACATGATCACGAAACACCCGACCCGGAGTCGACCGCCGACGACCGCTTCGTGCACGGTCTGCTGGAGTTCTTGCACAAGGACGGTAACACCACACAGGAGGCGCGTGTCCGGTCAGTCATGACGCGTATTGATGGCGATACTGGCCGGCGTGGATATCGCCGGCTGCTGGCGGCGCTGGTGCCGCTGGCGACTGCCGCTGTGATTGCGATTGTCGCCGTCACGATACTCCTGGTCACCCCCCAGCCCGTGGCGTACGCCATGGTCGATGCGGCGATCATTGCGACGCGGGAAGCCCCCGAGTTGCGCTATGAGATCCTGCTGATGGATCGGTCGAGCGAGCGGGAGCGGCTGATCGGCGACCTGAGCACGCGCGGCGACCTGCTGCTGGTGACGATCGCCACGCCGCACGGGCACGACTTCGTGATGGGACGCGATGCCTTGGGCGAATGGTCGCTGCGGCGCGATGGCACGGTCGAACGAGGCGACCCAAGCGGCGCGGCGCCGCGGTGGATCGACCTGGGCGACAGCACGATCCTTGTCGGTTCGCTCGATGGACTGCTAGGACAACTCCGCGACGATTTCACGATCGAACGATCGGACGGCGAGGCGGGGCCGAGCCTGGTGGCGACCAGACGCGCCGATGTGCACGGGCCCGGTCCGAGCCGTGTGGAGATCTGGGTCGACGACGGTACCTCACTCGTGGATCGGCTGGAACTGCACACGGAACGCCCCGCTCCCGGCGGGCGGCGTGAGCGGGGCGAAGGCGGCGACCGACATCCTCCACGGGGCGAGCATGCACCGCGGCGCGAGGGGCACCCGGAGGTGATTTACGGTCGGCCCGACTTCAATCAAGGGCGCCGCCCGCCGCCGCCGGGGCGCATCATCTTCAGGCGCGTTGAGCCATTGGGATTGAGCGACGATGAGTTTTCACCGCAGGGAGGATGAGCTTGCTCCATGCGCCCGCGAGGCGGATGGCGTCACTCAATTGGGTCACGGCTGCGATACCAGTCGACGCGAATACGACGATTAACGACTCTCGTATTACGATGTCCACAGGACCACTACGAGCAGCCCATCACGAACGCGTTCTGGAAGTTCAGAAAATCAAAGATCGTCAACTCACCGTCTCCATCGAAGTCGGCGCGCAAGTCTCCAGTGTCGAACCAGTTCTGGAAGGTAAGGAAATCGAACAGCGTGAGCGAGCCATCGCGATCGAGATCCGCGCGGGCGTAGATCACCTCAATCTCGAGTTCGATCTCGAACGTGCCCTCGTTGTCGATGTATGCTGTAGGGACTCCCTGGAAGCACACGCCGTCGGCGAATCCCAGCAGCAGTCGCGTCGCGCCGGCGGGAGCGACAAAGTCCTGTGTAGCGCCGGTACCGAGTTGTCGGCCGTCGCCGATGAAGAAGAGTTGCGCGATTCCGGGCTCGATGCTCTCGAAGTCGGTGGCATCAGAGAAATCCAATCGCGCGGGCTCGCTGCCGGGCACAGGATCATCGTCGGTCAGGAACACGCCAGCGATGAAGAGGGTGCGGGTGGCGTGGCGAATGCCCGAGAGCCCGAAGGCCGATTCGATGTCGGTCTCCCAAGGCACCGGGTCGCAGAAGACGCCATCGATCAGCCCATCGGGGCCGGCGAGCCTGCACGGGGAAGGACAGGCCCGTGCCGTGCCCGTTGCCGAGACCACGCGGACGATGCGCCCGCAGCCCGCCGCCAGATCGATCTGGACCGGGTCGACGCCAGAGCCCCCAGAACCGCGATACGGATCGGCGCGCGAGTCGAGCATGAGTGGCCCGGTCTGGGCGAGTGTCGTGGTCGCGACGCAGCACGCGATGGCGGCCTGCAGTACGGACGAGTGATGGATGATGTCGGTGTTCATGGGATCTCCTCGTGATCGGCCTCCCACCTCGGGAGGCCTACACCGAGAAGCGACATCCCCATCAGAGCGGGATCAGGTGGAAGGAAAGTTTTCTTATAGATCGCCGAGAGCTAGGGCTGACTGGCCAGCCGTCGCTCGAGATCGGCGATTCGTTCGGCCTGAGCCGCGAGCGCGGCGTCTTGCTGCTCTACGCGCGCCAGGAGGGCCTTGATCGCGACCAAGGCCACGCCGTCCAGGTCGCTGGCCGTCACATCGCCGCTGGCTGTCCCGAGTCCGAACGCCTCATGGAATTGCTCGCCCGATGGGCCGAGGTGGCGAATGGCCGAGCCGTCACCCAGCGTGGCGTCTTGCTGGTGGTAGCGGAACGACTCGATGGGTAACGCCGCAAGCCGCGACAGGATCGCCGCGTCATCAACGGGTTCCCGATCGGTGCGCACCAAGTCCGACAGATTGTGGCTCCAGGCGCCCTCACCGGTCTTCAGGAGGGCTCGCGTTCCATACTGGCTGAACAAATGGACACCGCCAAGGGCTCGTACGGTGAACGATCGTGACCCCTGGGACTCTTGCGCCTCGGCTCCGCCCGAGTAGCGGTCCCTGCTGTCGCCTTTGTCCGCCCAGACGAATGATCCGAGATGCTCTGCGTGCGCAGAGGTTCCAGCAGCAAAGCTCGCGTAACCAGACGCTTCGTTGAGCATCCCGCCTGCGACGGTGGACGCATACCCCGTGGCGTCGTTGCCCTCGCCACCGGCGACCGTGGATGCCTGGCTCGTGGCGCGATTCCCTCGCCCCCCGCCGACCGTTGCGTGGTTCGAAGTTGCCGAGTTTCCGATGCCCCCTGAAACGCTCGCGTAGATAGCGAGCGCGGAGTTCTGCCGCCCGCCGCCAACGGTCGTCGCCGATGCGCCCGCGATGTTTCCCATGCCGCCTCCGACCATGCTGTGATCGCTCGCGGCACGATTGTCCTGCCCACCTCCCACGAGTGCGAAGCGACCACCGGCCCTGTTTGTCCGCATGCCGTTCACCCAGGCACCCTCGGGCAACCCGTAACGGCTGCCGCTGGCGTAATCCTCGACCGTCCGTTGCATGAGTTCCGCCACGCCCGGGACGCCCGGCACCCAGCCCGCTGCCCACACCACCCCGACGAGCAAAACACCCACGCCGATCGCCGGGTAGCGGAGCCGTGTCGCGTAGCGTCCTGCGGCGCGTTTGACGAGACGCACCGGCTGCTTACCAGGCGCGGCTTCCACCGGGCGTCCGTCAAGCCAGCGCTCCAGGTCGTCTGCGAGCGCCCCCGCGCTCGCGTATCGGTGCTGCACATTGCGCGCAAGCGTGCGCTGGCAGATCCAGTCCAACTCTCCACGTAGTAGTCGTGTCAATCCGGCGCTCTCGGCGTTGCGCAATCGCGCCACCGTACGCAAGCCGTCACCCATACCACCCACGCGCTCGCTCGGTGTCGGGATCGTCCGCTCGCTGATGGCTCCGGCCAGATCAGCCGCGCCACGCAGCTCGCCCGCGTCGATGGGCGTCGCCCCTGTCAGCAGTTCGTAGAGCACGCAGCCCAGCGAGTACACGTCCGCGCGAGCATCCACGTCCGCTCCGCCCCGTGCCTGCTCGGGACCCATGTAGGCTGGTGTGCCGAGCACCTGGCCATGCAACGTCTGCTGGGTGGCGTCAACAGAGGCGCGGACTGCTCGGGCGATGCCAAAGTCGATCACGCGCGCTCGGGCGCGGTCATCTCGCACTTCCACCAAGATGTTCGCTGGCTTGAGGTCGCGGTGGACGAGGCCGGCATCGTGGGCGTGTTGTACCCCTCGGCACGCGCCGATCAGCAGGCGCACGCGCTCGTGCAAGCCCAGGCGGTTGGTATCGGCGTACTCGGTGATGCGAGTGCCGCGCACGAGTTCCATCGCGAAGTACGGCCGGCCATCGTGCGTCGCTCCGGCGTCAAGCAGCCGCGCAATATTGGGATGGTCGAGCACCGCCAAGGCCTGCCGCTCTGCCTCGAAGCGATTCAAGACGTATCGTGAGTCGAGCCCCGGTCGCAGGAGTTTGATGGCTACATCCCGCCGGACCGGTTCGAGTTGGCGCGCCAGGAAGACTTCGCCGAAGGCGCCCTCACCGATACGCCGGATCAGTTCGAAGTCGCCCACGCGGTCATCGGGTTGGGCGTACGAGGTAGCACCAGCGAGCAGAGGGGGTGTGCCTGTGGGTGTCCCGCCACCGGTGGGCGCTTCCATGAAGTCGCCGCCGTCCTCGTGCAACGACAGTAACCGGCGAACGAACACCTCGAGGTCGCTCCGCCCGGCGCACGCCCGCTCGACATACGCGTCCCGCTCGGAAGGACGCATGTCCACCGCCATGTCAAAGATGAGCTTGGCGTCGATCGTCAGCCGGCGTGCGTCATCGGGGCGGTCGTGGCTCAACGGGGGCTCCCTTCGTCTTCGGTCAGCAGCAGGTCAAGCAGACGCGCGCGGGCGAACGCCCACTCGCGTTTCACCGTGGCGCTACCCACGCCCAGCACTGTCGCGGTCTGCTCCACCGTCAGGCCGGCATAGAAGCGCAGCCGGACCACGGCGGCGCCACGCGGGTTCTCTTTCTCTAGGCGACAAAACGCTTCGTCGAAGATCAGGATTTGGTCGGGGGAAGCCGAAGCCACGGCGGCAAGGTTGGCGATCGTGGCAGGGTCCAGGCCGCGGGCCGCACGGCCGTCGCCCCCGCGCTTGATCCGAAGCTTGCCGCGGGCGTGATCGGTCAAGACACGACGCATCGCCTCGGCAGCGGCCACGAAGAAGTGGGCCTCGTTGGCCCAGCCACCCTCGCGCTGCGGCGCGCCGGCAAGCTTGACGTAGGCCTCGTGCACCAGGGCCGTGGCGCCAAGGGTGTGGTTGGGCCGCTCGCTGGCCATGGCCCGCCGCGCGACCGCCCGGAGGCGATCGTAAATCTCGGGCAGGAGATCGTCGACTGCTCTCGGAGATGTTGGCTCGCTCTCCATGACACACTCGATTGATCGGCCTGAGTGAGATAAATGCGCCCCAGGCGAAGCACTGCTAACGGACCGGGTGGGCTGGTTTTGTTGAGCGAGCTACTCAGCGTCGCCGAAATCGTCCTTGTACGCGATCTTAAAATCATGCACGCTTGATAGCTCGGCTGGGCTCTTGCTCGCAAAGTTCTCGAAACGCCCGACGATCGAGTCCGCGTCGCCGGCGAGCGAGCCCATCACGCGGAACTTGTTGGCCAGGATGTCGAGCAGGTCGGCGGTAGTGTTACGAGCGTGGCCGGCGGGGTACATGACCAGGCCAGAGTCGTAGGTCTTGCCGGCCTGATCGGTGATGACCATGCTGGTGGGGATGCCGTCGGGGTACTTGTTGTCGTAGTCCTGTCCGCCGTGCTCGAAGGTGATCTTGTCCATGAGGGAACGGGTGACGGTGTTGTGGATCGACGCGCGGTCGTAGTCGTACGGCGTCAGGATCAGGTCCTTCCAGTTGACCTTCTTGCTCTCCAACGCCTTGCGGATCAGCGTCGACACGATGTAGACCATGCTGTGGTCGGCGCTCTGGCGGGTTGTGGGGGTGCGCTTGGCCGGGTCACCGATGATGCCAAAAGCGGGCTCGTACGCGACGATGTTGATGTTCTTGATCGCGCCGCCGTCGGCTTGTTCGAGCAGGCTCGGGTTCTTGGTAAACAGATCGATGACGGCCTGGAGCGCACCGGCGCTCTGGTGCTCGTACAGGCCCAGCTTGAAGTGCATGCCCATGACGGCAAAGTCGCTGCCGGACTTGGCCAGTACGAGATCGAACGGGCTCGCGTCGGCTTGTTCGGTGTTCGCGTCGGCCGTGTTCACGGACTTGAACATCTGCCCTGGTCCCTCAAAGATGCGGAAGATCGCTTCGGGGTTACGGAAGATGTCACGCGGCCCAAGGAAACCGGCCATCGCGCGCTTCATGCTGAGGATGGCCACTTCGGTGCTGATAGCGGCGCTGGCGCCCTTGCTATCGCTGAGTTGCTTGCCAGCCCGGATCGCCCGGAACGGGATGTAGTGGGCCACAACCATGCCGATGGCCCGCTCGATCTGGTCCTCGGTCGCGCCCAGCATGGCGCCGAACACGGCGGCGCTGGCGATCGCGCCGTGGACCACGTGGTCGACCTTGTATGTCTTGAGGCTGAAGACCTCGGCCAGGCGACCACGGATCTCGTCGAGGCACACCATGCCCTTGAGGGCGACATCACCGCCAGCACCGAGCATCTGGGCAGCAGCAACCGGCACGGCGTAGAAGTCGTTGTGTCCGAACTCTCCGGCGGTGTGGCCGAGCGCGGGGTTGTAACCGAAGTTGGTGCCGTTGCTGTCCCACTCGCGCACGGCGTTGGCGTTGGCGAGGATGGCCTTCTCGGCCTTGACGCGTTGACTCGATCCAAAGCAGGTAGCGCCGTGCGTCGTCGCGGTGCCCAGCGGCTTGCCGGTATGCCCTACAGGTACGGCATACTCGAGCGCCTCGGCTCGGAGGATGGTGGGGGCGTTGGTGCGTAAGGCCAGGGCGCTCACACCGCAGAGGCACGCGTCGGTGTAAAAGAGGTTGGTCCGCTCGAGCACGCTCTGGTCGGGGCTGCCCGAGGCCATGAAGTCGATGGCGTAGCGCGCGATGCCGCGAGCCTGGTTGCTGTCGGCGGGGAGTGTGGTGTGCGTATCGGTGCTGCTGGGAGCGGTGGTCGCTTGGGTCATGTTTGGGAATCCTCTAGAGTGGTGGGGGACGGTAGGGGGGTGGTGGAGCGGCTTCCGGCTGCGGTGCCAGCGGCCCGGACTCTCCCAATCACGCAGGAAACAACGGTGGGCAAGAACACGGCCCCCAACAGCAACAGCACGCCTTGAAACTTGATCCGAGCGGGCGCGCTGTACTCTCCGCTCGAAAGCAGGTCCACCGCCCGTTGATAACCGAGCCGCTTCAACTCTTCGATCGCGGCTTCTTGCATGCGAGCCTCATCGGGATTAAGCTCGATCATGCTGTCCGCGTGATGCTGGCGCACTGAGCGTGTGCCGTCGCCCTTGTCGATGCTAATCTCAACTTCAACCTCCAACGATTCGGTCAGTGGCACCAGACCCAGCATTCGCGAGCGAGATCGGACGAGTTGTAGATCCAGCCGCTTCTCCGCTTCGAAATGCGGCAGGACATTCGTGATTGAACCTCCTTCTCGAATGGCTCTGACCAAGCCACGCACTTCCTTGTTGAAGTCCGGCACATTGACTCTGGCTACCGCGACGTACTTACCCATCAAAGGCTCGGTCAACTCCATATGCACGACCGATGAATCGATAGAATACTGCTGAATGACCAAGCATGCCGCTGCCAACACGATGCCAAAGATGGTTGCACGCTGGAAATCTGGGACTTTCGACACGCCTGCTCCTTCGTGCTGCATGGCGTTTCTTTCTTGCAGGTCATGGCCGACGAGTTGCATTAGGCATAGCCAGAACTAGCTGCCCACACTCCCCGCATACACAAACCACCCCAACCCCGTAAAGAACAACCACCAGCCATAGAGCCAGTGTTCGATGCCGACGGCCAGGAGCGATTTCGTACGAACCCACGTCCAGGCGAAGAGCACGCCTCCAGGAAGCGTAATCATGAAGGCCATGAGTCCCCAGAACGGCGCGTGCAGCCAGACGAAGGCGAGCACGTTGAGCGTGAACAGCATACGCGGGTTCGGGATGATGCGCTGATAGCGATGAAAGAAGAACGCGCGGTGGGTAATCTCTTGCGGGAACGCGCTGGCGATGGGGTAGCCGATGGCAATGGCGACCAGCAGCCACGGTACCTCGCGTGGCAGACGAAGGAACGCTTCGGTTTCCGAGCCATCCCGGCCCGTGATCGTCATGACACCGGTGAAGTTCTGCAGCAGCCATGCGATGCCCAGCATTGCCGCAGCGTTGAACAGGAATAGCGGCGCCATGCGCGGCAGATCCTTCTTGAACCCCCCCCAGTTCCAGAGTTGGCGGCTGTCGAACGTCGGGTCGATCAGCAGGAACAACCCGAGCAGCAAGCCGAACACGAACACCAGCGGCAGGATGATGCTCCCCGGCGGCCAGGGCGGGTTTGAGAGCACCGTGAGGCCGACGGCGTCGAACAAGGTGTCGAAACGCTCGTTGGGGTCCATGACCGCAGCGACGAGAGCGGGGATGAACACATAGAGGGTGATAAACTCGAGCCAAAGCCAAAGCCGAATAAGCGCGCGAGGTGTGAAAGGGTTGTCAGTGTCTACGTTCATCAGTGAGCAATAGCGCCCTGAGCGGCGTGCTTGGCGATGGGGCACCAAAAAACCACTATCGGCCTCCACGAGGGAGAGAGTGTCCTATTCACAAAGCGGATCAAACGGCAGTTTTCAAATCTATACCAGAGCACCTATTCCGGCGGCCAGTCATCCAGTTTCATCTTGTCCTGCACATTGGGAGTGTGCATCGCGTAATGCCGGGTCACCTGGCGGACAATCGGAGCGAAGCGGATTCGGCTGCGCGGGGCGATTGGTTCGTTCAACGCTCGGCCGTGATAGAGATACGCAAATCGGCGGACAAATGCGCTGGTGCGATAGACTCGGCGGGCCTCCTCCGCGCCGTTCCAATCGGGGTGGCGGGCGACATAGTCCGGCGGCATTTGCTTTGGATCCAGCTTGATGTGTGGGAAGCGCGAATCAGCGGCGTGATAAGCTGCGGTGATGAAGAACATCTGCCGCGACGCCATGTGCTCGATGTTCCACCGCGGTGTGTGCGTGCCGTTGGACGGCCTGTGGTTCATCTGATTCACCGACAGCGGCTCGAAGACCTTCGACCACTTGCGTCCCTCGGCGTCCAGATTGTCATAGAGCCCGGCCATTTCTTCTGGGGCTTTCCAAGGCCCTTCAGCATGCATGATCAACTCTGGACCATCCGCTGCCGGCTCTTCCCCGGCGATCAAGGCCGTGGTATTGCCAACCGATGAACGCGTTGACATCGCTAACACCTCATCTGTCTTCCCGATGACACAGACAGCATTAGCGTTCAGTCGATTTGCGATCGCCTTCACCGGTTCTGTGTCGGCCTGCTCATGCTCGCCAACCACCAGGACCACCAAGTCCACGGTGTCGTCGATGCCGGGCAGTTTTAAGATATCCGGTGCCGCGGCATTTAGCGAGTACGCTGAGCCATAGACCATATCGATACCATCTACCCGAACAACGGCAATGGGCAACAACAAACTCGGCTCGTCTATGTCTGGTTGCCAAGCCCAGATCGTTGCGGCGCGGGATGTCGGTTGAGCATCATCCTCCAACACACCCGCCTTCAGCTCATTCGGTTTGCGATCCAAGGCCACTTGGAGCGGATCGACTTGAGCCGAACCGATGGCAACTCGGCCGACACTCGATTGTTCATCCCATTTCTGCGTGGTTTCTTCATTTGACGAAAAGCTAAACACCAGGTTCGCCCCGCCAAGCGTCTGGTCCGGCTGGTCGATGCCCGGTACGTCCGCTGCTCCAGGTCCCACCGCGATCGTGAAGCCCCAATAGGTCTCTACCGAGACCGTCTGGTTCGGCCAGGTACGGAAGGCAACTGGCAGTGATTCCTGAGCGGAAACTGCGCTTGCTGGAACGAGCAGAATCACCATGACAAGGAAGAGGCCGAAAGCCCTCACGCGACAAAGAGAAGAGCACCAAGCCATACCAAGCCTCCCGGCAGATCGCCGATGTTGTACCACCCGTCCTTGCCCAAATTGACTAGATGGGCGAGGCTCAACTGTGTCAGGATAGCTCTTGGTGTTCTTAAATCAGAGAGAGGATGGATGACGCTTCGGCGCATGTCGCCGATAATACTAGTTATGTTGAATTGGAGCAGAAGTCCCCAAGGAAGCAGCACTTGCATCCTGGCTTATCGGAGAGTGGCGGCTTTTTGCGTTGTTGTGAGAGGCTGGCGTGTTAGGGTCGAAAAAAGTCATCGAACGAGGGCAAGTACCTAGACGATTCGCGAGTTCGGACGCCCCCACAACACCCCTTCAGAGGCGGAATTATATGCCGCGAAGACGCGGCGATGCTCCGCCATCGGGGTTTTGCGGTGGGCTGGCGGTGGGTGCAATTGGGCCTCGAAGGCGTCAACCACACAGCTTTCGATCGATCCGGTTTGTTCGGTATGCTCACTGACCGTTGAGGAACCGCAGGAGCTCGTCTCTGGGCACTCGCCCGACCGGGACCTCGCCCTGGCACTCGCACGACCTGACTCCCGCCAGGAGGGCCCACCAGCCTCGGCACTGGGCGGCCGCCGACGTGGCTTGAGCGATGGCTTCCTTGCGGCCAGGACCACCCTCTAGACGCCAATGCCGGGCGCGCTCCATGTGGTACTCCTGCGCGGCCAGCAACGCGCTACGGAGGCCGTCCAAGTCGTCGGCTTCCATGACGAACGAGAAGGACTCCCTACGTGCCATTGGGCTTCCTATTCGTCCATTCCCGTAGGTAGGTTCACTCAATGTCTCCCGTTGAGTATCGGATGCGCACCGACTGATGCGGATGCACAAATCCCTCATGCAGGGGGCATTTGCAGTCGCAACAGTAGCTCGCCATGGCAACGTGTTCGAGGCCCCGATCGTGCTCGATACTGTCAAGCGCTAGTTTCGATGGAGAACAAAGAACCGGCCATGTACCCTCCCGCCGCGCTGCCTGTGATACGTCGGAGATTGGATTACTGGATTGGTGGGCACGCTTTCACCATACTCGGAATTGATGTCTCTTAACATCCGACATGGACCAAGCACGCGCACTTGAACTTCTCACGGGCGGGCCAGCTGGCATCTCCGCCTGGAATCAGTATCGCGCCGAATTATCTCCTGACTCTTCACTGTCACTTACAACCCAATTGTGCTGCGATTTAAGCGGCGTTGATCTTCGCGGGATGGATCTGTCGAACGTGAACCTCAGTGGCATAAGGCTCACAGGAGCACGCCTTGCCAATGCCCTTCTCGTTGACGCAGTCTTGAATGAAGCCGATCTTGATGCTGCTGAACTCACCAACGCCGACCTGCGTAATGCAAGCCTCATACGAACCAGCGAGCGTGATGCAGATCTCTCTCGTACAACGCTGATCAACACGAACCTTGGTGGGGTTCGTGGTTACAACGCCAACTTCACATATGCGAAGTTTGCAGCAGCGAAGCTGGGAAATGCTGATCTGTCAGAATCGAATCTGAAGCACACCGTTATTAGTGGCGTGGATGCCAGTCATGCCACATTTGCCGGAGCTGATCTGACAGGTGCATGGTTAACTCAGATTGGTGAAGCCGCGCGCAGAAGACGTGACCAGAGTGGATGGTATCACGTTGTGGAACGTCCGTGCCGTTTTCACAGCGTTGATCTTGAAAACGCGGATCTTACTGATACAACATTGAACGGTGTCGAGCTTCACGCGTCGCAACTGCGCGGTGCCAATTTTACGAATGCTACCTTTACGCAAAACAATCTGACCGACGTTGATCTATCAGTCGCGCGCGGGCTCGAGAGCGTTCATCACAAAGGTCCCAGTGAGATCGGCTTGGCAACCCTGTTTCGCTCGCGAGATGTACCCGCAAGTTTCCTTCTTGGCTGTGGAGTGCCATCCATCTTGGTGGATTACTTGCCCAGTCTGATCGGCGCTCTTGAACCAATTCAGTTTCACTCTTGTTTTATTAGCTACAGCAGCAATGACGAAGAATTCTGCAAGCGCCTTCATGCTCGCATGCGCAGTCAGAGAGTACGAGTCTGGTACGCACCAGAAAATGTCAAGGGTGGCGAAAAGCTCCATGACCAGATATGTCGTGCCATCCGCGCCCACGGCAAGCTCGTCCTGGTGTTGTCGGAAAGCAGCATGCATAGCGAATGGGTCAATACCGAGATCTATCACGCCCGTCAACGCGAGATCTCAGAAGGCCGGCGAGTGCTGTTCCCCATTCGCCTTGTTTCGTTCGACAAACTCCACTCGTGGTGCGCATTCGATGCAGACTCCGGCAGGGATATGGCACGTGAGATCCGAGAGTACTACATCCCCGATTTCTCTGACTGGAACAACAGCGCTTCCTTTGACAACGCCTTCGAACGTCTCATCAACGATCTGCGACAATCCGAACAAGGGAATACTGGACATGGCGGCATGAATCTCCTTCAATGAAGATTTCATGAATGATCTGGTAGCTTCAGATCGGGTGGCTGGCCAAATGGGATTCGCCACGGTGCGGTCTCGCGTCCACCGTGCATGCTCGCAAGGTACACAGCGTCCGCACCCGACTTGCGGTTGATCGCATGGTGGGTATCTATACAGATCGCGCATTCAGCGTGGTTGTTGTGAGACATGAACACGTCCGATTATTGTCTTCTGAAGAACTACACCAATGGCTTAAAATGTCCCCATATCTGATCCGCACCTACATCGTGATAGGATATGCGTGCCACTGACTCTGCCATTTCGACGGTTACAAGATTGTCTATGTCGACCTTGAAGTTACGGGGATCTGCTTGACCCCGTACCCCAAAAAACACAAACCGCATATCATAGTTCGCTTCTATATAACCTTTTCCATTAACACCGTTGTTCACAACACCATCAAGTTCTACGATACTCAAATTGCGCCTAGCGGCGATGGTGGCGATGCGATTTATCAATCGATTGGTATCTTCAATGGTAATCGAAACTATTATGACACCTGAATTATCATATGAGCCATCCGAGTTGTCGTCATCTGTGGCAGCCTTATCATGCGTCCTATACGAATGTGGAATAACTGCTAATGGCGCGCAGTCAATCTGGTAGCTATGAACCCCTTCATGGTGGGGACGCTCGTCTCTAAACTTTTCATAGGCGTCATGATCAGCTTTAACAGTGATAAAGAAAAATGCTCGATCTGCAAGCACGCGGCAGTGGCTTCGCGTGATGCTAAAATCCGCGGGAAGTAAGTTGGTGATGTTTGCAATAAACCCTGGCTCATCTTTTCCACTAAACACGAGTACATAGTGGGGACGAAGGTCTGGTTTGTCGTTGTACTTGTCCATGAAGTGTGTATCCTGATGAGAATGAGTGTCCGTATGGCGCAGACGTGTGATGTTTCAGTTAACTACAACAGAGAGGTTTGTAGTTCTGGCAATTACTTTTGCCAATTACTCCCTGTTGTGTACTTGTGCTTGATCATTACCGACAACCTCCTAACGCAACTCACCAACAGATTCCCTCTGCCGTTCCGCTGTTGACCTGGGATCATCTAGCCTGAGATTCATGTTTGATAGATTGGAGCACTCTGTCGGACTACTACGGCACCTTGGTCAATGAAGCAGCGAAAGTGTCTGTACCGATGATCACAGAGACGGTATGTGGCCCAGCGCCAGGATTTTGTGCTGCTTGATCTGGTTTCAATACAACTTCTTGCTCCAAATGACCAGTTCCAGATATGCGCCTGCCTACGGATAGGATCTGGAGTGGACGACCACTCCAGATGATCTTCACGGTATCTAGCTTCGTGACAAGCGTGCTGAGTTGACTCCAACTCAGTGTTGCCGAGGGTCCCCAATCAAGGATGACCTTTCCGTTGAGTATCTTTGCTCCGTCGTAGGTATAGGAGCCTGACAGCACCGGTTTAGCGACATCGGTACCGTAAAGCGTGACACGGGCGTCAAGGATGCTCTTGAGTTCGTTGCCACGATCGTCGACAACCTTGGCACGAACGATGCGGTCTCTGGCTTCTTCGGGTCCGATCAGACTTGGCAGTGTTAACCGTGCGTCGAGGGTCTTGGTTGCCGTATCGAAATATCGACTACCAAACTGTGAGATCGTATCTACTGCGAGAGGCGCGGTGGCGGCGCGGTTGGTGTCCCACAGTTCGACGCGGATAGCGTGTCCCTTTTCTGGTTGTGCATTCAGCTGGATCGGCAGTCGCAGATCGTCGTTACTAACAACAACAGTCTTCGGTGACACCTTGACGGAGACGTTTGGTACGGGCTTGGATTTGCGTGCGGGGAGAACGCGTACTCCCTTCGGAAACTGATCCTGACCAGCACTCGATGCTACGACGAGTTCGACGGGTATGCCCTTCGGATCTTCTTCCGCTGGTAGAGGTACCTTGTTCCACTTGGCGCGAAGACCCTCGATACTTGGTAGTATCTCAACTTCGTCTGCCGGTGTGCCGCTGAGGTAGACTCGTGGATTTCGCCACAGATTCTCACCAAGGAGTACGATCTCGCCTGTTTCGCCAGCTCGAAGTGTCCAGTAGGGAGATTCTTCACGCGAAGGCGTAACCCTTGGAACAAGGTGCTTTCGTCCTAGATCGTGGATGACAGAACGCGCTCCCGCTGATGTATCCTGAGGTAGTGGTACCGACATTGAAACACTACGGACGACCGGCTGGCTAGTTAACGGCTCCAGCTTTCCGTGTCTGTTAAGACGGTATGCCTCCACAGTTATATCTACACTCGGTAGACTAACCGGAGCGATGAGTGTCGCTGATACTGAGTGATTGACACCAGGATGTCGATACCAGTGTTTCAACCCGCCTCTCGAAGGTTGACGCCCCTCATAGCTCGGGCCAATGAGCCACCCAAACGACTGAGTGCCTTTTGGTGAAGCGCCCGATTTGAATCCTGGTCCGTGATTGAAACCGATGAGAACGGGCGCGCCTTCTACGGTGTTTATAGCCGTCAGCTCTTCACGCAGTGATTCTAATTCAGCAGATGCCGCGACGCTACTCGACAAATTCCCGGACGCCGCAACAGAGAGCGTCCGTGCTACCAGGCTCTTCCCTCGCATGGATAGTCGCTCGTTCATTTCGCGAGGCAGTACTTCCACAATCCTGGCGTTCGAATCCTGGAGATTCTGGTCCAATCGGCGCTTCACTTCCGTCTTGTCGACGGTGATCTGTATGGCCCGTATGTCCCCTACGGATGGTGGTATTACTAGAGTAACAGGCCATGCCGAATGCCCTTGCGAGGTAGCGGTACGCGTGTTCTCCTCCCGAAAACCTACGGCAATTGCAGCTGGTAGGAAGGCGTCAAATGCAGCATTTTCGAACTGCTGCTTAAAATCACCCTGATCGCTCTCGCCAGTTCTCGCGAATTTGCGTGTACTTTCGTCTAAATTGCTCAATGCGCTATCCCACCCGTCGTCAGGTTCGACGAAGGTCATAGGAATTGGGGAACCATCATTGGCGAGCCCATCAACTGCTTCTCGAGCCATCTTCGCAGCTATATAACGTGCTTCCGTCCACCATCCTTGATCCAGCACGGCAGGTGGTGATGACCTGACCCTGCGTAAACGTCTCGTCAACTCGGCGTGAGCAAGTTGCTGAACTCTCACTGCAACGCTTTGTGCAAATGCTGCAGACACAGACGGTCCGTCTGGCGTGGTCGGCTGACTTATGTTACACATGGCAACCACCGGCCAGCCTGAGTCTTCGCCTGGGAGATAGGACAACTCAAACGTCAACTCGTATAAGGTATTGCCATCCACATCGTGTGTATCATCAAGCGAGCGTTGTCTGATCTCGGAGCGTACCGAATCTCGAAAGCCCAGGAGATCATCCAGCCTCTCGATTGGTGTTGGCGCGACTGTTTCAGTGATCGCAATTCTATCGAGAACGTCGAGAGCATCCTTGATTGAAGTATAAGGAAGAGATGGCTTACCTGATGGAGGGACTGGGTTGGTGTCCGCCTTGTCGTCACTTGGGGTATCATCAGCAACTTGTTCAGGCTCAGAGGGTGGAGTGGTATCCGAATCTGGCGTTCCGGATGCGGGCGTCTCTGTTGAACCTTCTGGTGTTACAACTTTTTCTTCCGGTGGTTGCAGAAGTCCAGCTGCTGGTGAATAGGTTACTGAGAGTCCAGCGGCGATTTGATCAAGCACAGCCGTTGTTCGAGCGCCCTGCAGTCCTTGCGCATACTTCTGCATATTCGGTTCGTTGAGTTGACGTTGAAGCCAGGCTATATCAGCGAATCGATCGGTGATATGTCGCTCACGTCGATGGACATCTGGCATACCTAGCGTCAAAACGCCTTGGTCAGAGCTTCGCTTTGGAAGACCAGTACAACTCGTTAGTACAACTGTCCCGCTCAATATGGCAAGCCACTGCAAGAACGATTGTATTGGACGGTGATTGATCATATCTTGCTCTCGTCTTCACTATGAACGCTTATGACGCTGTTCTATGGAGCTCTATTTCTTTGAACAGCGCGATTCCTTTTATCTACACTTGCGAGCACAGTAGACACTAAACATGGAAGGGTCATCGATAATACTGAAGTACTATCAAGATTCCATACCGCGCATTCCCATGTATGGAAATGTCTAACTCATCGTGTGTAAATCGTGTCGTCACAATCGCCTACCTCGCACGGCAAGCAAGCTCACGGCAGCATCGGCGGAGCGACTACGGAGACTCCCCCACCACGAATCGGGGATGGTGCCTTGTGAAGAACCACGTTCGGCCACGCGATCGAAGCCACCAATGAGCACCCACTCACCACTGCGGACGACGACGGACGCGACCATCGCACGTTCAAGCAGCACCGGGTTCTCGCCGGCGATCAGGCCGCCTACCTCGCTCAATGTTGGTTGCAGATCCAGGCGTATCGACGTGTCGGGGAGCCCGACGGCTCATGCTTCGAGTTGGAACCCGCTCCGCACGTACTCGTAGCCGACGATTGTCACTTCACCCTCGGGGCTTACCGTTCGGCGTGGAAGAGGGATGCGATCGCCCTGTGTTGCCGATGCGGTCTCGCCCTCGACCAGGAAGAGCGTCGCACGGTTCGACAGCCGAGCCTGATCGCTGCTTGCCGCGACACGGCCGACAACATCAAGCACGACCTCGAGCCCCGGCACTCGCACACCCTAACACCCGCGAAGAGGGCCCAGAGACGCCGGCACAAGTGTGCGTTGGCCCTGGCCTGACTGGCCGCTTCGACCTGTCCGGGGGCGTTGCCCCCCTGCCATTCACGCGATCGCTGGAGGTTGCATTCCTGCGCAGCCAGCAGCGCGGAGCGGAGGTTGTCCAGGTCCTCGGCCTGCAGCGTGAATCGGAATCTCTCACGGCGGCTCATACGGGCTTCTATTCGACCGTTCGGGTGCGTAGGTTCACTCATTGCCATGCATCGAAGGTCGAGGGGGCATCGGCTCATCCGGGAACCTCAACCCCTCATACAAGGGATACTCACTGTCGTGCGGGCAGCTCGCGACTGCGATGCGATTCAGACCCCGATTGTTCGTAACCGTGGACGCCATCCGAACCGAGAAGGGGTTCGGGACCCTGGTCCGCAAGCTACTGCAACCATGGAGATTATCCTGAAAGTCGCCAGGATACCAGTGATTAGACCGGCTGCCAGTCGCCATCCAACGCCATGACTACTGCAGGATATTCGCCGCCGACAGCGGTCTCGTACTTGCAGTAGTAACGCACTGAGAACGCGTTGAACGCCGGATCGCTCATGTGTACGTACTGCACGTGCGCACGAACTACCCAACCACGTGTCCTGTGCTTGAAACGTAGATTGTCGCCCAAGACATTCGTGGTCTTGAACGCCTCCCACTTATTAAGCATCTTCTTCGCCACTAATCCCGAGTAGACGATCTGCTCCTCATTGATCGCATCAAGGCCTGTCCGGTCGCCCGCCTGCTGTGCTTCGAGCAACTGTTTCAGATCGTTCAACTCGGTCTTGTCGCTTTGTTCTGACATGATATTGGTCCCTCAAATGTGAGTCATCAGGCTTAAGCAGATGTTACAACCTTACCGAATACGGATTATATAGTTGACATACGAGTTTACTGGACGCGTTTCACTATCGCCTCCATCGACAATCGTATAAGGGTGTACACCAGCACGCTGCGTCTGTTTGAGTTCTGCACTCGGCTGGCCAAGACCGTAACCTGTTGCCATATGATCTCCGGGGCCAGTAGAGTTGAAATCGTGTTCGTGACCGCCGTATTCGTTGGTATGGCATAGTACTGGTATCGAGGTTTGTCTCCGAGTCAGATCAGGCCCGGATGCGGATGTCACTGCGCTGTTTCATTCGGCTCGCGGATCACGGTTCCCCCGATGACCATCGCTGCAGCGATGATCAGGATGTTCTTGACGATGTACTGTCCTTCGAGCGTCAAGCCATACGGTACACGCCCCTGCTGGAACGTGACATCGGGGAGGATGACGAGGGGCATGAACGTCCCGACCATCTGGAGGGCAAGCAGACCAATGGCAAAGCGAAGGGTGGGTCGGAAGAGAAACAAGATACCAATGGCAACCTCCCACCAGCCAATGATCGCGAGCCATGTCCTGGGCGACAGTACCGGCATCCAATCGACGGTCTGGAGTACGAGCCCCTCGGCGGGTGAGATCCCCAGGGGCTTCAGGACGCCGAACCAGATGAAGATGACGGCAAGAGCGAGGCGGAGGGCGCCGTGGCCGTAGCGCCTCATGGAGTGGGAGATCCGTAGGTCGATGTCCTTGAGGTTCATGGCTGCCTCCGGTTGGATGATATCAAAGACGATCGCCCGAACTTATACGCTCGATTGGCGAGTGCGAGCTACTTTGTCCCATGGACAACGAACCGACCATCTTCGACAAGATCATCGCCGGCGAGATCCCATGCCACCGGGTGTACGAGGACGACCAGGTGCTGGCGTTCCTCGATGTCGCGCCGCTCAGCCGGGGGCACACGCTGGTGATCCCCAAAGAGCGGGCAGCCCGGATGGAACATCTCGGCGACGAGTCGGCCGCGGCTCTTGGGCGGGTGCTGCCTCGAGTATGCCGGGCGGTGCTCAAGGCGACCGGGGCGACAGCGTACAACCTGCTTCAGAACAACGGAGCCGACGCGCACCAGGCGGTGATGCACCTGCATATCCACATCATCCCGCGGTATCCTGATAAGGCCGAGGGCTCGCCCGGGAGCGGGCTGGGGATCATGTGGCCATCGGGCAAACTCGAGGATGGTGAGGCGCTCGCATCCCAGATTCGCGCTGCGATCGGCTAGGGGCAGCCGGCCGCGAAGGCATTCTGGAAGGCCAAGAAATCGAAGATCGTCAGCGATCCGTCGCCGTCGAAGTCGGCTGCGCACGGGTTGGTTCTGAACGCCAGCACGGCCGAGTCGCTCGTGGCTTCACCGAGGTCGTTGGTGGCGACGCAATCGTACACGCCGATGTGCTCCAAGCTTGCAACGAGTTCGAGTGTTGGCGTAGTCGCGCCAGTAATCGCCCCCCCATCGACGAGTGCGATGCCATCCTTCCGCCACTGGTACTCGATCGTTGGCTCGCCGGTTGCAGATATCTCGAACGTCGCGGGAGTCGCCTCAGCGTCGAGCAACACGTTCTCTGGCTGCACATCAAAGACTGGCTCGCCGACGCAATCCCACGACGCGATGCGGTTGGCGGGACGGCCATCGGTCTGTGTAAACCAGCCCGCTGCAGCGAGACGCTCGCGCCCATCGTCATTGAACGTTGTTACGACCTCGACGAAGCTATCCATGCCATCGCCTACGGCTGACCAACTCGATCCATCCCAACGAGCGATGTTGCCGACCGCAACGCCGCCGGCCGAGTTGAACTGGCCAGATACGTACAAATCGTCGCCCAGCGTTGTCATGCCCCACACGACCTGCCGATCGTCGTCGACAAGATCCGTGAAGTTGGTCCAGATCGAGCCATCCCACTTTGCCAAGCCCGTGGCAGGCTGGCCGTTCATGGAGGCAAACTCGCCGCCGACGTATAACTCAGGCCCTGTGCCGTCATCGAATACCTCGAACCAGATCACGGCCTCGTCGGCAAGCACACCAACACCCGTGCCCACGGTGGTCCAAGAAGTGCCATCCCACTTAGCGATGCCGTTCGCCGTGATGCCGCCCGCGGTCTCGAACCACCCACCGACATAGAGAGCCGGTCCGGACCCGTCGTCGTACACGTGCAGGTTGTACACGCCACCCGGCCCCCCCGCTACTCCGCTGCCGAGCGGTGACCACGACGAGCCATCCCACTTAGCGATGTTGCTCGCGGCCACGCCACCGGCCGTGCTGAAGTCGCCACCGGCGTAGAGCGCTGAGCCGGTGCCGTCGTCAAAGACCGCCAGCGTGCGGACGCCACCGATGTTCATGCCGCCGTCGAGGTCGGACCACAGAGACCCGTCCCACCTGGCGATGCCGCCGACGGGAATGCCGTCAGCGATTGTGAAGAACCCACAGGCGTACAGCGCGTCACCCGTGCCGTCGTCGAAGGTTTCCATCGCAACCACCCAGCTATCCAGATCGCCTCCCACGGGGCGCCAGCCGCAGCCGTCCCAACGAGCCAGGTAGTTCGCATCCCATCCGCCAGCGCTTGTGAAGGTGCCGCCAGCGTAGAGGGATTCGCCTGTGCCGGCGTCATGGGGCGTGAGACAGATGATGCGGTCGTCCATGCCGCCGCCCATGGCCTCCCAGCCGCAATCCTGGGCCGACGTCGAAGCGGTTCCGAGCGCGAGAATCGAGATGACGGCGGGATAGGCAAGATTGGGTTTGCGCAGCATGCTCTCAGTCTCCTCTAGTTGGCGATCTCGCCGACCTAGCAACTCAGGTCGTGCGAGGGGACAACGTACAATACTGAGCGTTACTGTTCGCGATTACTCACGTACTGACGGACCAAATTCTGATCTCTCCCTCAAGTGTGGCTTAGAAGGATTGAAATGTATGGCAAGTTCTGAAGCACCAGCGTTCCGCGAGATCATCATCGAAACGCTCCGATACGAGCGAGCGGAAGCGATCAAGATCGCTCAACCCATTCCAGAGCAGCACTGCACGGTCCAGGCGGGTGGTTTGGCCCAGTCGCCGGCATGGATCGTCTGTCACTTGTATCTGGCCGACAACCTGCTGAGCCAGAACCTCGGTGTGGTGCCGGGTGACATGCAGAAGCTGTTCGAGGACGTCGGGCCAGGCTCGGACCTCAGCCGGGCGGGGGAAGCCATGCAAGCACACTTTGGTGGCTGGTTGGGTGCCATCGAGGCGGCCACGGCTTCGCATGCCGCTCTGTTGGAAGCGATCGCGGCGGCATCCCCGGAATCACTGGCGACTCCGCACCCAAGTGAGGTCGCCCGCGAGTACTTCCCCACCGTCGGACACAACCTGGTCTACAACGTCTGGCACGAGGGCAACCATGGCGGGCAACTGCGGGCGTGGATGCACGCGGCGAGACACGAGGGGCTGATCCCTCGCTCTTGAAAGCGGCATTCTGCCCGCAGTGAGCCTACCCTCCGCCTCTCACGCCGAAGGAGCAGGTGCCCCCACCACTCGTTGGCGTGTTTGGTTGACGTTCGCATTTCCCGCCGATCTACGGGCGGGGTCCATACTGAGGAACAGCACCACATGGCGCAGGGCACCATCACGCAGGTCATCGGCTCCACCTTCGACGCGCAGTTCGCCGAGAGCGATCTGCCCGAGATCTACAACGCGGTTACCGTCGAGGCCGACACGGCAGCCGGCAAGCTGAAGCTCGTGGGCGAGGTGCAGCAGCACCTTGGCGGCGGCCGCGTCCGCTGCGTAGCGCTGGGCTCGACCGACGGCCTCCGCCGCTCGATGCCCTGCACCGACACCGGCAAGCCCGTGACCGTGCCCGTGGGCGAGGGCGTGCTAGGACGCGTGTTCAACCTGTTGGGCGAGCCCATCGACAACCGCGGGCCTTCGAGCACGACCGACCGCCGCCCGATCCACCGCCACAGCCCCGAATTCACGGCCCTGAACCCCAACACCGAGATCCTGCCCACGGGCATCAAGGTCGTCGACCTGCTGTGCCCGTTCGTGCGTGGTGGCAAGATCGGCCTGTTCGGCGGTGCCGGCGTGGGCAAGACCGTGATCATCCAGGAGATGATCGCCCGTGTGGCCCGCGAGTTCGGCGGCTATTCCGTGTTCTGCGGCGTTGGCGAGCGCACCCGCGAGGGCAACGACCTCTGGCGTGAAATGCAGGAGGCCGAGTACACGGACGCCGACGGACAGACCGCCCACGTCATCGACAAGGTCGCCATGGTGTTCGGCCAGATGAACGAGCCCCCCGGCGCCCGCCTCCGCGTGGCACTGAGCGGCCTGACCATGGCCGAAGAGTTCCGCGACGCGTCGGGTAAGGAAACGATGATGTTCGTGGACAACATCTTCCGCTTCACCCAGGCCGGTTCGGAAGTGTCCGCGCTTCTCGGCCGCATGCCTTCGGCCGTGGGCTACCAGCCGACGCTCTCCACCGAGATGGGTGAGCTTCAGGAACGCATCACCTCGACGGCCAAGGGCGCCATCACCTCGGTGCAGGCCATCTATGTGCCCGCCGACGACCTGACCGACCCGGCCCCCGCCACCGCGTTCGCCCACTTGGACGCGTTCGTCGTGCTTGAGCGTTCGATCGCCGAGAAGGGCATCTTCCCGGCCGTGGATCCGCTGGCCTCGACGTCGACCATCCTGGACCCCAGCGTGCTGGGCGAGCGTCACTACAGCGTAAGCCTCCAGGTTCAGCGCATCCTGCAGCGCTACAAGGACCTGCAGGACATCATCGCCATCCTCGGTGTCGATGAGCTGAGCGAAGAGGACAAGCTCATCGTGGGTCGCGCCCGCAAGATGGAGCGCTTCCTCAGCCAGCCGTTCTACGTGGCCGAGGTGTTCACCGGCTTCCCCGGCATCTACACCAGCCTCGAGGACACCATCGATAGCTTCGAGCGACTGGTGGCCGGCGAGGGCGATGATCTGCCCGAGAGCGCGTTCATGTACGTCGGCACGCTCGACGACGCACGCGCCAAGGCCGAGAAGATGGCGGCGAAGGCCTGACTTAGAACGCTCTGCATCACATCTTCGGAAAAGGGCGGCCGCGTGCCGCTCTTATTCATTGCCTCGGCTGGAATGCTGGTGTTCAACGGCCTCGACCAGCATCTCGGGTGTGGTGTACAAGCCCGGATGCGCGAGCCACGCCGTCTCCAGTTCGTCGAGCGTGTGCGGCCCCACGTCCACACCGCTCTTGCACAAGGCGATGTACGCATCACACAGCAGCGTGACCGGTGTCCGACGCAGGCGCATACCGACGACACGACCGAGGTTCATCGGGCAATCACTCACGAAGCAACGGATCCACGGCAGGACAAACCAGACTCCAACTATTGGGAGCAGGACAGTGGCGACGCCGGCGATCCAGCCGATGACGTACGGGTTCAACTACCACTCCCCCGCATACACACACCCAAACTCCCCCGCCGCCCGCTCGATGAGCTGGTGCCTGCGTTTGATGAGCTGGCGGGCGTGCAGAGTGTCGTGGTCGGCCCAACTCGCGAGGAGATCGCCGGCGTGAATCACGAAGCCTTTGGGGTGGTGATGCGCCCTGTTCCAATCGATGGACTCGAGCGGCCCGAGTGATGTGAGCCATTCCAGGTTCTCGCCGCGCAATCTTGTGAACTCTTTGAGGAACGCGCGTGGGTCGCCGTCGAGGTCGTTGAACTTCGTGACGTCGCCTTGGGGGTCCATCGTTGGCCAGGCCTCCGTTGGGTCACGGAGGGTCAGTTCCAGGCGCGGCCGGAAATCCTCACGTTCCTCGCGTGCCAAGTGGCCCGTGATCTCGGCGATCGCCCAGTCGTCGGGGCCGGGCTTACATCGCCACTCGGCCTCGGGCAGATCGGCCAGCATGGCAGCCAGAAGATCGGGAAACGACCGCAATCGTGCAACAAAGAATGCCGGATCGAAGTGGTTCGCGGGCTCGGACATGTCAAGATCCCCCTTGTTGGCAGGATAGGCTTGCGTGTGACACTGCCCCCACCACCAGAGCCGATCCTGCCGAGCCACCCGCTGCGGCAGGAACTCATCGATCCTTACCTTGAGGCCCATCCCCACCGCGTGCTGTTCGTGACGGTCAGCGGTGCGCACCTGTACGGCTTTGCGTCGCCCGACAGCGATTACGACCTGCGCGGGGCGCACGTGATCGACCTGTCCAGCATGATCGGCCTGTGCAAACCACGCGAGACGTACGAGATCCTTGACCGGGACGCCGAGGTCGAGATGGACATCGTGACCCACGATGTCGGTAAATTCTTCACGATGCTGCTGGGCCGCAACGGGTACGTGCTCGAGCAGATCTGCTCGCCGCTGGTGGTATACGCGGGCGATGGATTTGCGGAGCTACGCGACATCGCGATGCGCTGCCTGACGCGCCACCATCGCCACCACTTCCGGAGCTTCGCGACCAATCAGTGGGATCGCGTTGCGGGGCCGAGCCAGGGCACGGTCAAGGGGTTGCTCTACAGCTATCGGCCGTTGCTGGCGGGCATCTACTTGATGGAAGAGAGGGTGATGGAGAGCAACCTGCGAACACTGAACGAGAAGTTCCAGCTGCCGACCATCGACGAGTTGATCGAGCGCAAGGTGACCGGTGCCGAGACCCAGCCGCTGGGCGAAGCCGATCTCGGATTTCATCGAGATCAATTCGAGAAGCTAAACGATCGACTAGATACTGCGGCGGAGGGAAGCGGCTTGCCAGAAGCTCCGCCGGCCGCAGCGAAAACTGAATTGGACGGGTTGCTCGTACGGTTGCGGCTCGACACCCATCGGGGCTAAAATGTGGATGACAGGTCCGCCCGTGAAGGAGCCTCTCATGACGCAAGCCGCATCCACCGCCGCATTTCCCACCATCAACCTGCTCAAGTGGATCGACGAGCACCCCGAGGCGTTTACGCCGCCGGTGATGAACAAGCAGTTCTTCCACGAGAGCAGCGACGCGATCATCTTCGTGTCCAAGGGCCCCAACACACGCAACGATTACCACGTCAATGCGACCGAGGAGCTCTTCTACCAACTCAAGGGCGACATCGCCGTGCGCGTCCGGCCGCTCGATGGCAGCGAGCCGCACAACGTGATCGTGCGAGAGGGTGAACTCTTCCTGCTTCCGCGATGGGTGCCCCACCGCCCGCAGAGGCCGGCCGATACCCTGGGCCTGATTATCGAGTTTCCTCGCGGTTTCGACGAAGACGGTCAGCCGCACAAAGATGGCTTACGCTGGTACTGCCCGAAGTGCGACACACTTGTGCACGATGCCCAGTTCCTTCTCAAGCACATCGATCGCGACTTGCACAAGGTCATGGACGGTTTCTGGGACGGACCGGAAGCAGGCCGGACATGCAAGAACTGCGGCACCGTGATCACGCGGGCACCAGAGTTCGAGATGGATCCCCTCGGCGAGAGCTAGTTGCTTTCGCTCCACCGAAAGCCCACTGCAATCGGCCGGTGATCGCTCCCAACATCTGGCCCGACCACCGACCACACCGGCTCGAGGCTTCCACCATACAGGGCATGGTCGATCCGGATGCCCGGAGCGAGCGACAACACGCCGTCTCTCGGACCCCAGGTTGCGCCACGATTGGTACCAACGCGTGCGTGGGCTTCCCGTAACCCGGCGCGGGCTAGTGGTCGGAGCTGGTTGGAATTCCATGGCGCATTGAAATCGCCTACGTAGAGCACGCCGTCGGCCGGTGGTTCGCCGCTCAGTCCTCCAATTCGGTTGATCACATCACCAACGGCGGCTTCGACTTGGCGGGTCTGCGCTCGCAAGAGCGTGAAACGGGTGGGCGGATACGTGTGGACGTTCGTGATGTCGACACGTTTGCCCGCGTGCTCGATCGTGATGCGAGGTGAGAAGAAACTCCACTCGTACCCCCAGATGTCGGGCACGACCTCGAGAAACGGCACTCGGCTGAGTGTTGCCTGACCGTCCACACCTCCAAGTTCTTGCCACACGTGTGGGTAGCGATCTCGCAGCTCGCTCGCCACGATCCCAGGCCACGGATCGGCGTACTCCTGGAGAACGATGACGTCCGGATCGATCTTGTCGATCCAGGCAAGCAGCGGCTCCGCATCGGCCTCGCCCAACAGCAGATTACAACTCAGGACCGTCAGGGTGGCGTCGCTATCCACCGCGCTCGGGGGTGTCCGAAGCATGCGAAACCCCAGTGGCCCGATCGTCACCAGCACACCGACTAGAAACGCCAACCCGAGCCACCACCTTCGGGTCACAGTGGCTATCAGTAACAACGGCGCAGCGACCAGTCCAGCGTGGAATGCGAAAGTCTGGATCATGAGCGCCGTGAAAGTGAGGGGCATCGAATCGGTGCTTATCCAATCCACGGCTCGTGCCGCCAGCAGAAGGCCGGGGAAGGAGATTGCTACCGACCACAACGCAATAACTGCTAGGCGTCGGACCTCCAGGGCATCTTGCATCAATGGCATCCGGGTCCTACGGCGTGTAGTGAGGGGGGTTCGGTCCTACTCTTTGCCCAAGCATGGCCGTCGCACACCGCTCACATTCTGGAGTTTTGAGACCTTGTCGGCTCTTACCATGCCTCGTATTGCTCTCGGCACTTACTGCGTGCTCACCTTTCGGCAACGCCAACATGTCGACGGCCGACCTCGATCGTGCTATCGCCCGACCCGTGAGCGGCAATGCAGTCTCGTACATCCGCGGCGGTACCGCCAGCGCCCCACGGGTGATCTACGTCCATGGAACTCCGGGTGATGCCGGGGCTTTCGCCGAGTACGTCCGCGACAGCATCGAGGGCGTCGAGTCGATCAGCGTCGACCGCCCGGGCTTTGGCCAGACCGGCGGCGCCGCCCTTGGTTCGTTCGAGGCCCAAGCGGCGGCGTTCAGGCCGCTGCTCGTCCACCGAGATGGGCAATGGCCCGTCCTCGTCGGACACTCACTCGGCGGGCCGATCGTCGCGAGGGCGGCCGCCGACTATCCCGACCGTGTGGGAGCCATCGTGATCATCGCGGGCTCGCTCGATCCAGAGCTGGAAGGCCCGCGCTGGTTCAACTACATGGGAGCCGTACTCAGCCCGATACTCCCCCGACCTTTGTGCGTGAGCAACTCCGAGATCTTTGCGGCAGCCGAGCAAACAAAGTTGCTGTCAGACGTACTCGGCAACGTCCGATGCCCGGTGGTCATTGTGCACGGCACCCGAGACAGTCTGGTGCCGTACGCCAACGTGGAGTTCATGCAACGAGCTTTCACCAACGCGGCCAGCATCGAGATCATGACCATCGATGGCGGCAGTCACTTCATCCCCTGGCAGCACCAAGACACAGTGCGAAATGCTGTCATGCGTGCCATTACTGCGCAGAAGCAGCGACTGTAGCTTCCGATTTTGTGAACGTAAACGTCGTGCCCTGCACGTCCACGCGCACCGTGTCGCCCGCACCAAACTCTCCCGCCAGGATTCGGCTGGCCAATGGGTTCTCGATCCGCTGCTGGATGGCCCGCTTGAGAGGGCGGGCACCGTAAGCCGGATCCCACCCCTCGCTGGCGAGTTGGGCCTTGGCCGCGTCGGTCAGTTCTAGCTTCATATCCCGTTCGGCCAACCGCTGATGGAGCCGCTCGAGTTGGATGTCGGCGATCGCCCCGAGTTGCTCCTTCTTGAGTTGGTGGAAGACGGCGATCTCGTCGATGCGGTTCAGCAGTTCAGGCCGGAAGAACGCGCCGCGCAAGTCGACGTTGAGGCGCGCATTCATCTCGCCGCTGTCCATATCGGGATTCAGCCCCTTACCCGCGACGTCCACACCCGGGCCGTGACGGATCAGATCGCGCACGGCGGCCTCAATCTCCCAGTCTTCGGCACCCTGCTCGGTCATCTGCTGGATCTTCTGGCTACCCAGGTTGCTCGTCATCACCACGATGGTGTTGCGGAAATCGACCGTGCGGCCCTGCCCGTCGGTCAATCGCCCATCATCGAGTAATTGCAGTAGCACGTTGAACACGTCAGGATGCGCCTTCTCGACCTCGTCGAGCAGGATGACGCAGTACGGCCGGCGTCGAACGGCCTCTGTGAGTGCCCCACCTTCGTCGTAGCCAACATAGCCAGGAGGCGCGCCGATGAGCCGACTGACCGCGTGTTTCTCCATGTACTCGCTCATGTCGATACGCACGAGTGCTTCTTCGGTGTCGAAGAGGAACCGCGCCAGAGCCTTGCAAGTCTCGGTCTTGCCCACGCCCGTTGGCCCAAGGAACAGGAAGCTGCCGATAGGCCGATCTGGGTCGCCTAGCCCTGCCCGGCTGCGTCGAACGGCATCGGCGACCAGACGAAGCGAATCGTCCTGACCCACTACTCGTTCGCGTAGGTGTTCTTCCATCCGCGTCAGCTTGTCACGCTCGCTCTCGACAAGTCGTGCGACGGGAATGCCCGTCCACCGCCCCACCACCTCGGCTACCTGCTCGGCGTCGACTTCTTCCTTTACCAGCAAGTCTCCCTGCTTGGCCTTCTCGTGCAAAGCACTCTCCGCCCTGGCAAGCTCGGCCTCCAGTTCGCGCATCTCGCCATACTGGATGCGGGCGGCGGTCTCCAGGTCACCACGCCGCTGCGCCTGCTCCAGCTCGACACGCTTGGCGTCGATGGTTGCCTTGATGCTCTTGACCTGATCGAGTTCGGCCTTCTCGGCCTCCCACTCGCTGGTGAGAGCGCGGTTCTTTTCCTGGAGCTCGGCCAGTTCTTTCTCGATGCGACTCAGTTCCTTGGCGCTGCTGTCGCCGGAATCCTCGAGCTTCAATGCCTCGCGCTCGATCTCGAGCTGCATGATGCGCCGCCGTAGTTCGTCGAGCTCGGTGGGCATGCTGTCGTTTTCGATTCGCAGCCGGCTGGCCGCCTCATCGACCAGATCAATGGCCTTGTCGGGTAAGAAGCGGTCGGCGATGTACCGCTGGCTGAGCTGGGCAGCGGCCAGGATCGCGCCGTCCTGGATTCGCACCCCGTGGTGGGCCTCGTAGCGTTCTTTCAGGCCGCGCAGAATGGCGACGGTCTCTTCGACACTTGGCTCGCCCACAAAGATCGGCTGGAAGCGGCGTTCGAAGGCCGGATCCTTCTCGACATGCTTGCGATACTCGTCGAGCGTGGTCGCGCCGATGCACCGAAGCTCACCGCGAGCCAGGGCGGGTTTCAGTAGGTTGCCCGCGCTCACCGCCCCTTCAGCTGCACCAGCACCGATGATGGTGTGCAACTCGTCGATAAAGAGGATGACCTCGCCCTCGCTGGCGGTGACTTCACGGAGCACTGCCTTCAACCGCTCTTCGAATTCGCCACGGAACTTCGCGCCCGCGAGCAATTGTCCGACATCGAGCGCCATGATGCGCTTGTCGCGCATGCCTTCGGGGCAGTCGCCGTTGACAATGCGTAGCGCGAGCCCTTCGGCAATCGCCGTCTTTCCCACGCCTGGCTCGCCGATGAGCACGGGGTTGTTTTTGGTACGCCGGCTCAGCACTTGCATCGTGCGACGGATCTCCTCGTCTCGGCCAATGACTGGGTCGAGCTTGCCCTGCTGGGCCTTCTCGGTCAGGTCAACAGCGTACTTCTTGAGGGCTTCGTAGGTCGTCTCGGCGTTCTGGTCCGTCACGTTGTGCACGCCGCTGGCCTTCCGGATCTGGGCGATGGCTTCCTCGATGTCCTTGGCCTTCGCGCCCACCGTGTCGAGCACGCGCTTGGCCCCGCCCTCCTGGGCGCACGCCAGCAGCAGGTGCTCGCTAGCGATGTACGAGTCCTTCATCGACTTGGCTTTGGCGTCAGCCTTCTGCAGCAGGCTCATGATCTCTCGGCCCGTCTGCCCGACCGCCGCGGTCGTCGTCGGCAGGCTCTTGAGCTCGGCCTGGGCTACCTGCAGCACTCGATCCGCCAGTACCCCGGCCTTGGCCAGAACCGCCCCGGCCGGTCCACTGGGGTCATCGAGCATGGCGGCGAGCACGTGCAGCGAACCGACTTCGGCGTGCCCCGCCCCCATGGCCGAGGACTGGGCGGTGGCGAGCACCTGTTGGGCAGTGGTGGTGAGTTTGTCGGGTGTCAAGGTCTGGTCCTCCGATCGAGTCACCGAGACCATGTACAACTGGCGCGCCGGATGCTCGCACCCGCGTTGGATGTCCTTGTGGGTGGTTTGAGGCGTTCACAAGCGACAGACTGGGCAACAGAACTGCCGGAGTGGCAGCCGCCATGTATGTCTACCCGATGACCGCGAAGATGGCCACGACCGACCCGACCGACATCAACCAGAATGCAAGCAGCAGCACGCTCCGTTGCTGAGGCTTCCAAACTCGCACCCTGCTCCACCGGCTCGCCCACAGCCAAGTCGATACAGAGAGCGTTGCGACCAAGGTGAGCATAAGAACCAGTTCGGTGGCATCATCCCAGAGCCAGTCCCCCCAAGACAATCTCGCCCACAGGGCGTACAGCAACAGGGACACAATAAAACCGAGCGCCATGGCCATTGGTAAGAGCCCGGCGATTAGTACACCAACACGGGGCTTCACGGCTTGCAATCGAAGCACGAGCCGCTCCCCGCACTCGGGACACACCGGAGATTTGAGGTCACGCACGTTGTACCGGCAGGTCGGACACTCGACATCGCGACCACCGACATAGGCCAGCAAGAGGTTGTCAGTGTCGGGCGGATCTGTCATGCCCGACTGTATGGGAAACCCGATGCGGTCAGCCGGTGACGTCGAGCCGTCCGCCGATCTCACTCAGCCCGCGGCTCGCGGAGACCGCCACACGGTTGGCCTTCGCCACGCCGGCCGCGTTCTCGATCAGGCTGTTGATCGCCCGGCCCTCGGCCCGAGCCTGGTCGAGCTGCTTGCTGGCGACCGCGATGCTCACGGAGCTTGCCACATTCACGTTGCTCAGGCTGAGGCTGGTCATGCTTGTCCTATCGGCCATCCGCGGGCCAATCTGAGTCCGCATCAACGCCGAACCCACCACATGCCGAACGAACCACCCCCGAGTCAAGCGAAAATGCCGCTTGGGAGACCAGAACCGCTAGCCGCTGGTCCGCGAACCGTTGGCCACCGGCTTGACCGGGCGGTCGCAAAGCCGTACAACAGCGGCCAGAAACCCCTGCCTAGGGAGCAACCCCGGGCCTGTGAGCCGATAGAATCGATAGAGATGACCCTGCCGGCCCGTTGGCCGCCGCTCAAGACCGCAAAGGAAGGCCACCGATGACCCGCCGCCAGACCACCCGCCGCGTCCTTGTCCCGGCCCTCCTGCTGACCATGACCGGCACCATGCTGGCCGGCTGCGGCAACGCAGGCCGCCACGCCTACCTCCGTTGGAACGTTGCCCCCGAGCTCGAGACGCTTGACCAGCGATGGGTCGATGCCGACAACGAGTACGCCATCATGAACAGCGAGAACACCCGCATGCTGCGGGCCGACTGGCGGCGTGTGTGGTACGTCGACCGTCCCAGCCGCCTGAGCCGCGAGCCCAAGCCTTACTAGCTCTCGCTCCGTCAGCCAACGATCGTCAAGCCCGGCAAAATGTCGGGTTTTTCATTGGCTCAGCCAACCGCAACGGCGGCCAGCCGCTCGGCGATCTGCACCGCATTGAGCGCGGCACCCTTGCGAAGCTGGTCGCCGCAGCTCCACAGAGAGAGCCGCCGTCCATCGGCGGACAACCGCGGGCGCGAGATGGCGACGAGGTCGTCGTCGGCTACGTCTCTTGGGGTCACGAGCGCCGCCGGATCGCCATTGACCGCGAGGCCTGAGAACGAGCCCAGCACGTCGATCACCGCGTCTCGTGTCGCCGGTCGCTCCAACTCGATCGTCAGCGACTGGCTGTGGCACCGCTCCACCGGAACACGAACGCAAGTGGGCAAGATGTCGAGATCGGGAGCCGCCAAGATCTTCCGGCTCTCAGCGATGATCTTGGATTCCTCGACATTCAGGCCCGTCTCGGGATCGATCGCCGACTCGTGCGGGAACACATTGAACGCGCACGGTACAGGGAACGCAGCGGGTAACGGAGCCTTGCCATCGAGCACATCGCGGGTCTGGGAGAACAACTCCTCGAGCGCGGCACGCCCCGCGCCCGAGATAGCCTGGTATGTCGAAGCAATCACCGATCGCACGCCGAAGGCCCGGCGAACGGGTTCGACAGCGAGAAGCAACAGAATGGTCGAGCAATTCGGATTCGCGACCAGCATGGGGCCGTCGTCAAGCAGTTCACCATTGATCTCCGGAACGACGAGGGGCGTGCCAGGGTCGAGTCGGTACGCCGAGGAATTGTCGACCACCCGTACACCGGTGGCGATCGCCGATGGGATGTGCGCCCTGGCCGTGTCGGAATCGGTGCAGAAGAGCGCCACGTCGCTGCCAAGCAACGAACCTTCACGCAACTCGGCAATGGTCAGCTTTCCATCGCGAAAGGGGATGACAGTGCCCGCCGATCGTTCGGAGCCAAACGCACGCACACGCTCGATCGGCACGCCACGATCGGCCAGGATCGACAACGCCGTCCGCCCGACCAAGCCGAACGCGCCGACGATCGAGATCATCGTATCGGCAAGCGGGCTCGAGTATTCCTCAGACATCATCAGCCCCCACCACCTTCTGTTGGCTTGCGGCCCGGGAGCAGGCCGCCGAGTCCTTCGCGGACCTTGTCGCCGACCTTCTCGTCGACCTTGTCCAGGATTTTCTCCTTGGCGCGATCAACCTCTTCCTGTACCTCGCCGCGCAGCTCGTTGGCCAGTTGCGTCGCGCCAGCCTGTGCGAACGCCTGTCCCCAAGCTTCCGCGTCGATATTCAGTCCCGGCGCATCGAGGGGGCCCTTGATGCCGATTGGCAGGCGAAGCTCGGCTACCTTCGCCGAGCCCGCACCGGGCAACGTGACCGTCGAGTTCTTCACCAGCACGTTCAGCGGCAAATCGATCCATTCTGCTCGAAAAGTGCCCTCGATCACCGCGTCGACCGTGCCGCCCGCGAGTAGCGGCTGATCACCGCCGGCTCGCAGCCCACTGGCCACCCGGTCCGCCGGTATGCCCCGCCGCACCAGTAGCAGCGTGGAGTTGCCTGCCTCAGCTGCGAGCGAGCCCAGCGTGATGTCGGCCTTGTACAGACCCGATCGGCTGCTGATCGTCACCTTTGGTGCGGCCTCGACCAGCCACGGCTGGGTCGACAGATTCTCGCCCCTCGCGTCGAACACCTCGCCCGGTGCATCCGGCGAAGTCATGCCCTCAACAACAACCTCGCGCACGAGCACTCTTGGCGCTTCATCCACCAGATGACTAGCCGCCACGAACGCGAAGCCCTTCTCGGCGATCTCTCGGGCCAGCCGCTCGCGTAGCGTCTCCCTCTCGCCCTCGGGTGGTGCGCCAGGGCCGGTCCCTTCCTCGCCCGGCTTGCGGTTGTTCACTTTCTCGAGCCACTCGCGGGCCTGCTCGAGGCGGCCCTTCCACTTCTCGGCATCCTTGATGTAGTCCTCAAGCGTCTTGCCTTCCCCGGTTTGTCCAGGTGGTTCAGGTCGCGAGCGCACAAGAAAGCCGGGCGTCGCGCGCGTCTCGCCCGTCGAAGCCTCGCTTGCCACCAACCTGTCGATCGCGAACCGCTTGCGCAACAGATCGGCATTGCTCAACTTCCCTTCGAGCCTGGCGGCGCGGAAGATGTCGGTGCCCAAGTCCTCGGGGTCGGCCATCGCCAACGAGGTCACGACAAGCTGGCCGCTGGAAGGGTCGATGTCCGCACTGCCCACGTCGACCGTTGCGCCGTTGGCATGCTCCAGGCCCGCCCGCATCGCGTACGTCACCAGTGGCTCGGTCAGGAACAGCGACGCCACCCACACCAGTCCGACCATCATCACCGCCACGGCGACACCCAAAGGGCGGATCGGGAGCCCGACACGCTTGGCGGACAGCTCCTCGTACGTCTTCTTTTGCTTGCCGAAGAGCACCCACACGAGTCCACGAACCCACTTCTTGCTCGTCGCCTTCTTGTAGCGTTCGGATCCGGCTTCGAGTCCGGCGAGCTTGTGGCGCAGTCGGCCGATGGCGACCACCATGGCGGCGGCCGCCGCCCCGCCCACAATCGCCCCGAGGACGATCCCGCCGCTGGTCGCGTAGTACTCGAACCCGAACCAAGCCAACAGGGGCGCGTTGATCATCGAACTCATCAGACCACCAAGCGGTCCATCGAGCACCGCCCGACCCGCACCAAACTGCACGGGCATGATGAGCAGGCTCAGCAGCTTGCTGCCCGCGGCCATGAAAGTCGCGACGAATAGGTTCGCATTAAGCACCAGCAGCAGAGCGAGCAAGAACAGCAAGAGCACTGGCGACGTGCGCACGCTTGGCACGAAGCCGATCATCGCCCCAAGCACACAGGCCATGCCGACCTGGAAAGGAGTGACCTTGCCGCGAACGAGTTTACCGATCTTGCGGGTGAGCATGGAGCCTCCTTGGTCGGGTGGTAAGGGTAGGGCCGGAGCACCGCTACACCGCTAGACCAGCACACTCGCCTCGCGCGTGAAAGAACCCTCACGCTCCAGTTCCAGCACGTCCCCAACCACCGCTTCGGCCGTCGGCCATCGACCAGCACCCCGACCACGGACCACCGTGACTGAGCCGTCGGCACCCGTGATCTCTGCGGCGTTCCACTCGCCGGGAAGTTCGAACAGGGGATCACCCGGGCGCACGCTCTCGATGGCCACCGACAGCGTGCTATCACGATCGATCGTCGCGACCTGACGCTGGCGTTCGCCCTGAACAGCCAACCGAACATCCGCACGGCCCAGGTCGGCCGTGTCGTTCGACTCGATGCCACAGCGCAGTGCGAGCACGCGCAGCTTGTCGAGGCTGTCGCGACCGTCCAGGTCCCGCGAGGGATCGGCTTCGGCAAGCCCAAGCCGCTGCGCCTCGGCGATCGCGTCGCCCACGTCCAGCCCTTCGGCGAGCCGTGACAACACGAAGTTCGCTGTTCCGTTCAATACGCCGCGCACACGCGTGGCCCCGAGCCGTGACACGGCTTCGACCACGGGCGTGCCCCCGCCAACCGATGCCGATCCCAGAAGGCGACAACCACATGCATCGGCCAGATCGAACAACTCCCGTCCGTGTTCGGCCAGCACCGCCTTGTTCGCCGTCACCACGTGTGCACCCGATCGGATCGCTGCTCCGATCGCCTCGCGCGCAATCTCGATGCCACCCAGTGCCTCGATCACCACATCGGCACCGCACCGGGCCAACGCAACCGCGTCCGTTGAGATTGCTGAAACACCAAGTTGTTGCAATCGAGATCGGTGCTTCTCGACATCACGCACCGCCACACCGATGATCTCGAAGCGATCGGGCAACTGACCGAGCAATTCCAGCACGCCGCCACCAACAACGCCGGCACCAAGCAACGCCACTCGCACCGAGCTCCGTCGATTGCCACGCCCACCGATTCCGCGGAGTATGGATGGTCTCGAGCCAACCTTGGTCGTTGTGTTCGCGTTGACGCAACCAACCTCGAATTCGAGGCCATTCCGACGTGCGAATCGCACCGCCTTGTGCTGCAAGATCGAACCATCAAGCCCGAGCGCGTCGCCGAACGACGCGTGTTCGAGTCTCCGCGGTGGCGGCCCTTCGCTCGCCGGATCGCGCTCGTAGAGCCCGTCGACGTCCTTGAGCAAGCGGCACACGTCCGCCCCGAGCCCGTCAGCTAGCACGAGCGCTGTCAGGTCCGAGCCTCCACGCCCGAGCGTCATCGTGCGGCCTCGGTCATCGATCGCGAGAAACCCCGGCACGACGACCACGCCATGAGCCTCGAGCGCATCGCGCACTCGATGAGCGTCGAACCCGACGGGTTGCGCATCGAGTGCCGGCCCTTGAGCAAGCAGCCCGATCGCCGCTGGATCGAGCAACGCCGATTCGATGCCGACCCTGTCCAGGCACCCCACCAGCTTCGCGGCGCTCTCCCGCTCGCCGCAGGCCAGAATCGCCGCCGTAGCAAACGAATTGGCTTCCAGGCCGCCACACCGGCACGACGCGAGCAGTTCATCGGTTCGCCCAGCGAACGCCGAGACTACCGCGACGACCTTACAGCCCGTGCGTCGCCAGCGATAGATCTCGTGCACGGCGATGCGAAGACGATGCTCGTCGGTTAGCACCGAGCCGCCAAATTTCAGAACGATCACGCGCCCGCGCATGCCGCCACCTCCTGGGCGCTGCCCGTCTTGCCAACCGCGATGGAGATGGCCCGCTCCAAATCGGCGATGATCGCCGCCGCGGGCTCGAGCCCCACACTCAGCCGCAGCAGCCCATCGGCGATGCCGCACGCCCGACGGTGCTCGACCGGCACGTCTGCGTGGGTCATGGTCGCCGAGTGGGTCACGAGTGTCTCCACCGAGCCAACATGCTCAACGAGCGTACACAGGTCGAGCGATTCGGCGACGATACGGGCGGCATCGAGCCCGCCGCGCACCTCGAAGCTGAGCACCGCGCCATGGCAGGGTGTGCTTCTCTGGCCCACGGGCAGGTGCTGGCTTTCGGCGAGTTCGCGGGCTGCTCCGACGGCCAAGCCCGGGTAGTTCACCACTTCCACGCCATCGTGTGCGTCGAGCCAGCGGGCGATCTCTAGGGCCGTGGCGCTCTGTCGTTCGAGTCGCAACGGCAGGGTCTTGAGCCCATTGATCGTTGCCCAAGCGTTGAAGGGGCTCTGGATCGCCCCGGTGCACTTTCGGATGAAGCGGATGCGATCCAGCAACGCCCGGTCACGCGAAACGAGCGCCCCGCCCAGCGCGATCGAGTGGCCGTCGATGAACTTGGTGGTCGAGTACACCGAAACATCGGCCCCCAGGTCCAGCGGCTGCTGGAGTACGGCAGTCTGGAAGGTATTGTCGACAGCCAGCAACGCGCCGGCCTCCCGAGCGATGGCGGCGGTCGCGCGAATGTCACTGACCTCTACCACCGGGTTGCTTGGCGTCTCGACGAAGACCAACTTGGTATTGCCGCGCACCCCGCGACGCACGGCTTCCAGATCGGTCGTATCGACGAACGTCGCCTCGATGCCGAGTCCGGGCAGCACTTCTCGAAGCAACCGCACGGTGCCACCGTACACCGAACGCCCGCACACGACGTGGTCGCCCGCTCGCAGCACCCCCAGGAATAGTGCCGTCTCCGCCGCCAGGCCCGTGCCAAAGCACGCGGCGGGCGGGGCGTTCTCGAGTTGGCCGAGCGCGTCCTCAAGCACCGCGACGGTCGGGTTGCTCACCCGAGAGTACTGGTGCGTCGGGTCGCTGCCCACGCCGCTCCGGCGATACGTCGTGCTGGGCGTGATGGAAGGGGTGAGCGGGTCGCCATCCCCCTCGCCGCGACCGATGCTGGGGCAGTAGGCGGACGGGTCGATCGTACCAAAGTCAGAAACGTGTCCCATGCTGTGAACTCCTTCACAGCATCGAGAGCTTCCAGTGCTGGCGTGGACGCGGCGAGCATCGCCGCTGGTTTGCCGAGTGTCGCCATCTGGACGACCTCGACCGCATCGCTCCCCACGCCGGGGCTGGCCTCGGCACCGTGGCCTGATCTGAACGATCGGCTCGGTTGCCGCCCGGAACCTTGTGAGGCATCCCGGGACTCTTGATGCATGTCAGCAAGAGCTTAGCCGGCGCTTGGGAACAGTCAAGCCGCCCCACCAACCCGAGATGATCCGATATTTACCTCGGGCTCATGAACGTGACGGGGCTGGGTCGGGATACATGGAACCTGCTCAAATCCCGCCTCTGGTTCATGTTTAGCGGCCGTGCTGGGAGTGCCTTGGTCCCTGCGCGGACCTGTTCCTGATCGGCCTCTATCAAGCCCAAATCCCCAACGAGTACCTTCCAAGATGATCCTCGATTCACGACCGATCAACGTGGTTTTCATGCTTCCGATCCAAACTACTTGGTGTCCACGATGGCCGTCACCCTGGGGCGTACCACCGGGGCAGCGCCAGCGGGATCAGCGCAGATGCGTGAACGAGAGTCAATGAGTTGGGTTGGGCGTCGCGTTTCTCACCATCACCGTCGTCGCCGCAATCCTCGGCTTCGGCGGCATCATCGCGGTCGCGGCCTCGATTGCGAAGATCTTGTTCGTGTCCTTCCTCATCCTGTTCGTGCTGGCCATTGTCACCGGCCTCGTTCGCCACAGCAAGGCGAACACACATCACACGGAGCCCAGATATGACACCCCGCATGAACGCCCGCACGCTTACCAAGAGCCCGACCACCGTGAGTTCGATCGCACTCTTCCTGCTCAGCGCCACGATCACTGGTTGTGACGACGCTTCTGAGGAGGCCAGCGATGTCCTCGAAGAGACGGGTGAGGTCGCCGACGAAGCAGGTGACGCCACAGGCGGTTGACGGGACTCCGGCCCGCTTCCACAGCCGAAGCACCCCCCGTAGGCGGCCGTCCAGGGAGTCCATCCCGGGGCGGCCGCCTTGCCGTGCGCGAAGAAATTCGAGAGACGGCGGCCCGTAGAATCTAGCCTGTCGTGTATGACTTCCCACAGGAGGACCGAGGCCATGCTCGCGCACCGTTCTATGACTATCGCGGTATCCCTGCTGGCGGCGGCGGCGTGCTGCTGCGGCCACACCGTGCTTGCCCAAGACGAACTCCAGCGCGCGAGGGATAACGACCAGCCGAGCGGTCTCGACCAGCTTCGAGCATCCGACCAAACGCTCCGAAGCGCTCATGGCCTGGCTTTCACAGTCCGGCGCGATGGCTCGGGTGCCCAAGCGACCCGCGAGCCGTACACGAAGGCCAGGGTCGTCATCTCACGGCGAGACGATGCCACCCGCGCCGGCCTAGTTGACGCCGACCAGGCGCCGCAGTGGCAGGTTGCTACTTTCGGCATCATCAGAAGCGCGGACGGCATGGAGGAGCCCATCCCGTTCGCCTTCGCGATGGATCAGGACCACGCGCGGTATCTCGACGCGTTCGAGATAGCTCGGATCGAGAGCGAGCCCCGCTACGCGCAGAACCTCATCGATGACTCGGGCGCGTGGACAGCTATGCAGTGGCTGAGCGAATGGGAGACCCTCGTCGGCGCCCCGATCATCGATGACACCCCACGCGAAGGCCCGCGCTTCGATGGCAACGTGCTGGTGGGCGACGACCCGACCAACGCCATCTATGTCGATCTGGCCGAATTTCCGAGCACCTACGCGTTTGGCGCCTGGTGGTACTTGGGCATCGAGGACAACCTGCCACGCCGATTCGAGCTCGTGTACTACGACGTGCGAGGCGAAGACAACCAGAGCGTGGGTGACGGCATCAGCCGTCTGACCATCTCCAACGTCCAGGCTCTCGACAACCCGACCGAGATCGCAACCGCTGTTAGGCACGCCGCCAAGCTCCTCGATGAGACCAATTGGCGCGAACGCGGTGAGACGCCGCTCTCCGAGATCCTCGACCTGACCACCCCCTTCACCTTACCGGCACCCGAAGGCTTCCAGACCCGCAGCTACGAGCCTCCCGCCGACCGGCGGCAGCAGCAGGCCCAGGCCGAGCCCGCGCTGAACATCCCCGCGCCTGACTTCACGCTGCTCGACTCCGAGGGCATCGAGCACAAGCTCAGCGACTACCGCGGCAAGACCGTCATCATCGACTTCTGGGCCACCTGGTGCGGCCCGTGCCTCATGGTCATGCCCGAATTGCAGGCCATCCACGAAAAGCACAAGGACAAGGGCGTCGTCGTCATGGGTGTCAATGCCTGGGAGAACGGCGACCCCAAGGCCCTGATGAAGGCCCGCGGCTGGAACTACCTGCTCCTGCTCAACGGTGACCAGGTCGCGGCCGACTACCAGGTCAGCGGCATCCCCACGATGGTGATCGTCGATCCCAACGGCATGATCATCCAGCGGAAGGTCGGCGCGGGCCCGGGCCTCACCGAGGACCTCGAGAAGGCCATCGAGTCGGCCGTCATCCGCCAGTAGCCACCGGCTCCCGGCCCCGTGCGGGCCCCTACCCTTGCGGCCCAACTCAAGCAGCCCCCACCAGTCCAAAGGAGCCAGTCCCCATGGAAACCACCCTTATCATCCTCAAGCCCGACGCCGTCCAGCGGGGCCTCATGGGCCGCATCATCAGCCGCTTCGAGGAGAAGGGCCTCCAAGTCGTCGGCTGTAAGCTCATGAAGATCAGCCCTGAGCTGGCCGCCGAGCACTACAAGGACCACAACGGCAAGCCATTTTACGACGGGCTCGTGCGTTTCATGACTGGCGCCCCCGTGCTCGTCATGGCCATCCGTGGCATCGGGGCCATCGCCATCAGCCGATCGATGATGGGCGCGACCTTCGGCTCCAAGGCCGACGCCGGAACGATCCGCGGCGACTTCGGCGTCTCCAACAGCTTCAACCTCATCCACGGCAGCGACAGCCCCGAGGCCGCCAAGCGCGAGCTTGGGTTGTTCTTCGGCGACGGCGAGGTGCTCGACTACGAGCGGGCGATGAGCCAGTGGGTGTACGACTACTCGAGTGGGTCGCCGGAGTAGGCGCTCTGGACCGTTCCTGGTTGTTCACCGCCCCGGCGGAGCCGAAGCCGGCTGCGCCCGGGCTCGATTTCGTTGGTTGTTCTTGAACGGTCGCTTTGCTCCTTTGACGACCCAACGGCCGGGCCCTTGCGGGCCGCGCCTCTCCGCATGTGGTTTCGCTCGAAGACTCGCTCGGCGGATGCTTCGGCGTCAAGAGCCAAGGGCGCCATCACACACAAGGCACCTCGTGATTGGTCCCGACACCACGCCGCGGCCGATGGCGATGGATCGGCGGGTGGCGCCGTCTGATCCGGTCGTGATGCTCGATAGGTCGAGGAATCGGTCCGGTTGTGCAGGTCGTAACGGTTGCGCTGCCACACAGACGCTCGATGCCCGTCACGCACCGAACGCCGCCGTCCGAGAAGCGCGACAATCAATCGTTGATTATCGAATGCCGATCCTTGATGATCGAATGCGGGTCGCTCTGGATCGAGGCGCGGCACCGGATAGTCGATTGGCAGCTCTCGGGGCTCGGACCCCAATCCCGGTCGGTTGGGTGTCCGCGATCGATCATCGAGTGCGCGCCGTCGGCGTGCGCCTATCGGGTGCGCAGCCCCGGCCGCCCACCCTACCCGGCCCGCACACCCGATAGCACGATGGCAGCCGGCCGATGCCGCCGTTTTGCTCTTGCACGCATGGTCGGATTTCGATACACTTGGGCCCAGAGGAGATCGAAGATGCCCCCATTGCGCGATCTCGTTGCCGTGCTGGCCGTCCCCGCCCTGCTGGCCTCGGCCGGGCTCCTCACCCCAGCCGTGCTGGCCCAGGACTGCGAGCCCACCGACCTGTTCGCGTCCGAGGTGCTCTACGACACCGGCGACAGTCCCTTCGCCGTGGCGATCGGCGACCTGGACGGCGACGGCGACGCCGATCTGGCCCTGGGCAACGTCCGCAGTGACAACGTGAGCGTACTGCTGAACAACGGGGACGGCACCTTCGCGAGCGATGTGCTCTACCGCACCGGCGAAATACCTCGGTCCGTGGCGATCGGAGATCTGGACGGCGATGGCGACGCCGACCTGGCCGTGGCGAACGACGGCAGCGACAACGTCAGCGTGCTGCTGAACAACGGAGACGGAACGTTCGCTGAAGATGCCCACTACGGTACGGGCCTCGATCCCGCATCCGTGGCGATCGGCGATCTGGACGGCGACGGCGACGCCGATCTGGCCGTGGCGAACCTCGGGAGCGACAGCGTTGGCGTGCTGCTCAACAACGGCGATGGCACCTTCGCGACCCAGGTGCCCTACGAGGTGGGCAGAATCCCCCTGTCCCTGGCGATGGGTGACCTGGACGGCGATGGCGACGCCGACCTGGCCGTGGCGAATTTCAGAAGCAACAACGTCAGTGTGCTACTCAACAACGGAGATGGAACGTTTGCTGCCAATGTGCTCTACGGCGTGGGCGACGGGCCCTGGTTCGTGGCGATCGGCGATCTGGACAGCGACGGTGACGGCGACCTGACCGTGGCAAACCGCGACAGCGACAACGCTAGCGTGCTACTAAACAACGGTGATGGATCGTTCGCCGAAGATACCGTCTACGGCGCGAGCAACCGGCCCTACTCCGTCGCGATCGGCGATCTGGACGGCGACGGCGACGCCGATCTGGCCGTGGTGAATGACGGCATTGGTAACGTCAGCGTGCTGTTGAACAACGGGGATGGCACGTTCGCCGAAGATGTCCTATCCGACGTGGGCTCCATTTCTAGGTCCGTGGTGATCGGCGACCTCGACGGCGATGGTGACGGCGACCTGGCCGTGGCAAACCAGTTCGACGACAACGTCAGCGTGCTACTCAACAAGTGCGGGCCGTTCGGCTGCCCGGCCGACCTCGATGGCGACGGCGCGCTGACCATCTTCGACTTCCTCGCGTTCGGCAACCTCTTCGACCTGATGGACCCCGCCGCCGACTTCGACGGCGACGGCGAGTTCACCATCTTCGATTTCCTGGCCTTCCAGAATGCCTTCGACGTAGGCTGCCCGTAGAGATCAAATTAGCAAATGGGCAGATGCGCAGAGACTTGGATTTGCGCATCTGCCCATTTGCCATTTGCTCGTTTTCCTTAAGCCGGTGCCGCGTCCTTCACCCGCACCTCGATCTCGGGCACCGGCTTCTCAGCTTGGGCATTCCCCTCCGAGGCGATCTGCTCGGCCACCTCGCGCCGATGCACGTCGATCGTCCGTGGGAAGTCGAACGCCAGCCGGATACGGTCGCCCTTGATCGATGCGATCCGCACCACCCCGATGGGGTTCTTGGGGTCACCGACCACCACTTCCTCGCCTTCACGCCTTGTGATCACCAGCATGTTGCCACCACCATGTGTCGAGCGTCAGCTCGTCGCGGCCCCACCATGGACCGCCCTCTCTGCTCGGATTCTCACCGACTCTCTTCAATTCCCTACGAACCCACCACGCGCAGTGTAACCGACAGGCGTCAGAACCGGCGCAAAATTCCTACCTCGGGAGCCAAACGGCCACCGATAACGCATAAATCCATGGTTGGGAGGCACTTGGGCCGAACCAGCCAGTTGATCTGGTCAAGATGGGGAACTTGTCACACGAGTAATTTCATTTTTGGGTCGCCGGCCAATGCCTTATTCAATGGCCTCAAGCGATGTGAACTCGGGCACGTGCTCCCTCAGGTTCCGCTCGAGCCCCACCTGGAGGGTCAGGCTACTGCTCGGGCAGCCGACGCAGGCACCGTGCAACCGGATGCGGACCATGCCGTCATCGGTGAATTCCACGAACTCCACATCACCGCCGTCGGCCTGGATGCTGGGGCGAAGCTGCTCGATCACCTGCCGGACCCGTTCTTCGGCCGTCCCGGTGGTTGCGGCGACTCCCTCGGGCTCGCGGGCGGCCGTCCGGCCGGCTTGGGGCAGACTGTGTTCCTTGGCCACGGGAGGTCCTCGGGGGGCAAATGACGTGGGACTGATGTGCGAACATCAGGGTTCGCCTACCGATAGTATTGCCCTATGCATGGACCTGCAGCCAACCGTTCCGTCTTTCTGATCTCCGTTTGCCTCGGGCTGGCCGTCCTCGTGACACTGGCTGTGCCGGGCTGTGCCGGTGGCACCCGGAAGCTCAGCGGCGACCCGCTTACCGACTTCCAGAACCCAGAGTTGAAGACCGCTGATCGCATAGCCGCGATGAAGGCCGCATGGGAAGACCCGAACATCGACCGATCTCAGCAGCTCAGGGGCCCGCTCAAGCAACTGGTCTGGTCCGACCTACCGGCTCAGGAACTGCGACTGGCCGCCATCGATCTGCTAATGAGCGACGACTCGTGGGCCGGTCTGCGAGACTCCCAGAGCTTCATTAGGGCCCGGGTGCCCACAGAGCGCGACTACGCGGTCATCCGCCGGATGGGGCGGCAGGCCGTCAGCCGAGGCTGGAGCGACCTGACCGCGGCCTTCGTCCGGTCGTACGCGATCGAGGACGCCGCAATCGGCGACGGGGATCGTGTTGAGAAGGTGATCCTTGAGTCGCTCAACCCCAACCAGTCGATGGAGCTCATTGCCACACGCGTGTTCCTGAGCCCGCAGCAGGGTACATTGGGCACGATCGACCTCGACGCTCGGGCTCGCGAGGCCGCTTGGGACCTCTTGGCCCGCCTCGACCCCAGTGGCGAGGCCCGCAGGGACGTGCTTCGTCGCGAAGACCTGCACACCGATCAAAACGGCGCACAGGTTCTCGCCACGATCCGCCGTGGCTTAGACGAGCTTGGGGTCGTCCCGCGCAACGGCGAAGAGCTCCGCTGGCTCATGGCGCTCGCCGATGACCGCAGCGGCCAGTGGTGGAGCCAGACCGCCGCAGCCGTGTCGCGCCTCGGCGAGGAACAAGCAGCCGGGCTCAAGCTGCGCAACCTCGAAGCCATCCGTTGGGCGTCGATCTACCGCGAGACGTGGATGCGCGACAACCGCCAACAACTCGAGGGCCGCCTGCGGGCCCGAATCGGTGACCGCGAGACGACACCTAGGCGAGCCGACCGCAGCGAGCTGAGGGACGTGCCCCAGTTGCTCGACGAGGCCTCACCCCTCTTGAGCTGGGGTGACCTCATGGCCATGCTCGCCGTCGATGTTGCGCTGCACGACCCTGAGGTCATGCGGCGGATCTTCGAACAGGTCGAGATGGATCGCGAGGATGAGACTACCGAATATGGCGGGCTCCTGTTTGTCGATAGCTCTGGCCGCTTCATCGCCCAGCTCTATCCGCCCCGCCCCCAGCACCGTCAGGGCGATGATATCTTCGTCGCCTCATCGGATATGGTCGAGCAGAGCGTGCGCGCCCTTGCGATGTACCACTTCCATGTCATGCGCGAGCGGAACAGCCGGTTCGCTGGGCCGAGCGCCGAAGATCTTGCCCAGGCCCGGGGACAGGGGCGCCTAGGCGTGGTTATCACGTCCATCAACGAAGACGAACTGAACGTTGATGCGTACACCGACGCGTTTGCCTCCGTCGACCTGGGCGCACTCCCCCGCGTGCAGGCATTCATGGATCAATGATCGACACCGAGGCAACGTGCCCAGCATCCATGTCTTGATAATCCTCATTGGCGCGTTGCTGGGCCGAGACCTCGCTCGGACGCACGGCGGCACGTTCGTCGGCTCGCCCGCGCAATTCGCCGCCGCCTCCGGCTGGTGCGTGCTGGTCGCGTTTATTGCGCTCGTCGCTCTACCCGCCTGCGCGAGAACGGCCGCCTATCGGGGATCGTGGCGGATGCTCCATCGAGGCCTTCGACTGACGCAAGCGCTCCGCTGGCTTGTCGTGGTCCCGTTCGCCGGGTGGTGCGTGGTGGCCGACGGTGTGGGCGCGGTCGAGGCGTTCTTGGGCACGTGGATCGGGCTGGACGAGGCCATCGCCGTCGCACCCCCGCTGCTCGCGCTGCTGGCGATCGCATGGGCTGAATATCCGCTGCACGATCGCATGCGGCAGGCGATGATGATCCGCCAACTCGACGATGGCGCGCATGTGGATCGCCCACCGACCCGACTCGAAGCGACCACCAGCCGCGCCCGCGCCATGCTGGCGATACCACTCGTACCCGTGCTGCTGCTCGTGTGCTGGCACGAGTTCGCCGAGTCGATGTTGGCCACTGTGCCCGATTGGCTGATGCGTGCCGTCGACATCAGTGGCACGATCGCCATCGTGCTGGTCGCACCGGCCATCGTGGTCCGTGTGCTCGGCACCAGGCCCATGAACACCGGTGAGTTCCGGGAGCGGGTCGACGAACTCTGCCATCAGATGGGCACCCGCGTGCGCGGCGTACGGCTCTGGGCCGCTCCATCGGCCAATGCCGCCATCCTGGGCCTCCTGCCCTGGGCGCGGTACATGCTGGTCACCGAGCCCCTGTTGCGAGGCATGCCCCGTCATGAGCTCGACGCCGTGGTCGCGCATGAATTGGCCCATGTCCGCCAGCACCATGTGCTCTGGATCGTACTGTCGATCCTCGCGCTCGTGCTTGCTCTGGGTCTCGGCCAGCCCGTCCTGCGAACAACGGTGATCAATGCAGGCGTGACACCAGGAGTCGCTGAGGCGCTCTCGCTGGGTGTGGTCGTCACCCTTGCGATCCTGGGCTTCGGGGCCATCAGCCGGCTCATCGAGCGTCACGCCGACGCTCGCGCTGCCGTAGCGCTCGGGCAAGAGTTCGCTACCAATCTGGAAGAACCCACCACCCACGTCCATCCCACCGGGCCCACGTCGATGGCCGCGGCCCTCGATCGGGTCTGTACTCTCAACGGCGTCGACCGTAAACGGTGGGGATTCCGTCACGGCTCGGTCGCTCAGAGGCAGCGGGCGTTGTCGAGGATTTCCGGCATGCCCACCAAGAGGCTTCCCATCGATCACAAGGTGCGCGCCCTGCGCTGGGCTACGGTACTTTCGCTCACGGGCATGGCGGGCTTCATCCTCGTGGGCCTGCAACTTGGATGGTTGCAGTGGTAACAAGCATGTCAGGCATGGAGGGTGCCATGCGTTTCACGAAGATGCACGGGCTGGGCAACGATTACATCTACATCGATGTCATGAATGAGCCCGAACTCGAACATTTGGCCTGGCCGGAGCTCAGTGTTGCCATGAGTGAACGGCGCACGAGCATCGGTGCCGACGGTGTCATCCTGATCTGCCCATCCCGTGATGCCGCGCATCACGCTCGCATGCGCACTTTCAACGCCGACGGCAGCGAGTCCGACGCTTGCGGCAACGGCACCCGCTGCGTCGCGAAGTACGTGCATGAACGTCTTGGTATCCGGGATGAGATCCTCTTGATCGAGTCCGGCGATCGCGTCCTTGCGTGCGAGCCGGACGATCAGGGTCAGGTCCGTGTGGCGATGGGCAGGCCCGGTCTTGATCTGACAGACTGCGCAATCGAGCCAGCGGAGCTCGTTTCATCTGAGCCCATGAGCATCGACATTGACGGGGAGAAGCTCGTATTCACTGCCATCTCGATGGGCAATCCGCACGCCGTCGCATTCGTCGCCGACAACCGGTGGTTGGGATCGGATCTGGCTATGGAAATCCGACGATTCGGCCCACAGATCGAACGTCATCCTGCGTTCACGGAGCGCATCAACGCTCACCTCGTTCGTGTCGACGACAAGGCACACGCCACGGTGCACACCTGGGAGCGCGGTGCGGGCCCGACCCGAGCGTGCGGCACGGGCGCTTGCGCGACACACGTGGCCGCCGCCCTGGCCGGCCGACTCGACCGTGAAGCAACGATGACGCTTCCGGGCGGCAACCTGCTGGTCTCCTGGACTCCGGTGAAACAGGGTGGCGACGGGATCGTGCGGCAGACCGGACCGGCGGAGTTCGTGTTCGATGGACAGTGGAGTGTGGCACACGAAGGAATGACGGCATGACGATCGAATTCACCAGTGAAGAACGCCGCGTGTGCGACCTGATCGACAGACGTGCAGACTTCCTGCTCGATGATCTCAAGCGCCACGTCAACACTCCCACGGGCCCGGGAGGCAGCGCGGGCATAGAGACGTCACGCGCGGTCTTCACCGAGCGAATGAAGAAGCTGGGCGCCAATGCATCCCTCGTCGATGGTCAGCCAAGGCCCGACTGGCTGCGCGGCGGCGCTTCCGATGGCGTGCCCCCGACCGCCGTGCTTGAGCGACTCCGCCCGGACATGCGCAAGGTGTTAATCGCGGGCCACCTTGATACTGTGCACCCTATCGACAGCTCATTTCGTGAACTCACGATTTCCGACGACGGCAACACCGCCCTTGGCCCCGGATGCGTCGACATGAAAGGGGGGCTCGTCATCGCCGCGTGCGCCCTCGAGTGCCTCGAGGAAGCCGGTGCCAAGGCAAGTTGGACGTTCATGCTCAATGCGGACGAAGAGACCGGGAGCTACCACAGCGAGTCCGCGCTCCGCGAACAGGCCGTACTTCATGACTTTGGGCTCGCCCTCGAACCCGCCCTGCCCGGCGGCGAACTCGCCATCGAGCGCATGGGCAGCGGGCAGTTCATGATCGAAGCGATCGGTCGTTCCTCGCACGTCGGTCGAGACTTCCGAGGCGGCGTGAGCGCCGTAACAGCATTGGCTCGGGCAATCTCGGCGGTCGGCGAAATGGCCGATCCAACCAAAGAAGATTCATACATCATGAGCATCGGGCCGGTGCAGGGCGGGTCGGCAACCAACGCCGTACCCGACCATGCAGCCGCGTGGGGGAACGCGAGATATCCCAACGCGAGCATCGCCGACAACATGGGCCGAGCCCTCGACGCCTTGACCACTCCCAACCAATCGTGTGAGGGCCACAGCGCGGCTGTCATCATCCGGCGGTCTTTCAATCGTCCGGCCAAGCCGCTCACGCCGGCGACCGAGTCGCTTGCACTCGAGGCGCGCGGCGTGGCCGAGGCCCTCGGGCAACAACTCCCCTTCGCGAGCACGGGGGGGGTGTGCGATGGGAACATACTCCAAGACGCCGGCCTACCAACGATCGATACGCTGGGAGTGCGCGGCGGTGGCCTACACACGCCGACCGAATGGATCGAACTGGCCAGCCTCGTCGAACGCTGCAAACTGCTCGCGGTGCTGATCTCTCGCCTGAGCGGACGATCCTGAGAAATGCCGAACGGGCCCGCTGTGGCAGGCCCGTTCGATGATCAACCTCGGGGAGGTCTGAGGCTGACCAGGACTTTGTAACTACGAGAATCAGAACTCTGTGGTCGACAACCCCGAGTGATTACGGGCAGCCGGCGTCGAACTCGTTCTGGAACGTCAGGAAGTCGAAGATGGTCAGGACGCCATCACCGTCAAAGTCCGCGCCCAGGTCGCCGGCGTCGAACAGGTTCTGGAAGCCGAGGAAGTCGAAGATCGTCAGAACGCCATCGCCGTCGATGTCGGCGCGGCAGCCAACGGCACCCGTTTCGCCGTTCGCGATGATGATCAGGTGAACCTCAGGGAAGCCGATGTCGGCGTACGGAGTGGGCTCAGCGGTACCGCAACCGGCCGAGCTGATGTAGCTGGGGTCGTTCTCGCCGAACGAGTTAGCACCCGGGAAGAACACGTCACCGGTCAGACCGCCAGACAGGTCCTGGAAGTTCGGCTGGTTGATCTCGACAACCAGTGCATTCCCGGCATCCACCACGCCGGTGACGTCAACGGTCACGACTTCGAGAGCGCGGTCGCCGAGTGTCGCGACCGTCGAACCAATGAGCTCCAGACCGGTCGAGGGCGCCGAGCCACCAGGCGCCTGGTACAGGTTGATCGTGATGTCGGCCTCGATCAGCGTCGGGAGCGTCAGGTTCTCGATGCCGAACTCGACGTTCTCGATCGTTACGGACTCGGTGACACCAAAATCGCTCAGCGTGAACGCACGCCAGAACTGGTTATCGCTGCTGGTCTGGGGCGCCGCCGTCGACGCGCAGGCGATGGCCGTACCGCCGGTCACCAAGAACTCCTCGAGACTGTGCGACAGGCGCACGGGATCGGCACTGGCCGTCCCGGCAGCAAGGATCGTGGAAAACGCGGCAACGCTTGCAATCTGCTTCTTCATCTTCAATTCCTCCCTCAATGGGATACGAGACTTGCCTCCCATGTGATACCCCATCCGGCGATGCCGAAGGCAGGGGCATCGCGGACAGAACAGTTCTTAGTCGTAGGGATGGCATGAGTTCCTGGAATCGAAGCCGGATTCGCCCGAAGAGCAAGATGCTGCCAGACCGAGCCCGATCACGACAGAACAAGGCCCCGGATTCGCACGAAATCCGGGGCCTTGCGAGTGTTATTGGATTCGACCGAAGCTGTCAGATTACGGGCAGCCGGCGTCGAACTCGTTCTGGAAGGTCAGGAAGTCGAAGATGGTCAACACGCCGTCGCCATCGAAATCGGCACCCAGGTCGCCAGCATCGAACAGGTTCTGGAAGCCCAGGAAGTCGAAGATGGTTAGCACGCCATCGCCATCGATATCAGCGCGGCAGCCACCACCGCCGCAATCGCCGGCGATCTCCCAGAAGCTCACGAAGTCAAGGTTGGTCGGATCGGCAGCACCGGTGTCCTCACCACCCTGGTTCATGGCGATGGCGTAGGTGCAATCGCCCTCGGTGTGGATGTCCATGCCGCCGGGGATGTGATACACCGTCGTCGCGGACGGCGAGGAGCCCTCGGTGTCGAACTCGCGGCCTGTCAACGCACGAGTCGTCGGATCCCACTCGACGAGACGGGTGTTGAACCCGCCCGTAGTAGCCGGGAGTGAGGGATCGATGTAGGCGTTGAACCAGATCGTGCCATTCACCGGATCGAAGCCAGCGCCGTACGCGGACGCGGGCTCGACGGCCAGATCAAACAGGAAGCCGTCGCGATCAAGGTACTCGATCGCGTTGCCGAAGTTCTTGGTGTAGAACAGCTCAGCGTTGGGATCCCACGCCAGAGCGCGAACGGTGCCGGCTCCGCCACCGATGATGCCCGAAGCGGCAAGGTCGAGGCGCTGCGTGCCGGGATCGAACACGTACTCGCACAGTTCACCGGCCTCAGCACCGAAGAACAGGCGGTTCTCGCTCTCAATGGATGCACCGTCGCGCTGGCCCCAAGACGGCGAGTTGGTGATCTGGAGGTAGGTCTCCACCAGATTCCAGTCCGAGTCGAACTGCATGAGTTCCTGGGTACCAGTGGTGAAGCCACCGTTGTGGGTGACCCAGTAGTACCCAAACGCGAACTCAACACCCAGCGTGCCGGTGTCGCCAGTCAGAACACCCACGTCGACCGGGGTAAACAGGGCGTCGCCCAAGGCGAGCCAGCCGGCACGCTCAGACGGAGCGGCCTCTTCCGACATCACGACGCCATCGGTCATCTGGCCCAGGGCCGTGCCGCTAACGGCCAAGATCGAAAGAACGGAAACAGCGGAAGCGATGCGATTCATATCACCTCTCCTTAGGCATGTCTGAAAACTGCCCGGGTGGCGGATGCGCCCAAGACGCGGCAGCGGCCTGGACTACCCCTCACTGCGATAGGCACCGGCCCCCCCACGGGGGTCGCGTGCGACTTCTTCTCACCATAGGTATACCAGATCTCGGAGCCCGATGGAAGCCTATTTTGACCTCCTAGACCAAAAATTTGGTATCACCGGGCATGGCCACGACTCACTCAGCCGCAGCCAGCGTCGAACGCCGTCTGAAAGGCCAGGAAGTCAAAAATCGTCCACCGGCCGTCCCCGTCGAAGTCCACCAAGGGATCCCGCGCATCGAAGGCCGTCTGAAAGGCCAGGAAGTCGAAGACCGTGAGCTGGCCATCGCCGTCAATGTCGACCACGCAAAGCGATCCCAGGAGTTCGTCCACGGCGGCAGCCATGTCCGGCAAAGGTCCGATATGCCCACCAGCTCCCTGGGGCTTGCCTGTGTCGACGAGCAATTGCCGCAAGCTCGCCGGCTCGATCGGGGCTCCGGCCGCCGCCCTGTGGATCCCCTGAAGGCTGACGACCGCCGACGCGACGATCGGGGAGGCCGAACTCGTGCCCGAAAAGAAGGCGGTGTAGCCTTGGTCTGCATCGCCACCCACTCGGACGAAGTCGCCATAGCCGGCGGTAAAAACGCGCTCGCCCCAGCCGTGCACGTTCACCCGGCTGCCGAACGTGCTGAACCCCATCTTGTCCCGGCGACCATCGGCCGAGCTGGCGCCGACGATGATCGCACCGCTGTCCCCGCGCCCGCGGTACTCGGCATACGGGCCCGAATCGAGATCCTGATTGCCATTGCCGGCCGCTGCGACGACGCACACGCCGCGATCGACGCCCAATCTTGTGACAGTCCAGACCATGGGGTCGAGTTCTGCAGGACCAAAGTTGCCACCAGGCCCAAAGATCTGCATTTCCAGCAGAACGACGTCGCCGGCATCCACTGAAGCAATCGCCGCCGTGATGGCCTCCACACGCCGCCGCCCCGCCGTTGACCACTCAAAGAAGAACGACGCCTGAGCGTCAGGTACCAGCCCGGTGACTCCGTAGCCATTGTCTCCACCAACCATCTCGCCCAGCACCGCCGTGCCGTGTTCGTGCCAGCCATAGGCAATCACCGTGGGATGGACCTCGATGCCCGGCTCAGACACCACATCGCAAAGATCCTCATGGCCGTCGCGGTAGCCGTACTCGCAGTCGGCGACGCGCACCCCGGCGCCACGACCGCCGGGGTGGTCCCACGCCGCATCGATGCCAATGCCGTTCTCGGGGCCGCGGTAGCCCTGCATATCGAGGTAGCTCGTCGTCAGCGGAGCGATGTCAAAGCACTCGTCCGGTCCGCCAAACCAGCCCGGCGGGGGCGTGCCGAGCGGCTCGAAATATGCGACCTCCACCAGATCGCTCTGGTGCAGTTCCTTGGCCACTCGTTCGGCTTCCTCGGCGACCACTTCAACAATGAACATCCCGCCCAGATCGGGTTGGCCTCGGCCGCTGCGCCGAGCGGCCTCGCGTTCGATCCTCACCAACTCGACCTGAGGCAACCCGATGAGCGGACGGAATCCCACTCGGATGTCGCCGTCGCCCGCTAGGGCCGTCAGCAGTGGCACCAGATCTTGGCCAGACGAGCTCACCAATCGGCCAACATCATCCAGCCGAGCCCGCACGTCGTCATGGAACTTGACCGTCAGCCGATGCTCAAGTCCCGGGGCAACCGGCGTTGGGGCAGCTTCAGTCTTGACGAGGGCCACACGGGGCAGCACGTCATCTGCTGCCGCGAAGTTTGAAGCTGCAGCTACGACGATCAGAACGGGTATTCGCATGGGGACCTCCCGAATCCCCATATTAACCAATTATACATGTAATCGTTACGTCAATTTAACACTTTCGCGTGTCAGGCCTGATGGCTCGGTGCGGTTCACGAGCACCCAGCCTCGAACTCATTCTGAAACGCCAGGTAGTCGAAGATGGTCAGCGCGCCATCGCCGTCAAAATCGGCCACCACATCACCGGCATCGAATCGGTTCTGGAACTCGAGAAAATCGAAGATGGTGAGCTCGCCATCGCCGTCGAGGTCCGGCCGACAGAACGAAGCAAGCAGCGTGTCCACCGCCACCGCCGCGTCGGGAAACGGCCCGATGTGCCCACCGAAGCCCTGCGGCCGGCCGGTATCGATGAGCAACTGCCTCAGTTCCTCTGGCTCCATCGGTTGGCCCGTCGCTGCCTTGTGGATTCCCTGGAGCGACGCAGCGAGACCAGCAATAAACGGTGATGCCGAGCTCGTTCCGCTAAACAAGTCGGTGTAACTCTGATCCCGATCGCCACCGACTACCGCGAAGTGGCCGTAGCCGGTCGTGAACACGTCTTGCCCCCAACCCTGCACGTTCACTCGGCTGCCATAGGTACTGAAGCCCAGCTTGCCGTGCGCCGTGCTGGACGTTCCAGCGCCCACGATGATTGCTCCGCTATCGCCCCAGCCGCGATACTCTGCATATGGCGCTGAGTCGAGGTTCTGGTTGCCGTTCCCAGCTGCAGCGACGATCGTGACCCCGCGATCGCTGCCCATACGGACGATTTGCCACACGATAGAGAAGACCTCCGCCGGCGCAAAGTCTCCGCCAGGACCACGGGCCTGCATCTCAAGCAGCACGACATCGCCCGCGTCCATGGTCGCGATTGCATTGGTAATAGACGCCACGCGCCGGTAGCCCTCGCTCCGTGATGATTCGGGGAAGAACCACGCCTCGGCCCCGGGCGCGATTCCGCGTACGCCGTATCCGTTGTCGCCACCGATGAGCTGTCCGAGCACAGCGGTTCCGTGCTCGTGGTAGCCAAACGCGATGGAATCGGGATCGGCCTGCTGCCCCGGCTCGATCTGGACATCGCACAGATCCTCGTGATCGGGCCTGAACCAGTACTCGCAGTCGGCGATGCGGACGCCAGCGCCGTCGCCGCCGGGCACCGCCCACGCGGCGGCCATGCGCAGGCCGGGAGCCTCGCCCAGGTAGTCTTGGAATTGGGACATCTGCGGCGTCCTCGGAAGCGTGTCTGTACAGGCGTCGCCTTGCCCCGGCGGCTCGGGCCATTGCTGCTCATAGTCCACCAACTCGACGAGGTCGCTCTCGTGCAGTGCCGCTGCAACGCTGGCAACGTCGCCCTCGGCAACATCGACGGCCATCATCGCGCCGAGATCGGGCTGGGCGCGGCCGCTGCGCCGGGCGGCCTCGTCAAGCATGGTGTTTAGCTCGGCTTCACTCAGCGTGATCAACTGGCTGAACCGCACCGGGCCATCGCCCGCGGTGGCTGCGGACAGACTGACCGCCAGACCTGACATGTCCACGCCGCGAAGGCTGACCAATGAGCCGTCGGCCGCTGGCCTCGCGCCCACATAGTCATGGAATTTCACAACCAGGCGGTGCACGTAGTCCGGACGCTCGCGCAGTTCGTGCTTGGCGAACGGTACTCGTGGCTCGAGCGGTCCCTGGGCGGAAGCGATGCTCGCCGCCGCGAGCAAAACGAGAACCGGAATCACTGGCGTGATGCAATGGCGGACAGTGGGCATGAGACAACTCCTCTTTGCTGTGGAATGTCGAACACGTACATCACGCCCGGGGGTGGGGACGGGCCTCTGACAAGGCCGGTCGGGGGCGTGGTTGGATGGCGCCCGCTCTCGCGGTGCCAGTGTGGGCGGGGGTCGACGCGGCGGGCGATACTTGGATCGCCCCATAGCGGGGGCTCCGGGCGTGCCTCGGGTCGCAGGCTCCCTATCGTCGCAGTTCCCGTTACGCCGCCGAACACTGCCGGTTTCCGAAAATGCCTCCCACACGCTCTCGAAAACTCGCTCGGATCGCATGTGCCCTCGACTGGCGCAACGCCATGGGCGTGGTGGAGATCCTGCGCGGACCCGCCGGCCCGGAGCAGGGGCTCGATGACAGGGGCCGCCTGCGGTCGGGCCGGCTAAAGGGGCTCTCGATGGCCATGGCCATCTGGGTTCTGAGCTGGCCCATCCTGGTCGAGAGCGCCCTCAACGCGTTTGTGGGCCTTACCGATACGGTTCTGGCTAGCCAGATCGGCGCGGGCGCCGAAGACGGCTTGGGGCCCCTGGGTGTCTCGGCGGTCGACGCTGTCGACGCCATCAGCGCGGCCAGCTACATCATGTGGTTCATTGGCTTGACGTTCATGGCACTCGGCATGGGTGCCACCAGCCTCATCAGCCGGTCGGTGGGCAAGGGCCGCATGGGCGTGGCCGGCGCGGCGATGGGCCAGTGCCTGCTACTGGGTGTGGTCCTGGCTGCGCTCGTCGGCGGGCTGGTCGCGATCAGCACCATCTGGATTCCCGGCTTCATGGGACTGAGCGAAGCGGGCACGAAAGCCTTCCGGAACTACATGCTCATCATCGCTAGCGCCACGCCTGTCGCCGGGGTGCTCTTTGGCGGCATCGCGTGCCTGCGCGGGGCGGGAGACTCGGTGCGGCCGCTGTGGGCCATGATCGCGCGCAACGTGGTGAACATCGCCGTCAGCTTCGCCCTCAGCGGCGTCGACCTGCCTTACCTGGCCAACCCCTTCTCCTTCGACATGGGCATCGTCGGCATTGCTATCGGTACAGTCGCCGGCGATGCCGTGGGTGCGGCGATGATCCTCGTCTATTGCATCGTCGGCAAGTCGGGTGTTAAGCTCCGGCTTCGCCGCCTCAAACCACACTGGCACACTATCCGTCGCCTCGTGAGGCTTGGCCTCCCAAACTACTTCGAGACCCTGGGCATGTGGGTAGGCAACTTTGCCATCGTGTTCTTTGTCGCTCACCTGGCAGCGAAAGACGCCATGCAGCAGCTTGCAGCCTCGACGCCAGGCCAGAGCGCTGGCCTGTTAGGGTCACACATGTGGGCTATCCGCATTGAGGCCCTGAGCTTCCTGCCGGGCTTCGCGATGGGCATCGCCGCCGCCACGCTGGCGGGGCAGTATCTTGGGGCTGGCGCCGCGCGCCACGCCATCCGAGGTGTGCTCATTTGCGCCGCCATCGCCACGGTCCTCATGGGCACGCTGGGCGTGCTCCTGTTCGTCTTCCCCACGCAGATTACGAACGCGCTGACCCCCGTGCCCGAGCATCAGGAGGTCGTGCCGCAACTCCTCATGATCTGCGGTGTGGTCCAGGTCCCGTTCGCGATGGCCATCGTCTTCCGCCAGGCCCTGCGCGGCGTGGGCGACGTGCGCGTGGTCATGGGCCTCACATGGTTCACGACCTACGGCGTCCGCCTGCCGGCCGCCTACCTCGCCAGCGGCGTCCGTATCCCGCTCCCCGACTTCCTGGGCGGAGGCGAGCTACCCAATCCAATGGGCGAACTCTTCGGCTGGGAACCAAGCCTCATCCGCCTGTGGATCGGCATGTGCGGCGAGTTGGTCGTCCGCGGTATCGTGTTCGCCGTGCGATTTGGACAAGGAACGTGGACGAAGATCAGAGTGTAAGAACCCTGAGAGTGTTGGTTCTTGTGCTTCAACACAAACTCATCCCACGAACACTTGATGGAGTGCTCGTGGGACAAGTTGGGAAACCGTAGTGCTCAAGCGTGGGCCAACACGCACGAGATGGGCATGTTTGGCCCGACTTGGAGCTCAACTGCAAGCAGTTGGTTCGAGATCGAACACCAAACTGGGCAGTTCGAGCGACAACTGGACGCCACCAAACGAGATGTCGCCGAGCTTCATCGACGAGACGTGGATCTTGTAACAATGTGCGATGGCCATCGCCAGCAGGGCAGTAAAGAACACAATCAGCACAACAGCAACAACGCCCGCGGTGATAATCAACGTAATGAGAACGGTGGACGTGATCACCGGGTTAAATTTTACTTCGGGTCCGAACAGACCATTAGACACTTCCCAGGTCAACCCATCCGCAAAGAGTCCGGTCGACTCAAGGGCGGGAACGTCCGGCCCGTCGATTACGATGATAAATCTCTCTTTGCTGGCCATCAGTGAACTCATGCGGTCAACAGACTGTTGATCGCGGATGTACAAGATCTCGGTGTCTTGTTGCTCGCTGTGGCCAGTGCCCGGTGTGGGCTGCGGCTTGCCGTACGCTCGGACACGCAGCCGCAACGTACCGCCGGGGGGAATGCTGTACCAGACCTTGATCTGCTGATTACCGGTGCCGCCCTTGTTCAAGCCCGGCATGAGCAGCACTGCGGCTCCCTTGCTGCTCTCGGGCAACGCGATGGCTTGTGCCTTTTCGAGTTGCATGCCGTCTGGCACACGGAACTCGAAGGTGCGCTCGCCCACATCCGGCGGGGGCGGAGTGCCCCTTACGCTGCGAAGCGACCCGGCATGTGTCACCGGCTGGGGCGTCCGCGACATGCTGCCCCCATCGCTCAGGCTGGTACCGATCGCCCCCGGCGCGGCCAACATACGCATGGCCGCGAACGACATCCGTCCGATTGGAACTCCGCGATCTGGATGTCGGATGGTGACGATTTGCTGTAAAATGACTGGCTCATGGTTCTCGACCCCCTTCGTTTGGCTGAAGATACCCAGAACCACATGGCCACGCAAGGGCTTTTGAGAGACTCAATGTCGTATGCGTTGTCACTTACATGTCGTTTATGAGCTGTAACATTGGCGGTGTCGGTAATTCATGTTCTTCGATTGACGACGCAGAAAGTTGTCAAGACTCAGTCCGAGTTGCAGAGTCACCTTGAACTCACATCGAGCATGCTCTTCGGCCCGTGCGGCAGTGGCATCAGAGCAAGAGCAGTAGGACAGTTGTCTGCTCTCGATACCAAGGCAGCGTCACTAGCCAGTCAGTTACGACATGGTTGCGCACCGATCGATCGCCCAAAATCTAGAACCGTTGCTCAGGCAGAATTGCCGACCCGACGGCTCGCCACGCGAACTGGTTGTACGTGGATCGAGATTCGACGTCCCATACCCTGCTGCTTGATGCCCAACACCACGAGGCCACTCCCGACCGTCAGCTACTCCCTCCCCTGCGTGGGCTGCGGCTACGAATTGGTAGGGCTGGCCGAGGACGCCCTTTGCCCAGAGTGCGGCCTATCGATCGGGCGATCGATCAGTGGGGATCACTTGTTGGCGAGTTCGAAGGAGCATCGCCAGAAGCTAGCTAGGGGCGTAAGACTAGCGATGCTGGGGGCCTGGGCGGGGTGGGTGTCGCTCACCTTGCTCTCGCTGTACGCGTTGGTCGCGCACTCGGGCGACCCGGTCGCCACTGGCGCGATGGCGGTGCCCGTGGCGATCGCCATGGCCATCACGTTCCTGGCGAGCGGTGTGGGATGGCGCGTGCTGACTACCGCCGACCCCGATCATATCGGAGATGGTGGCGAGAGTTGGGTACAACGATTCGTGCTGCGGCTCTACGCGATGTTCCTTGGCTACGCCGCCCCGATCCTAGTGCTCGCATCGCTGGCCCTGGCATCGATGTCGTCGTGGGGTGGGCAAGGGCTCGGATCCGCCTTTGTGCTGGTCCTGTTCTCGCTGGGGATACTGCCAACATTGGCGCTCTCCGGGGCGATCGCCGCTGAAGTCTCCTGGCTGGCCCGTCGACTATTGGAGGGCAACCTCGCCGACAGCGCTCGTGGGCTGGCGCCGACGGGCTGGGTCGCCCTCGGCTTGCTGGTCGTGGCGGCGCAGTTCTCTTGGATCAGCCTCGCCGGCTGGTGGTGGCTGCTCGAGCCGTTCGCCTGGGGATTCGCCAGTGTCGCGGTGTTGGCCTGGGCCGTACAGTATCACACGCTCGTGCGGGCTCTCCGGGCGGCGCTCGTGCCAGTCGCCGCCAGGCCCTGACCGTCGCAACTACTATTTCCCATTCATGTTCGAGATCACCGTCCAGGCCCACTTCAACGCCCAGCACGCCATCCTCATCAGTGGGCAGCGGGAGCCCGTGCACGGCCACGACTGGCTCGTCCGTGCCACCATTGCCGGGCCCGAACTCGATGGGGAGGGGCTGTTGTGCGACTTCCACGCGGTCGAGTTGGCGTTGCGCGCCGTCTGCGATCCCTGGAACCATGACAACCTCAACCACAACGAGGCTTTTCGTGGACGCAAGATCGAGCCGACAGCCGAGAACGTGGCGATGGTAGTGGCAAAGGAACTGGCGCGGGCCCTCGCACCCACCCTTCCCGAAGGCGCTCGCGTCGCTAGGGTGGCCGTGACCGAGGCGCCCGACTGCGTGGCGACGTACATTCCGTATTCACACGTGGACTAAGCGACGCCCAGTAAGGACGGGATGAGCGACCAATCGACTCCAACAGCCCAGCAGATTGGCCCGCAGAAGGGCGAGGACGCGGTTTCAGGCCCCGATCGCTTCACGAACCGGGACCTGTCGTGGCTGGCCTTCAACCAGCGCGTGCTCGAGCTGGCCGAGGACGAATCGACGCCGCTCTTGGAGCGCGTCAAGTTCCTGGGCATCTTCGCGAGCAATCTTGACGAGTTCTTCATGAAGCGTGTCGGGCTCATCCGCCGGCAGGTCGACGCGGGCATCGAGGCCCCCTCCCCGGACGGCCTGAGCCCCCGACAGCAGCTCGTCGCCGTCCGCAAGATGGTCGAGCAGCTCCAGGCTCGGCAGGCGGATTGCTGGGAGCGCACGCTTCGTCCAGCACTCGAGGCCAACGGCGTAACCCTCGTCGACTACGACAAGCTCGAACCCGACGAACGGGCCCGGCTGGACGCCTGGTTCGAGGACGAAGTATTCCCGATCTTGACTCCACTCTCGATCGACCCGGGCCACCGCTTTCCCTTCATCAGCAACCTCTCAGAGAACCTGGGTGTCCTGCTGGCTGGCGACGGAGGCACGCCAGACTCCATCGAATCTGGCCAGGGGCGCTTCTGCCGACTCAAGATTCCAGACGGCGTCCCGCGCCTCGTGCGTTGCGACGACCCCGAGGGCGGAGGCGACTCAGCAAGCGCCACAGCGCTTGCTGGCACCCTCCGTGTCACACCGCTCGAACAAGTCATGCGCGCCAACCTGGGTTTGCTGTTTCCGGGCGTCTCCGTGTTGGCAACCAACGCCTTCCGCATCACCCGCTCTGCGAGCGTTGAGGTGGAGGATGAGGCTGGAGACCTGCTCGAGAGCGTGCAGGAAGAACTCCGTCGCCGCCGCTTTGCTCGCCCTGTTCGAATGGAGATGTCCGAACAGCCCCACGAGCAACTCTCATCCTTCTTTGCCACCAGCCTGGGGCTGCAAGAAGGCGACATCTATGTACGCAAAGGCCCGCTGGAGTACGGCGACCTGATGGAACTTGCCGGTCTCGCCCTTCCGCACCTGAAGGACAAGCCTTGGAAGCCACTGACACCGCCAAGGCTGCTCGGTATTGACGTCCGTAGCGGTCGTGGCGACATCTTCGCGGCCATCCGCGAGCGCGACATCATCGCGCACCACCCTTACGAGAGTTTTGACGACTCGGTGCGTGCCTTCGTCAGCGCCGCCTCGCGCGACCCGGACGTGCTGGCCATCAAGCAGACCATCTACCGCACCAGCCGCGACTCGCCTTTCGTGCGCTCGCTGATTCGCGCCGCAGAGCACGGTAAGCAGGTGGCCTGCATGGTCGAACTACGTGCCCGCTTCGATGAGAACCGCAACGTGAGCTACGCCCGCCGGCTCGAACACGCCGGCGTTCACGTGGCCTACGGCATCGTCGGGCTCAAAACACACGCCAAGTGCTCGCTGGTCGTCCGCCGCGAGAAAGACGGTCTGCGCTCCTACGCCCACGTGGGCACAGGCAACTACCACCCACACACCGCCCAGCTCTACACCGACCTCTCGCTGCTCACCTGCGACCCGCGCATCACCGGCGAAGTCCTCGAATTGTTCAACGCGATGACGGGTTATTCGCTCAAGGCCGACTACGAGCACCTGCTCGTCGCCCCCACCACCATGCGGCCGCGCTTCGAGGCGCTCATCGACGACGAGATCAAGAACGCCAAGGCCGGCAAGCCCGCGCGTATCTTCGCCAAGCTCAACTCGATGGAAGATCGCAAGATAGCCGAGAAGCTCTACGAGGCATCGCAAGCCGGCGTCCAGGTTGACCTTTGCGTGCGTGGCTTCTGCTGCCTGCGAGCGGGTGTACCAGTGCTGAGCGAGAACATTCGTGTCGTCTCGGTTGTCGGACGTTTCCTGGAACACTCGCGCATCTTCCACTTCGCCGACGGGAATGAAGACCCCCTCATGGGTCACTGGTACACCGGCAGCGCCGACTGGATGTACCGCAACCTGAACAACCGCCTCGAGTCCATTTCCCCAATCTACGACCCGCTCGCACGCGAACGCCTGCTTGAAGTAATGCGAGCGAATCTGGATGATCACGCGAACGCCTGGGACCTCCGCACCGACGGCACGTACGAACGGCGCGAACGCAGCGGGCATGGCACATTTACCACGCTCATGCGAAGCACGCAGCGTGCCCATGCCGCCGCCATGGCGGAAATGGGTGAACCCGAATCCTGACCCATGCGCATCGCCGATCGTACAATCTGCCAGCAGTCCCCGCCGTACATTATCGCCGAACTTGGTGTCAATCACGACGGCTCACCCGATCAGCTCATGCGATTGGTGCGGAGCGCCGCCGATGCGAAGGCCGATTCCATCAAGCTTCAACTCTTCTCGGCCGACGATCTCCTCGCTAGCGCTGCCACACTCGCTGAGTATCAGAAGGTCGCAGGTGAACGGGGGCCGCGAGACATGCTGGGGCGTCTGGAACTATCAATGGGTTTCGCGCAACAGGCCATCGACCTTGCGCACGAACTCGGTATGCATGCGATTGCGACCGTGTTCGACCTGCCGCTCCTCCCCGCAGCGATGCAACTCACACTGGATGCCTTCAAGACCGCCTCGCCTGATCTGGTCCACAAACCACTGCTCGAGGCCCTCATTGGCACCGACAAGCCGCTCATTATCAGCACCGGCGCGGCCTCGCGTGAAGAAGTCCAGAGAGCCGTTGGATGGCTTACCCTCGCGCGCGATCGCATGGCCCTTCTCCAGTGCGTCAGCAGCTACCCCACGCCGCCGGAGTTTGCCGCCGTGGCGGCCGTCCGAGACATCGGCGACCTCTTCACCGGCCCGGTGGGCTACAGCGATCACACGACCGCCGTCGACACCGGTGCCCTAGCGGTCTCACTTGGGGCCCGTGTTCTTGAGAAACACCTTACCATCGATCGCGCGCTGTCCGGACCCGACCACGCTGCCTCGATCGAGCCCGATGGCCTTACCGAGTACGTCCGCCTAGCGCACGCCGCCTTTGAAGGATCTTGGCAAGCCGCTCCAAACGACGAGCGCCTCGGTGCACCCACAAAGTTTCTCCTGCCTATCGAAGCCGATGTTCGACAGGTCGCCCGCCGCAGCATCGTCGCCGCGAAGGACCTGCCCGCGAATCACGTACTCACGATGGAAGACCTTGCCTTCAAACGCCCGGGTGGCGGTCTCGAACCTTGGCAGACGGACCTACTCCTTGGCAAGCCCGTTGAGTGCCCTATCGCCGCCGACCGGGCCATCATGCCGGACGACATAGTCGACTGACCCGGCAACCGCCAGTCCCATGGCCGCCATCCAGATCGCCAGGATGTGCAGGTTCAAGTGCATGACCTCGAACATGCACGCCACGAACAGGCCCAGCAGCGCCCACGGCACACCGGTGGCGTACGGGTGCTCGTGCAGCCGCATCGTCCACGCGATACGCGCCATCATCAGCAGCACAACGGCGTACAGCCCCAACCCGACGATACCGGTATTCGCAAGCGGCTGCAACAGCGTGTTATGCGGGTGCGGCCCGGTGTGCGTGCGCTCGGCGGGATCGATGCCGCGCTTCACGAGATTCGCTTCTACCCACGGGGTATAACCTCCTTCGCCGGTGCCGCCCATGGGACGATCCGCAAACGCCTCCATCGCCCACCACATGAGGAGCAACCGCGTGCCCGTGTACGACGAAAAATCCTCTTCCTCGAACACCTGGCGCAGCTCCTCGCGTGCCTCCATCGCACGCGGCGCGGCAACCTTCCATCCCACCATGCCGCCGACTACGAGCATCACGCCCGCGACGATGACGGCAACCACCGCGCGTCGCGCCGTCCATCGCACCTTCCATACGCCCGCGATGCACGCGAGCGCGATCATGCCCGCCGCCGCGATCCAAGCGCCCCGCGTCCCCGTGGCGAGGATCGCCGCGAGCGTAACCAACGCCCCGATGCTGCCAAACACGACCCACCCACGCGTGCCGGACAACAGCGCTCCAAGGTGCAGTCCAAGGATGCCGCACAGCTTGCTGCCCGCGGCCACAGGATGGTTCCAACCGGAGTAGCGGTTGGGCATTCGATCCCACTGCGGCAGCCAGTGCACGCCGGCGCGATGCAGTGCATCGACGACCTGGCTGAGGTTGTAGAACAACGACCCCGCGATGAGCCCAACAGCCAGCGTGCCCACGACCGGCGCGAGCGGCATCAGGAAGGGGATGTTCCACACGAACCGCATCTTGTCGATGCGATCGACGCCAGCGAGAACATCGGGAGACCAAGACAGCGAAATCGCCCGCCAGGCGGTCCATACCACGATCGTCAGGAACAACGGATGCGCCAGCCCCATCACCAGTGCCCGCCACGTCCACGGCAGGCGCACGAGGGTCATGAGCCACAGCAACACGCCGCCAACCTCGACGTACGTCGTGCGGCCGCTGATGCAGACCATCCACCCCAGTGCCCCGATCACGTGGAGCCACCACAGCCAGCGTGGCCCGCCCATTGTCCGTTCGAGGGCATGCTGGGCGTACTCCCGGGAGAAGAACCCGAGGATGAGGCGGTTGCCGAAAGTGCTGGCAGCCACGAGGGCAATCCTTTATATGGCCACGCCCGTACGCCATCTGGGGGTCATAACGTGCCGGAATGCAACGAACCCGGCCGTTGTTCGTACAATAGTGCATCGAGGGGCCCCCGCAGGCCGACTGCTCTGTCGGGCCGTGTTGGCATCCCAGCGAAGGAGGCATCGACATGCAAGCCGTCCACCGCGTCGTCCGCAAGGCCTCGCTCCGGCTGTTCGTCCGCCTGTTGCTGCAGCGGCTGGCGGTTACGACCTTCATCGCAGTGCTGGGCGTGCTGACCGCGAAAATCGGCTTCTGGATGGCGGGCATCGGCCTCGACGTCGTCGCCACGCTCTCGATCGCTGCCGGCTTCTCGATCGCCTCAGCAGCACTCTGGGCGCTCATTACCCGCCCACGGGGTGTCGAGGTTGCCCGAGCCGTTGATGAAGCCGCGGGTTTGCGTGAGAGCCTGAGCACGGCTTGGATCTACGAGCACCAGACCGATCCTTGGTCGGTCGCCGTACGCACCGATGCCGACCGCCGCGCGACCGGCGTCGACGTACGCGCGGCGCTGCCGCTGATGCTGAGCAAACTCTGGAAGGCGCCTCCGATCGCCGCGGCCGCCGTGGCCATCATCTGGTTCGTGTTGCCCGCCACGAGCCCAGACATCTTCGGATGGCTCGAGAAGGAAGAGCAGCAAGCCAAGGCCGAACAAGAGATGGAAGAGGCGCAGGTCGCCATCAAGGTGGCCGAGGAGATCGCGCAGAAGGTCGCCGAGAAAACCGGACAGCCGCTGGACCAGTTCAAGCCCGAGCAGAACCCCGAACTCCAGACGCCACAGGCCATGCGGATGGCGGCGCTCGATAAGCTCACCCAGGCCGAGAAGGCCTTGAAGGAAGAGATCGAGAACGGCGAGGCAGCCATGAAACTCGAGGCCATGCGACGCGAGCTCAGTCGCATGAAGCAGCCCGGCCCCGGCCCCGCCGAGAACATGGCGCGAGAGCTGGCCAAGGGCGACTTCAAGGCCGCCCAGGAGGAACTCGACAAGCTCGCCCAACAGATCGACAGCGGCGAACTCGACGAGGCCGCCAGCCAGCAACTCGGCGAGCAACTCAAGAACATGCAGGCCCAGCTCGAGAAGATCGCCAAGGACCAGTCCTCGCTCCAGCAGGCACTGCAGCAGGCTGGCATGGACCAGCAGCAGGCGCAGCAACTCGCCCAACAAATGGCCCAGAACGCCAACAACCCGCAGCAGATGCAGCAAGCGATGCAGCAGGCCATGCAGAACATGCCAAACCTGACGCCGGCACAGATGCAGCAGTTGCAACAGCAAGCCCAGCAGATGGCTCAGGCGTGCCAGGCTTGCCAAGGCATGGGCGACAAGATGGGCCAGATGGCCCAAGCCGCGATGCAGCAGGGCCAGGGCGCGGGCCAGGCCGCTTCAGGCATGCTCAGCCAGATGGAGATGATGCAGATGGAGCAAATGGCCGCTCAGGCCATGCTCAGCCAGACCCAGCAGCAGATGCAGCAGATGGGTGGTGGCATGGCGAGCTTGCAGCCTGGTCAGGGCGGCAGCGGCCCGATGGCCGGCGTCGGCTCCGACCACGCGACCGGCGACCCCACCGACGCTGTCGAGGTCGACCGTCAGGCCCAGCGCACGCCCACGCACCTGGGGCAGGGCCCGATCGTGGCCGAGCGTCTGGTGTACGGCGAACTCGTCAGGGGAGAGTCGGTCGCCCAGTTCTCAAGCGCTGTGCAAGCCGCCAGCACGGGCGTGGCCGAAGCCATCGAGGACAACGTGGTCCCCATCGAGTGGCAGGAGTCGTTGCAGGCGTACTTTGGCCGGCTGCAGAAGCGAGCAGAGGTCGTGCAAGGCACGGCTCCGGCCAGCCCCACCGAAGAGAAGCCCGACGGCGGGAACTGAAGCCGACTACTCGGCCAACACTCGATCCATCCAGGCGACCATTATGTCGATGAGCAGCGGCCGCATCGGTTCTCCCGCGGTCGCATACTCGTTCATGAGCCCGGTTTGGGCTTGCTGGAAGAGGTGGTTCTGGCTCTCGAGCACCATCACCGTGGAGTGATGGTGCCCGGCTTCGCGTAGGTGTGCGGACATCGACAAAACGTTTTGCTCAGACACAACCTGGACGTCGAGACCGCCGAATACAGCTAACACGGGCACACTCGCGGAGCTCAGATCCTCGGCGGGATCGTACCGCAAGAAGAACTCCATCCACTCCTCCCGCATGGGCGCCAACACCTGATCGGCAAAGCCATCCATCATCTCATGTTCGATGTCAGATGGATCGCCGCCTGCCAGCCGCACATTGAACTCGACGGCGGCGCGAGCCTTCTCCTGCTGTTCGGCCTGGTCGCCTTCCACCATGGATTGGATGAGGGCGGTCTGCGTTGCCTCCAACTCATCGATCTGCTCGGGCGTAAGCCCCGTCGGCTGGAGCTTGTCCGTCTCTCGGAGAATCTTGTTTGTCTGGTACGACAGCAGTTCCCACCCGATGACCGACGGTGAAGCGAGGAGCACCGCGCCCGCGGGAACCTTGTCTTCGCCCAACAACATGGCGGTAACCAGCCCGCCTGTGCTGTGCCCGCAGACGATGATCTTGGACGCATCAACCGATGGATGCAGTGCCATGTGGTCCACAGCAGCAGCTGCATCGATGGCAAAATCGGCTGTCGTCGAGCCGGCGAACGACCCGGTGCTCTGCCCGATGCCGAGATCCGCGGTCCCACGGTCGTCGTACCGCAGCACGGCGTACCCACGCTCGACGAGTCCTTCCGAGAGCACCTTGAACGGCTTCTGGCCCATCAGCGATTCGTCACGATCCTGTGGACCAGATCCCGTGATAAGCAAGACCCCGGCCACTGGGGTCTCGGCCGATGCGCTGGCCGGCAGCAACATCGTGCCCGCGAGCACCACATCGGTGCTACCAACCGGGATCGTCACTTCTTCGCTGATTGGGGATGGAGTTTCGCCCTGCACCCCGTAGCACGGGGTCGTGAGGGCGATCGTGCACATGCCAACAACAAACGCGGCAGCCGGGGTCATCTTCATGCCCCAGTATACCGCGCCGTTGATCGAACTGAGCAGGACGGTTTGTGCGCTACTCGACGTTCAACTTCTCGAAGTACGTCCGACGCTGGGCCTCGGCCTGCTCGATAGCCTTACGGGTCTGCTCCATCTCAGTGGTGAGGCTGGCGATCAGATCTTCCTGGTTTGTCAGGGTTTCGAGGTAGCGGCGGTAGAGGTCGGTGGTCTTGTCGATGGCCCGCATGTTCTCGCGGATGCGCCCCTGGTCAGTCTGGATGCCGCTCAGCTGGGCCGTCATGCGGTCGAGACGACTTCGAAGCACAGCGATGTTCTTGTTGAGCTTGGCGCCTTCCTGCAGAGCCGCGATGAGTTCGTCGCTGGCCCGTCCATTGCCACGGGTCACCTGCTCGAGCAGGTTGGGCAGGTCGTAGTCAACGAGCGCATACCGCGAGGTCTCGGTTCGGCGCTCGACGACCTTGAGCTCGAGCGCCTGGCCCGCGTCGATGGTGCGCTCGAAGCGGACCTTCCCGTTGTCGCTCTTCGTGCCGTTTGTCGGCTCGACCATGTCCCAGCCGGGCATCGGCTGGTGCTCGATGACGACGGTGCGTTGCTTCTGGGCCTCACTGCGCAGGGTGTACGTGTTCGTGAACGTGCGGACGTAGCTGGTCTGGAGATACCCGTTGCTGACTCGGTAGGTCGCGCGGGAGCTCTGTGAGTTTTGAGCCTGTTGGGCCTTGAGCTCCATGTCCACCGCGTACGCGAGCATGCGCTGCGCCTTCGTGGGCACGAAACCGACCATGGCATCACCGGCGTACGCACCGTCGTAGACGGCCACCGGCCCGCTGATGAGCGGAGCGCTGGTAGTGTTGGTGAGTTCAACACCCAGCATGGGCTGGCCACCCTCGCTTGGGGTGTAGATGCTGATCTTGCGGGCATCGACCTTCTCGGTCAGCATCGGGATCATCGCGCTCTGCTGGCGATCCAGGTCAATGGGATTCTCGATGCGCAGGACGACCGACTCACCCACCTGAACGGCGGCGGCCATGCTGGAGGCCGAAGCGAAGAAACTCTCTGCTTTGTCCATCGACAGACCCAAACTGGGTCGCCCGGCGGAACGTGTCTCGGCGGGAGGCGCTCGGAACCTGGCCATTCTGCGATCTGCCTCGGCTTCCTCACCCAACATTGCGTCCTGGAGCAGAGGTTGTCCGGCTCCGCCCGCGTACACCTTCGGTCGTGCCAGCATGCCGGCGGGCACGGGGATGTCGGGCCGTTGAGCGAATAGGGGCGTCTGCAGGTCCATTGTGAAGCCAACGGGCTGGCTCGCGACGAGCGACAAGTCGATCTGCCGCCAGTCTTCCTCAGTGGTGTTCTCGACGATGGCCCAAGCTTGCAGGATGGGCTCGTTGCGCTGGTTCAGCACGAGGCGGTACGCCGGCTTCCACACGGGCATCTCGTGCACATAACTGACGAGCAACTCGCGGTTGCCCTCGCCGGCGCTCGAGACCTCGACGGTACGGATGTTCTCGTCGCGCTCTTGGGCCAGGATCTGGAGGGCCCGCTCGATGTCGCTCTTGAGCCGCTCGTCGAGGAACTCGAGATTGATGATGTTGTCCAGATCGATGCGCTTGACACCCGCGCCCGTGAAGATCGTGACGGCGTAGGTGTTGACGGCCTTGTCGCCCTCGGCTCGCTGCACCGTCTCGACGCTGGTGATGGTGCCGGTGGCGGTGCTGTCGGCGGTCTGGACCTTGACCCGCGCGCCCCGCAGCCGGCTGAGCAGTTCGGCCATAGAGGGGTTGTCCGCCAGATTGATACCAAAGCTAGCCAGCCGCCTCTCGATGGGCTCACGTGAGCCGTAGCTGATGGCACCCACGGTGCCGCCGCCACCATCGAGAACGACCAGACTCTTGAGCAGGTCGTTGAGCTGGCCCTGGTCGACTCGGAGGTAGACGTTGGCGTCGCCGTTGATCTGGCCCACGCGCTCGAAGCTGCCCACGCCCGAGCGGTAGAGTGTGATGGCGGTGATGGGCAGGTCCTGGGCCTCGTCCTGGATGGCGACGACGGGAGCGGCCAGGCCGGCGAACAAGGCAAGCGTCAGGCAGGTGCGGGTGGCGGGCATGGGTCTTCCTCCTTGGGAGTCGCAGTGTCGGGTCCGTACAGGCATGTACGGGCACCGCCACTCTTGGATCGACCCGGCCGGGGGTTCCCGTCCAGCGAAAGCGCTGTTGTGACACTCCCGTGACCCGTACCCTGGACAGATGCCGCCGATCAGACTCCCCCAGTTGCCAGATACGCCGGGCGCCCTTCCCGCCAACATCGTGGCAGACCTCCAGAGTGCCATCGACGGCGAGGTGCGTGGCGGATACCACGATCGGATGCTGTACGCCACCGATGCATCGCTCTACCAGATCGAACCGTTGGGGGTGGTCATCCCCGCGAACGTGGGTGATGTCGTGAAAGCCGTACGGTTGGCTCGCGATCACGGGCTCCCAATGCTGCCTCGGGGTGGGGGCACGAGTTTGGCGGGGCAGTGCGTGAACCGAGCGCTGGTCATCGACACGAGCGCCCGGATGACCGCGATCCGGTCGATCGATGGCGAGGCGAGACGCTGCACGGTCGAACCGGGCATCACCATCGAAGACCTGAACGATGCCATCGCGGATACTGGCTTGTTCTTCGCACCAGATCCCTCGACCGCCCGGCAAGCCAACGTTGGCGGCAGCATCGGCAACAACGCGGCCGGGGCGCGGTCGGTGTTGTACGGACGCACGGTCGAGAACGTGGACAACATCGAGGCGTGCCTGGCGGACGGCACGGTGACAAGGTTCGGGGCGGGTTCACGCGATCCGGTGGCGCGACGGATCGCGGCTGAAGTGATCGAGATCGTCAAGGAGCATCGTGAGTTGATCCGCGATCGGTATCCGACGACGCCACGGCGCAACGCCGGGTACGCGCTGGACATGGTGCTGGATGACATCGAACGCGCCGAAAGAGAGGGCAGAGAGCCGCTGGAGGTCGTCAACCTCACCAAGCTGCTATGCGGCAGCGAGGGGACGCTGGCCGTCACGCTGAGCGCTGATCTCGTTTTGCATCCGGTACCCAGGGCGAAGGGGCTCCTACTGCTTGGGTTCAACGATCTGGACGCTGCCATCGCAGCGGTTTCGATGTTGCTGGAGACCAAGCCCTCGGCCGTGGAGCTCGTGGATGATGTCATCATCGACCTGGCGTTGGTGAACAGGACCCATCGGGAGTCGGCCAGAGCGATGCCGATGCCCAGCACGGGCGAGTTGCGTGGCGTGTTGTACGTCGAGTACTTTGCACAGTCGATGGACGAACTCCACGATCGACTGGAGCACGGACAGCGCGTCGCGCAGAGATGCGATGCGACTGTGGGTATGCGGTCTATCGACGACCCGCGAGAGGCTGCGGCCGCGTGGGCACTGCGCAAGGCCGGCGAACCGCTTCTGCACGGCGTTGTGAGCGATCGCAAGCCGATCACGTTCGTCGAAGACAACGCCGTACCGGTCGAGCGGCTAGGCGAGTTCGTCCGGCGATTTCGCCAGATCGTACAAGACCACGGCACCACTGCCGCGTTCTACGCGCACGCATCGGTGGGTGTGCTCCACGTCCGACCTGCGCTCGATCCACGCGATCCTCAAGATATACAGAAACTGCACGCGATCTCGGTTGCGATCGCCGACTTGGCAGCAGAACTGGGCGGCGTGATGAGCGGCGAGCACGGAGACGGACGCGTTCGCGGGCCATTGTTGGAGAGGTTCTATGGCCCAGAGCTCATGGCCGCGTTCGCTCGCGTCAAGGCGGTGTTCGATCCGAAGGGGCTGCTGAACCCCGGCAACATCGTTGGCGCTCCGATGAACATCGAGACGATTACGCAGGGCACACGCATTCGACCGGATGGCCGGGGCGTCGATGTCCCGCCTGTAGCGACGTACTTTCAGTACGACGACCAACACGGTTTCCGCGGCGCGGTGGAGATGTGTAACGGCGCGGGAGTGTGCCGGAAGAAGTCTGGCGGCGTGATGTGCCCGAGCTACATGGCCACGCTCGACGAGCGGCACAGCACCCGGGGCCGCGGGAACGCGCTGCGGTTGGCAACAACGGGCCAGCTCGAATCGACCGAAGCCGACCCGTGGAGTGATCCGGGTACCATCGAGACGCTCAACCTGTGCCTGAGCTGCAAGGCCTGCAAGAGCGAGTGCCCGAGCAACGTCGATATCGCGCGACTAAAGGCCGAATACACGGCCCAACGATTCGTGAACACGGGACGGCCAACGCTCCAGGCGGCGGTGTTCGGTCACGTACGCACGATCAACCGACTTGGCTCGCTCACGCCACGCCTTGCTAACGCCGTCAACCAAGCATCACTCGTGAAGTGGGCCGCAGGCAGGCTGCTCAACCTTGACGAACGGCGGAGCCTGCCGTTGTTTGCGCGATCGCTTCGATCCCAATGGAAGCGGGCCGGCCTGGGCCAACAAGCAGATGGGCCGAGAGTGCTGGTCTTCGGCGACTGCTTCGCAATGTACAGCGAGCCGGCAATCGGGCTGGCGGCGGGCCGGGTGCTCGAGGCGTTCGGCTACACACCCGTGCTCGTCAACGCCGGATGCTGCGGGCGTTCGATGATCTCGACGGGATTGCTCGACGACGCGGCACGCACGATTGCAGACACCTATGGCAAGATCATGGCCGGGGACACGTCAGCACCCATCGTCGTGCTCGAGCCGAGCTGCCTGTCGGCGATCATCGACGACTGGGCTCAGCTGAAATCTCCCATTCCGCTCGAGGAATGGAAGGCTCTTGCCAGCCGCTCGTTCTCGCTGGAGACGTTTTTGGAGAAGAACTGGGACGACCACCCCACGCGCCTGCAGATAGCCGGCAAGCCCGACGTCTACCTGCACGGCCACTGCCACGAGAAGGCCCTTGGTGGAATTGGCACCGCGACGAAGCTGCTCGAACGCTTCGCCAACGTGCACGCCGCCGACGTGACCTGCTGCGGCATGGCCGGCTCGTTCGGCTTCACCAAAGACCGCTACGACCTCTCGATGAAGATCGGTGAGCTGGGAGCTTTGCCGAACGCCCGCGACGCGGCATCACGAGGCCACCCCGTGCTGGCAGGGGGCACGAGTTGCCGGCATCAACTGCACGATGGCGCGCGGATTCGGGCGATGCACCCGGCGGAGTATCTCGACGGGCTGATGCATCAAACGATTGGCTGAGAAGCCAGCTTCCACGCTGCGCCACAATTGGGGCATGGAGTGAGTCCGTCGGTGTGTGGCATTACGGCTCGCATGTCGGTGTCGCAAGCCGGGCAGATGGCCAAGCGGCGGCTGGCAACTGCAGACGCCCTACGAATCTGGACGAACAGCACGATCCCACACGCCGACCAAATCGAGATGATAGTTGCACCAAAGACGAAGCCAGCGGCCCGCTCGCTCATGACGCGTCTGCACATGTTCTCCACGGGCGCACCGACAAAAGGAGGGACGAGGAACACGATCGCAACGCACAGGACCGAGAGGAGAAGCAAGCGTATGTGGGGCCGCCATACCTCCGCTCGTGGTCGCGACTTGATCGCGGCTCGCTTGCGTTTTGTGTCGCTTCGCTTTGGCACGCTGATGCCCGCGTCATCGCGCATGCCTCCATGCAAGAGGACGGCATCGTGCCGCAATCGTTCTGCGTTTGCGCCCGGAAGTGCTAGTCCGCACTCTGGGCAGTTGAGGATATCGTCGGCATCCGCGTGGGCGCCAAGTAGGTCGTACTCGCAACCGGGGCAAACCTCCGGTGAACCGAGCTTCCAGGCCGCGTCGCACGACCCGCACATGACATGGCCGTCCTGTTGTTCCATGGTTCCGAGCAACGAATCGCCGCATGATGGGCAGGCTCCTCGCGATGCCGTGAAGCGAGCGGCATTCCGTCGGCCGCGCCATACCCACAGAGTCCAGCCCACCAACGCGAGTAATGGCACAGGCCACAAGCCCATGAGCAGCAGCGTGCCGGTGCCTTGCACCACGACTGCCAGGCTGCCCCCACCACCCGTCGAGAGCTTCAGCCAGAGCACGGTGATGACCCCCGCCTTGAGCGAGAGATAGACCGCACCGACCCAATAGGAAATTGCGACCCTCCGCGTCAGCATCGGCAGAGGAGGTTGCTTTCGAAGCAGCTTGATCGGTCCCGGGGGCCAACGCAACTCTCGAACCACGGGCACGTCTCGCCCACGCTCGTCGGTCACCATCGCCGTGAGCAGCCGCTTCACTTGGAGACTCCGGCTCACTCCGCCATTGGAGGGCGCAGCAGGCGTTCGATGCTGCCATCCGTGCGGCGGACGAGGACCTCGGTTGCCTCGATCAGGAACAGGCCGTGCTCGATGACGCCCGGTGTGTGGTCGAGGGCGGCCGCCAGTCGCTCGTAGTTGTGGTCTTCGTCGCCGCCACCGCTGTGGAGTTGCACATCGAGGATCAGATTGCCGTTGTCGGTCACGTAGAGCGTGCCGTCCATGCTTCGGCGGAGCACGCCCGAGAGCCCCAGCGTTCGGAGGTTGGCCCGGATGGATGCCAGCCCGAAGGCCATGACCGCGATGGGCAGTGGTGTGCGCTGGCCCAACTGATCGACGAGCTTCTCTTCTTCGACCAGGTACACGCGTCGTGCCGCTGCGGTGGCGACCAAGCGCTCTCGCGTCATCGCGCCGCCGGCGCCCTTGAGCATGCGGAGGTGGCCGTCGACCTCGTCGGCACCATCGAAAAGATAATCAACATGCTCGATGGTCGCGAACTCACGCACCTTGATGCCGAGTTCCATCGCGTATGCGCTGCTGGCCTCGCTCGTCGAGACGCAGGTGATGTCGAGCTTTTCCGCGACGAGGCGACCCGCCAGCGCGGCGATGGCCCGCCGAGCGGTGCGCCCGGTGCCGATGCCCACAACCATGCCCGGCTGGATGTCGGCGACAGCCGCACGTGCCAGCGCGTCATGGCTCGACTCGGTGGCAGCCAAGCGAGCGGCGTCGGTCGGGCTGGCTTGGGGGCCAGCTTGGGGGTTGGTCGATTCAGCCAAATTGCACCCCCTGGGCCAGACGGAGAGAGTCGCCGTAGTTGATCGTACAAGTCTGCCGACGCATGTAGGCCTTCCACGAGTCGCTGCCGGCTTCGCGACCGCCGCCGGTGTCTTTCTCACCGCCGAAGGCCCCACCGATCTCGGCACCGCTCGTCCCGATGTTCACGTTCGCGATGCCGCAGTCGCTCCCGGCCGGGGAGAGGAATCGTTCGCTCGCCTGCACACCGGCGGTCATGATCGCGCTGCTCAGGCCGTGGGCCACGCCATTGTTTATGGCGATGGCTTCGTCCAGGTCGCGGTAGCTGAACGCATACATGATCGGCGCGAACGTCTCGTGTTGTGCGATCGGGAGCGAGTTGCTCGCCGGGGCGCGGATGATCGTTGGTCGCACGTAGCATCCACCGAGCGAGACCTCGGCACGATCGCCGCCGACGAGGACGGTGCCGCCCTGAGCCTTCGCCTCGGCGATGGCCGCATCGAAAGCCTCGCCCGCCTGCTGGTGGATCAGCGGACCGACGAGTGTCTTGTCGTCGAGCGGATCACCGATCGGGGCACGCTCGTACGCGTCGACGAGTTTCTCGAGCAACGGCTCGACGATCGACTCGTGGGCGATCAGCCGGCGTGTGGTCGTGCATCGCTGCCCGGCGGTACCGACCGCCGCGAACAACAACGCCGGCACGGCCAGATCGACATCGGCGTCCGGCTCGACGATCACCGCGTTGTTGCCGCCAAGCTCAAGCAGGCACTTGCCCAAGCGTCCCGCCACGACCTGCCCCACGGCGCGCCCCATCGAGGTCGATCCGGTCGCGCTTATGAGCGGCAGCCGGGCGTCGGCGACCATGGGCTTGCCGACGACCTCGTCGGTCCCGATGACCAGGTTGAACAGCCCCTCGTGCCCCATGTCGGCCGCTACCCGATCGGCGATGGCGTTGGTCGCGATCGCGGTCAGCGGGGCCATGAGGCTGGGCTTCCACACCACCGTGTCGCCGCAGACGGCGGCGACCATCGCGTTCCAACCCCACACGGCGTTGGGGAAGTTGAAGGCGGTGATGACGCCGATGGGGCCCAGCGGCTGCCATTGCTCGAAGAGCCTGTGGTCGGCTCGCTCGCTGGGGATCGTTCGACCACCGATCATGCGCGACAGCCCCACCGCGTAGTCGGCGATGTCGATGGTCTCCTGGACCTCGCCCAGGCCCTCGCTCCGGATCTTGCCGACCTCCATCGAGACCAGCGCCCCTAAGGAGTCCTTGTGCTCGCGGAGAGCGTGGCCGATGCGGCGGACGACCTCGCCCCGCTCGGGCGCCGGGACGAGCCGCCACCGCAAGAACGCGGCTTTGGCCCGCTCGATGGCCTGGTCGAGTTGCGTCGCACCATCGAGCTTCACACCGGCGAGCGGCTGGCCCGTGGCGGGGTTGAGGCTGACGACTTGCGAGGCGTCGTTCGGGTCGGCCCTATCGGCCGGAATGAACCTCGGATCGACGCTCAGGGGCAGGTTTTCGAGCGCGTTGGCGGCCATCGTCTGGGGCATCGGGGCACTGTAGGCAAACCCCGCCCCGAGCCTTGGACGGCCTTACTCGCAGCCCGCACCAAAGGCGTTCTGGAACGCGAGGAAGTCGAAGACGGTCAATCGGCCGCCGTCGTCGAGATCTGAACGGCACAGGATGGCGGAGGATCGAAACGAGGTATCGAAGAGAGGAAGTGCGACGCGCAGCGCCCTTAGTGGAACATCGGCGTATTGCCTTTGCCTGGTGGTACAGCCGGACCCGACCCCGGCTCACCCGCCCCCGACCAGCGTCACAATCTCCACCACGTCACCGTCGGCCAGTGTGTGCTGCGTGTGGCTCGCCTTGGGCGCCAGTTCGCGGTTGACCTCGACGGCGCACGCGGACTTGGCCAGCCCGAGTTGCTCAACCAACTCGGCGATGGTCGTGCCGTGCGGCACGTCCCTGGATTCACCGTTGACATCCAGCCGCATCGTGTTGGTCGCTGGGGGCATGGCGAATGGTACCCGCCCGGTTACGCTCGTCATGCCCAACGCGTACCGTATAGGTATGAGCCCCAGCTTCGGCCATCGTGTCGTCTTGATCGCTCTCGCACCCGTGCTGGCCTTGCTGGTTGGCTGCGAGAAGGAGTACAGCCAGGAGAGCCCCGAGGCCCTGGTCGACTCTGCCCGCCAGATGGTTGTTGACGGCAACGCCCGTCGGCTCGGCGAGTTGGTCTGGGCCGAGAACGACGGCGAGGCGCTCGTCATCGAGCGCGTGGGCCGCACGTTCGGGGCGCTGCAGCGGCTGGGCAACGCGATCAACGAGGCCTTCCCCCGAGAGGTCGAGCGGATTCGCCAGCAGGCCGACGAGGCCGCCGCCAACGGCGAGATCAACAGCATCATCGGCCGAGCGCTCACCGCTCAGGGCGGCATCGCACGCGGCGCGCCGCAGGTCATGCGCGACGAGGCTCGGATGCGTCAGGGGCTCGATAGCGTGGTGCGCGAGCTGATGGCCGACCCTTATGGCTGGCTCGAACGCCACGGCGAGAAGCTCGAGCCCGTGCGCATCACCGACGACATCGTCGCGCTCACCTGGCAGGGCAAGCCGGTGGTTGGCCTGAGCCTGGTGGAGCAAGACGGCAAGTGGTACGTCAGGATCCCGTTCGATCTCCCCGCCATCCGCCGCTTCATGCCCCAGACCGAGGAGGGCTTCGAGGTGATGGGCGAGTTCGTGGCCACGGTCCACAACGTGGTGCACGATCTGGCGGTCGAGGTCGAGAACGGCGAGCACAGGAACCTCGAGAGCGTTGCCAGCACCGCGGGCGAGTACGCCCTGCTGCCGGCCGTCTTGGCGATGTACGCCTATGGCAAGGCGATCGAGGAGCAGGATTCGGGCGAGGGCTGAGGGCGCGCGTGCCCCAGGGCATCCCCGGGTGTTAACACCCTAAGAGCCCACCGCAGACGCGATCGAACTGCCGTCCATTGAGGTCTTCTTTGCGGATCCAGAAGCCCAGTTGGCCCTCGTCGCCCCACGTCCATTCATCGACATCACGGTCGCTGTCGAAGAGGGCCAGCAGACGCCACTGCTCGTGGTCGCGCTTCTTTGGCTTCTTCTTTCTGGCACGTGCGGCATGCCCGGCGGCGTCCTCGCGTCCGTCGTGAAGATCCCAAAAGCTGCCGAGCAGTCGCGAGTGCATACCGTGGCCCCCGATCTCGAGGGCCTGGACAAACTCTGTGTGGTGGTGCAAGAACTCAATTCCATCGTTCATTGCGATGTCGAAGAAGCGCTTTTGTACGCCCTCATCGAGAGTCCACATGGGTTCGAGGGAGACGCGGCGCTCGGGGAAGGGGCGCCAGAAGAAAAAGTCGTGGTCTTCGTCGAGGTCTTGGCCATCAAACTCGGGGAACGGTCGGCGTGTGCCCTGCCTTGTGTGGTAGAGCACGCGGTATCGGCGCATGCTGTAAATGTCTCGGGCACCCCAGGTGCGATCGCCCTGCGTGTCGTACCAGAAGCTCAGCAGCCCCTTGCGCGGCAGGTCGGCCGTGGGGATATGGCGTGGCGGCAGGTCGACGAGATTGAGCTGGGCGAGGAAGTGCAGCGGCCGGTCGTTGAAGGTGGGCCACTCGGTGTCTGCCGACAGGTCGGGCTCGCCGCCGAACTTGCTGGTGCCTACGGGCAGGCGGCGCTTGACGGGCTCGCCGGCCTTCAAGCGGACGGACTTGCGGAGGCCCTTGAGGATGAGGTCCTTGTGCTCATCGAGCGCGTGGTTGGATATAAGCTTGCGGACCTCGGCCTGGGTGAGCGTCTGCTTCGGTGCTCGTGGCATGGGCGATGGTACTCGTAAGATTTTTCGAATGGCAACACCGGAGAAGAAATGCTCCGCACCGCCACGCTTGCGCGCTATCTGGCGGTGTTGCACGGCTGGCTTGTGGTCCCGGCCCGACATGGCGGAAAGAGTGTTCACGCCCAAAGCCCCCGTGGACCACTCGCCTCGAACAAGAGGTATCCGCGATGGAGTATCTGTGTGACTCGTATTCCACACGCCCGCTGGAACAGCAACTGGTGAAGGCCTGCGAGGCGCTGCGCAGCTGGGACGGCACGCTCGACATCCCGTCGAACCCCGTGCTGTGCCTGAAGCGAGACTTCGAGAACGTCTCGCTGCTGCGCGAGCACCCGGACCTGTCCCGCGAGGTCGGCTTCCGCGTGCTGGACTTCCACGTGCGGCATCACGTGGTGTTCGAGGCGGTGAACGCGCACATCATGGCGCACCGGCCGTGGCTGCTGGGGCTGATCGATCGCACGTACCCGCAGGATCCGTCGGCCATGCTCATCCGCGAGCTGACGGCGCGCTTCGTCGAAGCGGGGGTGTCGTGATGCGCGTGAACCTGAACGATGGGAGCATCGGGCCGACCCCCGAAACACCCAAGACCAACACCGATTCGTTTCGTGCACCGACCACCCCCACCCCCCGCGACGAACGAAACGAATTCGAGCTCACCCCCATCACCGACCTGGGGCCCGGCGAAGCGCCCGATTGGATCTGGCCGGGCTACATCGCCCGCGGCGGCGTCACGCTGCTGACCGGGCTGTGGAAGGCGGGCAAGACGACGCTGCTAGGCCACCTGCTGCGAGACCTGCCGCTGGGCACCGGTCTGGTCGATGCCCCCGTGCGTGAGCCGGTGGCGATCGTCTCGGAGGAACCCCCGGGCGTATGGGCGCGGCGGCGCGACATGCTCGCGCTGGCGCCGACCAACCTCATCGTGCGGCGCGGCTCGTTCGCAAGGCCGACCCACCAGGGCTGGGCGAACCTGATCGAGCAGCTGGCCGATGTGGTGCGCGAGCGCTCGCTGTCGATGGTGGTGTTCGACACGCTGCCCAGCCTGTGGCCCGTGCAGAACGAGAACGACGCGAGCGAGGTAGTGCACGCGCTCGCGCCGCTGCGCGACATCAATGAAGCGGGCGCGGCGGTGCTGCTCATCCACCACCCGCGAAAGGGCGAGGGCGACCAGGCCCAGGCCAGCCGGGGCAGCGGCGCGCTGCCGGGCTTCGTCGATGTCATCGTCGAGCTGCGCCGCTTCAACCCGCACGACCCCGCCGACACGCGCCGCAAGCTGACGGCCTACGGCCGCTACCCCGAGGTGCCGCCCGACATGATCATGGACCTCACACCCGACGGCTACCGCGTGCTCGGCCAGCCCGGCACGCTTCGGAGCGCGGGGATGCAGGAGATCATCGAGGGGTTGCTGCCCGCAGAGCCGCCGGGGATGACGGTGGAGCAGGTGCTCGAGGCGTGGCCTGAAGCGACGCGGCCTGGATTGCGGCACCTTCGCGGCGTGCTCAACCAGGGCTCCGAGGATGAACGCTGGGAACGACACGGCCAAGGCGTGAAGGGCAACCCCTGCACGTTCATGCGCATGGCATAAAACGAGGGGCTCGACATTCGATTCCTGCACTGACGAACCCAGCCTTGGGCGGTGCAGAAATCGAATCCGAACCCCCTCACGCTCACGCAAGTACCTCCTCAATAGGAGGCCGACAATGCACGTGATCGTGAAGTTGCTGTTACCCGTGCTGGTGGTGTACGCAACCGGCCTGGCCGGGCAGGAAGACGGCCAGGCCGAAGACTTGATGGATGCGTGGACGAAAGAGCAGGCGGAACTACGTGCCGAACTGCGAGCGGTCGATGTCATCGTCCAGGTGCGAGACCACGAGGGCAAACCGCTGCGCAACGTGCCTGTCACGGTGGAGTCACGTATGCTGGGCGACGAACCCGATGGCCGTTGGGAGCATCGAACCGAGGAGAACGGCCGTGTAAGGGTGAAGATATCGGTTCCGAAGGACGAATCACACATCCGTGTTGGCGTCTATGAATTTCTGGACAACGTGTACGACCGTTGGGCGATCCCGCGCCTGCGGCCCATCGATGTCAACGATGGAGCAACGATCTACCACCACACGATTGTCTTCAGGCCAAAGACGATGGCTGCCGTCGCCGTGACCGACGCCCGGGGGCGACCGCTCAGAACACTCGGCATCACTTCCACAAGCGTGCGTGCAAACAACGGGTGGGATGAAAACCCGGGCGAACCGCTCCGTTTGGAGGGTCTCGCGCGCGGCGCTCCCGACATGCTCGTCGGGAGCGGTAATACACCGGGCAACCCGATGTCGTTCTTCGTGGAACTGGATGCGTCCCAGACCAGCACCCCTCTGGTGGAGGTGTCCGCCGTCCTGCCGACATACAACCAAACATCGGCCCTGCTGGTTTTTGGGGTCTCACGTCGCGGCCCCATGATCTACTCGAGGTACGCCGGCGAGATTGCTATCACCCTGATCTCGGCCGATGGTAATCGGGTGTACACCTTCGGCAAATCGTACATGTCGGGCAGCCCGGCCTTCGTTCTGCAACTGCCCTCCGGGCACGCAGTGCCACACGAGACCATCCCATCCGTGGAGCCCGGCAAGTACTTCATCGCACCGGGCTCGCCCGACTACGAGCCCACGCTGAAACTGATCCGAAACATCCGCGCCGGCAATGACGTCACGGGCTCCATCACCGAGATCACGGCGATCGAAGACCAGGCCGTCGGACGTGTGCTCGATCTCGTGCAGCTCGAAGCAGACATCATCGAGCTGCTGGGCTTATAGATCGATGCGCTTCCGTCAAGATGCGGCCGCACAATTCGATTCCTGCACGGTCCGAGGCTGAGTTGGACGGTGGATGAAACGAATCCGAGGTCCCTGGCCGAGCTACTCCGCCCTGCGCTCCTTGGACCTTCGAGCATACCTGATCAAATGAAACCCTCCAACCAGAGAGAAGAACCCTCCGAGGCACGTGAGGATAATCGTGGGCGCTGTGATGATGCCATTCCTTTTGTTGAATAGCATCGCTCGGGACGGGTTGCGGGCATCGACGAAGACGAAGAACGGCTCTCGTGACAACACCTCGCTCTTGCGACTCTGCTGCCGCTGCCGACCGCCATCCCACTGCGTCTCACCGAAGCCCAGGCGGGTCCCGGTGTACTCCACGCCATCAACTTGGTACGTGTACTCGGTCTCGAGCTCGAAAGTGACACTGCCTTTGCCACCTCTTCTCTCTCGCACTCTGATCGAGTTGAGCGTCGCGGGCGTCTCCCGGAGTTGTACGCGCGAGGCCTGGAACACCCCGACGTAGTCGACCGAGATGATGTAGCCGAGTGTCACCAGGCCGAACGCCAGAAAGAAGAGACCTCCGACGATATCGTTCCTTGCGTTGTTCTTCTCCGAGTCCTTCCCGTGCTCGCCCATCACGACATCCTTCCGGCTCACTGCTCGAACATGCGAGTTATAGCATCTCCGGACGATTCGTTTCGTGCACCGACCGGGGCTGGGTTGGTTGGTGCAGGAAACGAATACGCCAATGCTACCCTCCCCCGTGGACTGCCCAGGGTGCCACTGTGACTTGCGGGCCATTGACCACATGTGCTGCCCCGTCGGCGGTCTTCGCCGACAGGGTTGAGGTACGAACGTATTGCAGAGGGCCAGGCACTCGCGATGAGCACCATAGCCATAGCGCAAATCTGGGTAATAGTGCTGTCTGTCTTAGTTGTGCTCGGGCTATGGATCGTGTTCATCGTCACCATGCTGTGGTGGGCAATCAGGCGTCAGAATTACCGAGCCAGTGAATTCGCCGCGAACGGGGCAGAACCGTGCCCCCTTCCCGAAGAGTACCTGCGGGCGACGTGGCGGTCGCGTTGGATCACGGCCGTGAAGTGCTCAAGTGACGCCGACTACCGCAGGAGCTACGACACCGGCTGGATGTGGACGAGCGATGAGGAGGCCTTCACGGGCCATCTCCTGGGTGACGGGGTCCGGGGTTCGCTGGCTATTCGATTGGGGTGTCAAGGCGGAGACCTTGCGGGCACGGTTGTCGTCATAAACAAGTCGCATCTGGTTCGCCGGCTGTTTTCAAAACCATCGATCGTATCGAAGCTCTACCTCGATGGGTGGCAAGGCGTGCGGATCGTTCATCCCGATCGCGAGTTGGCTCGCGACCTCGATGTTGCCGCGATAGAAACCACTGTTGGCAAGGTTCTAGACCTGAACCGCAAGATCAGTGTGAACGCAATCGAAGTGCAAGCGGACTGTGCCTGGGTCGTGGTGTCGGGGTCCACCAGCCATCTGGTCGATGCTGCCTACCTCGGCAGTGTGAGAAACCAGATCCAGGTCATGGTCGATGCGGAACTGACGCGATGAAACGAATCCCCGCTATCTACCCCGTCGCTGGTCGCGATCTGTCGGCCAAGAGGCGTCGCCGCTCGGCAACCTGGAGCTTCCTGTAAGCGATGGCCAACGTGATCACGACGAACTGCACTAGGCCGAACAGGACAAGGCCGACCTGTTGGCGATGCACGGGTATTTCCGCCCAAGTGCTAGCGGTGTTGATGCAAGTCACACCGATGTCGCTTCCTGGAGTTTCTCTCATCGTAAACCCGCGTACATCGCCGCCCGTTACATGATGGTCCAAACGTTCGGCCATCGCCGCGAATTCGGCTTCCGAACCGTGCCATGCGTCAAGAAGCCCCGCGTGCTGGTAGAGCGCCTCCAGCGCTGACCGAGCGCCCACACCAGTCTTGCCCGGATGCCCGTTGCCGATGGTGGACCACGATTCCCCGTCCACATCGATCCGCACCGCGACGATGCCATCTCGATAGGCGGTCACATTCTGGTGCGGCACCCGTGAAGTCGTCCTGGCCATCGCGGGATACTGCTCAGGCTCGACACCCATAGCGGAAGTAAGGCGCTGCACCTCTGCCGCTGTAGGCTCTGGAATCACGGGGGGTGGTGCGATCCAGCACAGCACTTCACCAATTCGCGGGCGCTTCTCGTGATGAGAAGCCGCAAAGTCCCAGTCGGTGACAAAACTTCCCTGGAAGTAGACGCGATAGTCCGGACCGATCGGCAGCTCGACGCTTCGGGCGTAAGCCCAGCTAAGCACCGGTGCGTGCAGCAGGAGCATGTCGGCCCGCTGTGGCAGCGCAGCCCCCCACTGGATCCGATTGCCCAGATTCTTCGCCTCGCGCCCACCGAAGAAGCTCACCGACGCGAGGAGGGTGATGACTGTCGCATGACACAACCATCTGGGCGGGTGCCGCCACGCCCAGGCGCTCAGCTCCGCCGGTCGGATCGTGTTGCGACTGCTGGTGATCACGCCGCACTCGGGGCAACGATCCTCGCCATCGATGGGGTATGCGCACCCCCTGCACACGCGGTCGTAGCGGGCGAGCTGCTTCATCGGCTCGCGCCCGGGCCCGAAGAAACCGATGCGAAAGCACCACGAACGAAACGTGGGCAGCCAGGTCAAAACGAGCGCCACCGCCCAGCACCCCGCAACGACGAGCAACATGAAGAGCAGCAGTGGCTCAACGACCCGGCCTATCGCATCGATCACCTGCACGAGCGGCACTCCCCGACATTCATGCTACACGCACCCCGTGATACGCGTCCCCCACCGATTCGTTTCATCCACCGACCGGGGCTGGGTTGGTCGGTGGATGAAACGAATCGGAATCCAGCACCCCCCGCCCCCCACGCCCTAATACCGGTTCCGCCCCAGGAAGAACCACGCCGTTGTGATCGCCAGGAACACCGAGCCGGGATCGATGACAAACGGCACCCACCACCAGCCGCATAGCGCATCATGCGGCCACAGGCAGAGCGCGAACGCTCCGAAGATGCCGCCGAACAGCGGGACCATCGACCCGGTCCGCTTCGGGTTGATGTAGTATCCGATGATCAGCCACCAATGCGGCACGATCGCCATCAGCGAGAGCACCGTACAGATCAGCGACAGCACAGTCAGGAAGGGAATCATCGCGACAACCCGGGAAAGAACGACTCGACGGCGCTTCGTGCCGCACCGGCACCGGTTCCGACACACCGAGCGGAGCGAAACAAAAAGCCCGGACTCACGCCCGGGCTTCCTTCGTTCAGCTCGCGATGAAGATTACTTCTTCGTCGCCCACTTGATCAGCACGTCCGCGACCTCCGGCCGGCTGAACTCCTGCGGCGGGCGCTGGCCGGCGGCGAGCATCTCGCGGACCTTGGTGCCGCTCAGGAACACCTGGTCGCCCTCGAGCTTGGGGAAGGTCTTGCCGCTGACCATGCCCTGGGCCTTGTGGCTCCACGCGGCGTGCTCGAAGTTCAGGCGGGTGATCTTCAGGTCGCCCTCCTCGAAGCGGTCGAAGATCTGCTGCGCGTCGTAGGTGCCGTAGTAGCTGCCCACGCCCGCGTGATCGCGACCCACGATGAAGTGCGAGCAGCCGTAGTTCTGACGCACGATGGCGTGCAGGATGGCCTCGCGCGGGCCGGCGTACCGCATGGCGGCCGGCATGACCGTGATCATCGTGCGGTCCTTGTTGAAGTACTCGTCGACCAGAACCTCGTAGCACTCCATGCGGACGTCGGCGGGGATGTCGCCGGGCTTGGTCTCGCCCACCAGCGGGTGGATGAGCAGGCCATCGGTGATCTCCTGGGCGCACTTGCACAGGTACTCGTGGGCGCGGTGGATGGGGTTGCGCGTCTGGAAGGCGCTGACGGTGGTCCAGCCCTTCTTCTCGAACTCGGCGCGCGTCTGCGCGGGCGTCAGCCGCCTGTCGAGGAACGCCTCGGGGCCATCGGGATCGACGCACAGCGTGACCACCTCGATCGGGCCGGCCAGGCACGTGTCGCCCTCTTTCTTCACCGCCTCGGCGCCGGGGTGCTGCCCGTCGTCGTCGCCGGCATCGTTGAAGAAGATCGTCGCCTCGGCCTCGCGGTCGTGCGCGAAGACCTCCTCGACGGTCATCACCGCTTGCAGCGTGCCGTTGGGCGCATACAGCGCGACGCGCTCGCCCTCCTTGGGCGCGTTCGAGCCGTCAACGCTCAGGGTGATGGGGATGGGCCAGCGGGTGCCGCTGCTCAGGCGCATGTCGTCGATGACGCCCTTCACGTCGGCCGAGCCCATGAAGCCGTCCAGCGGGCTGAACGCGCCCATGCCGATCATCTCGACATCGCACGACTGCTTGGCCGAAAGGTCGACCCGGGTCAGCCCCTCGGCCTCCTTCACCAGCTCGTCTCGCCGGGCGCCGGTGGCCACCTGGTCGACCAAGGTACCGCCATGAGCCTCGATCAGACCCTTCTTTTGCGTCATCGTCGCGGGCATCGCATCCTCCTGTTGCCCGGGGCTCGGAAAGTGGCCTCACCGGGGGAAGGGGACGTTATGACGGATGTCGGTTGAGAGCAACTTTTTTGGGTGTTTGGCCGGGGATTTCTCAGTGTTTTCGGGCCCGTTCACGCGCCGTCTGGTACGCGCACCGAATGGCCGCCTCGTGCCCGTCGACCATCCTCGCCATCGTGTGCCGCTCAAGCACCATCTGCCGCCCCGCCTCGCCCATCCGTTGGGCCAGGGCCTCGTCGTCGACCAGCCTCGCGATCGCGTCGGCCAGCGACCCCGGTTCACCCAGATCGACCAGCAACCCGTTCTCCTCGTGCACGATCGATTGCGCCTCGGGCGGGTGCGCCCACATCTCCCGGTTGGTCACCACCGGCAGCCCATACCCGAACGCGTGCAGCACGCTCAGCCCGATGAAGTCCGGGTAGCAGAACACCCGCGACGACAAAAACCAAGGCGCCAGCTCCTCCTCGCCGTACACCGCGCCGGGCATGCGCACGCGATCCGCGATCCCCAAGCGCTTGGCGAGTTGCTCAAGGTTCTCCCGCTCGGCCCCATCGCCCACGATCGCCACGATCAGGTCGGGGTGGCTGTCCTTCAATCTCGCAGCCGCGTGCAGCAGCAGATCCATCCGGTTGTTGGCGTACAGCCTCGACACGAACAACACGACCGGCCCTTCCAACCCTTGCTCGGCGCGGAACCGTGCGAGGCCGTCCTGGTCGGCCAGCCACCGCTCGCGAGCCTGCTGGATGGGCTGCTGGTCGAGGCTGTTGAGCGCCACGAACAGCCGGTCGGGGTCCATGCCCTCCTCGATCAGCCGATCACGGGCCTCGTGGTTGTACAGCAGCACCGCGTCGGCTTGCTTGCCGAACCAGTTGCGCAGCCTGCGAGTCCACTTCGTCTCGCGCACCGAGTACCCGTGCCCCCACAGCACGACACCCACGCCGTTGCGTCTCGCGCGTCGCATCGCGGGGATCAGGCTCACCACGCCCGAGTTGTGCTCGAACACCGCCACGTCCGCCCGCGCCGGATCGACAGCGTCGAACTGCGCCGGCACCCACCGGACCTCGCGTGGCTTACGTAGCAACCGGCGCACCGGGACCGGCTCGGCCCGGAAGCCCTGCGCCTCGACGTTGGGCAGCTTGGCCTGCTCATAAAAAAGCACCTCGACCGAGATGCCCGGCCTGCGAGCCAGCTCGGCGAACACCGGCACCCGATACGCCGGCAACGCCGGCTGCTGGATGCACACGCGGATGGGCGCGGGAGAGTCGTCCGGACTGTGCGACATGGCACTCATGGCGGTCAGGCTATCGGTTTGCGGATGCCAGCCCGTCTACGATCCTTGCTCAGACGCGGCAAATCCGGCCCCGTCGAGCTATCATAACCCGAACAGGAGGCGGCATGACCCCGACAGATCAGGTCAAGGCGACGAACATCCACTGGCACGAGGGCGACCTCAGCCGCGACGACCGCTGGGACGCACTCAAGGCCAAAGGCGCCACCGTCTGGTTCACCGGCCTGAGCGGCTCGGGCAAGAGCACCATCGCCAGCGCCGTCGAGCAGGTCCTCGTCAAGCGCGGCGTCAATAGCTACCGCCTTGATGGTGACAACGTCCGCCACGGCCTGAACAAGAACCTGGGCTTCAGCGCCGAAGACCGCACCGAGAACATCCGCCGCATCGGCGAGGTCAGCAAGCTCTTCGCCGACGCCGGCGTCGTGAGCCTGACCAGCTTCATCAGCCCGTACGTGCGCGACCGCGACCTCTGCCGCACCATGCACGACGAGGCCAAGCTCCCCTTCCTCGAGGTGTTCGTCGACACGCCCCTCGAAGAGTGCGAGAAGCGCGACCCCAAGGGCCTCTACAAGAAGGCCCGCGCGGGCGAGATCAAGGGCTTCACTGGCATTGACGATCCCTACGAAGCGCCGCCCAAGGCCGAATTGGTCTTGAAGACCGAAGGCCGCTCGATCGACGACTGCGTGCAGGAGGTGCTGAGCTTCCTGGAGAGCAAGGGCATCGTCCAGGGCTGATCGAGTCAGGCATGTCGCACTTGCAGGAACTCGACTTCGTGGAGTTTCTCGAGGATTACGGGCCACCTACCGAGACCACGGGCGTCCGAAACTACGCGCTGCGCGGAGAGCAAGGCACGATTGTGCATCAGGGTGTTGCCAAGGACGGCGAGTTGTGGAGTACCGTCGAGATTCTGGGGCCAATCGCCAATGGGTGGGGACCAACGGTCGCGCTCGTCGACGTTCCAACTCGCTGTTTGAAAAAAGTCGATCGGTAGACAACTACGTCGCGGTACCAATTCTTACGAAGCTGCCCCCGCGAACTGCGACAGGCATCGCCCGACACGATCGAGCGATGCCTGTTTTCCAATCAGCTCCAGCGTCTGCCCAAGCCCCGGGCTCACCGTCCCGCCCGTCATCGCCACGCGCAGCGGCTGGGCCGCCTTGCCCATGCCCAGGCCCTTGCCCTCGCACCATTGCTTGATGGCCGCCTCGATCGCGTCGGCCCCGAACGGCTCGACGCCCGCCAGCACCGGCGACAGCTCGCGCAGGGCCGTGAGCCCCTCACCATCGTTCTTCAGCAGCACCTTGTTGACGGCCTTCTCGTCGTATCCGAAGTCGTCGCGCAACGCGAACCCAACCACGCCCTCGGCCTCACGCAGCACGCGGGTCCGCTGCCGCGCGGCAGCCGCAGCCATCGTGAGCCTGTCGCCCAGGGCATCGAGCGTCGCCTGGTCGTAGCGCTCCAGCCACGTCCGCCACGCTTGGGCGAACTCCTGGTCGCCCATCCTGTTCTGGATCTCGTCGGCGTTGAACGCCATGAGCTTCTCGCGGTCGAACTTGCTCGCGCTCTTGCCGATGCGAGCCAGATCGAACTTCTGCGAGAGCTCGCCCATCGTGAACCGCTCGACATCGGTGCCGTCCTCGTTCTTCTCCCCCGGGTTCCAGCCCAAGAGCGCGAGGTAGTTGCACAGCACGTGCGACAGGTACCCGCTGCGACGGAAATCCTCCACGTCGATCTCGGGCGGCGTAAAGCCGATGGCGTCCGCCAACCGCATCAGATCATCGGTCGCAAGCTGCGCCCGCTTGTCGCCCAGCCATGTCTTGAAGCTCGCGTCGTCGATCGTGCCCCCGGGTGCGTTCCCGATCTTCTGTTCCTTGCAGAACGCACGGACGGCCTTGTCCTTGTCCCGCTTGCTCATCTTGCTGTTGTCGGGGTTGAAGATCAGCGGGAGATGCGCATAGACCGGCGTGCGATAGCCCAGCGCCTGTTGCAGTGCCACGTGCCTCGGGGTGTTCTGCAGATGCTCCTGGCCACGCAGGACATGGCTCACGCCCATCGCCTCGTCGTCGACCACCACCGCGAAGTGATAGGTCGGAAATCCATCGGCCTTGCGGATCACGAAGTCGTCTAACTCGCCGGCCGCGAAGCGAACCTCGCCAAGCACCGAGTCGACCACCACCACGTCGTGGTCGGGCGCCCTGAACCGCACCACATGCGGCTCCCCCGCCATCATCCGGCTGATGCGCTCGGCCTCGGGAATCTCCAGGGCCGCACGGTCGTAGCGGTAGGTCTCGTTGGCGTCCTGGGCCGCCTTGCGCTTGGCGTCCAGCTCTTCGGCCGTCTCGAAGGCCGGGTACGCACGCCCCTCCTCGAGCAACACGGCCAGCGCCCGGTTGTAATCGTCGACGCGTTCCGCCTGGAAGAACGGGCCGACGTTCCGCGGGTCGCCACCCAGCCCGCCATGCGCGGGCCCCTCCTGCCAATCGATCCCCAGCCAAGCGAGGTCTTCGAGGATGCCCACCACGGCCGCCTCGCTCGAACGCTTCTGGTCGGTATCCTCGACGCGCAGCAGGAACGTCCCGCTCCGGCCTTGTGCGAAGGCCCAACAGAACAACGCGGTTCGTGCCCCTCCCACGTGCAGGTGGCCCGTGGGCGAAGGTGCGAACCGCGTGATCGTGTCTCCAGCGGGAGACGGCTGGCTGGGTGTGTCGCTCATCGTGGCCGATGCTAGCGACGCGACGCCAAACTCAGCAGCCGGCGACGAACAGGTTCTGGAACTCCAGGAAGTCGAAGATGTCCAGGACACCGTCGCCATTCACATCGGCCTGCAGATCACCCAGATCGAAAGCCGACTGGAACGCCAGGAAGTCGAAGATCGTCAGATCACCGTCACCGTCGAAGTCGGCCACGCAGATCGGGCCGACGCCCAGCGCCGCTTCGGCGTTCACCAAGCCATGCCCGAAGTCGCCATCCCAGCCCGGGCTGCCCAGGTCGATGGCGGTGTCGATCATGAGCTGCCGGACCTCGTCGTTGACGCGGCCGTTGCCATTCATGTCCTGGATGCCCGCACCGATGATGAGCGCCGCAACACCCGCCGCGTGAGGGCTGGCCATCGAAGTGCCATCGAAGTTGTCGTAACTCGAGTCGGAATTCGAAGTGGAGGAGTAGATGTTCACGCCCGGGGCCACCAGCTCAAGGGCCGAGCCGCCCTGCGAGAAGCCCGCACGGCGGTCGCGGCTGTCGGTCGCACCGACAGCGATCACGCTGTCGTACACGGCCGGGACGCGGATCGGTGCACCGCCACCGTTGCCAGATGCCGCGAAGTGGATGATGCCCGCGTCCCACGTGTTGTCGTAGGCCTGCTGCACGAGCGCTGAGTCACCAATGGTGAAACTGCTGTTGGTGACCTGGATGTCGTTATCCAGCGCCCACTGCAGAGCATTGATGGCACCCGTGGAAGTTGGGAAGAACGTTCCAACCTTCAACATGTACAGATCGGACTCGGGTGCCACGCCGATGATGTTGCTGCCATTGGCGACCCCTGCCACGGTACCGCTGACGTGCGTGCCGTGACTGAACGGATCGCTGAAATCGGGGCTCATGGTCTCGAAATCGAAGCCGAACACGAAGTTGTCGGCGATGTCCTCGTGCGTGTGACGAAGACCAGAATCCATCACACCCACCGCCACGCCCGTGCCGCGCTGGCCCCCGGCGTGCGTGGGCTCGCAGTTGATACGGCGCACGCCCCACACCTCGTCGTACTCGGTTGCCCACTCACCTTGCTGGTTGAGTTCAACCCCAACCACCCGGCGGCTGAGCGCGTGCAACTCAACGTCTGCCCCGAACGGCAGGCTCGCGTGCATACCCGGCACCACCGTCCACACCTGGTGGACCACACCGCCCACGGCCTCGACCGCTGCCACGTCCGCGGGGGTCGGGTTCGAAGCAAACTCGATGAGCACGTCCGCCATCGGGACCACGGTTTCGTCGGCGTGGGCGACAGAGCAAACGAGACCACAAACGGAAAGCACGGCCGCTGCGGCGGTCAGGTGGGTGCGATGCATATCAAACTCCTAACGGACAATTCCGGGCAGGGAGCGGGCCGACCATCCTGCAGGCCCGCTGGCAACAACATAGTGCCACAAGCTCGTTCAGCCCGCAGCGCTGCGCCATAGGTTTTACACCCTCTCGTATCCGCCGTTACAACCCGCTCGGTTGCCCTGATTAACGACTCGATTTGCCCTCACTTAACGATCGGCAGCAACCGCCTGTATGATGGGACGTGGCCGCTCGTGGGCCGGGGCCAGCAACTGGCCCCACGCCGGGCCACGCCAACTTGACCCGGCAGGCCCCACAAGCATGGCCGAGCCGGCCCATCCCGACGGAGGCGCCCCTATGGCTGTTCGCAACCCTTCAACCATCCGCAACATCCTCCTGGCCGGTCACGCCGGCGCGGGTAAGACGCTCCTGGTCGAGCGATTGCTCAACGCCGCCGGCGCCACCAACCGCATGGGCTCGATCGAAGACGGCAACACCGTCACCGACTGGACCGACGAGGCCAAGAAGCACGGCCACAGCCTGTCAAGCAGCCTGGCCCACTACGAGCGTAACGGCAACCTGGTCACGCTCATCGACAGCCCAGGCCTGGCCGACTTCTTTGGACAAGCGATCGCCGGCCTGCCAGCGGCGGGCCTGGTCGGCGTGGTCGTCGACGCAGCCAAGGGCATCGAGACCAGCACCCGCCGCATTATGGCCACCGCTAAGCAGCGCAACATCCCGCGCATGATCATCGTCAACGGCATCGACGAGCCGCAGGCCGACCTCGAAGCCGTGGTCGGCAAGCTGCGCGACACCTTCGGCGCCATCTGCGTGCCCGTCAACCTGCCCAACGCCAACCGCGACGGCGTCATCGACGTGCTGGGTGAAGACACCAGCGGGGACACCGCCTTCGGCGATGTCGAGAGCGCCCACACCAGCATCGTGGAGCAGGTCGTCGAGGTCGAGGACAGCCTGATGACCCAGTACCTCGAGGGTGGCGCCGCGTCGCTCGACCGCAAGGCCGTGCACGACGCCTTCGAGCAGGCCCTGCGTGAGGCCCACCTGGTGCCCATCTGCTTCGTAAGCGCGAAGACCGGGGCGGGCGCGGAGGCTTTGCTGGACATCATCGAGAACCAGTGCCCCAGCCCGTTGGAGACAAATCCACGCACGTTCGAGAAGCTCGACGACGACGGCCAGCTCGTCGAGTCCTTCGAGCCCAAGCCCGACGCCGGCCAACCGCTGCTGGCCCACGTCTTCAAGGTCTCAAGCGACCCCTTCGTCGGCAAACTCGGCATCATGAAGGTGCACCAGGGCACGCTGAAGGTCAAGGACGAGGTCTACTTCGGCGAAGGCCGCAAGCCCGTCCGCGTCAACACGCTCTTCCGCCTGCAGGGCAAGGACCACGTGGACGTGACCGAGGCCGGCCCGGGCGAGATCGTCGCCGTGAGCAAGATCGACGACATCGAATTCAACACCGTCGTCCACGCCCACGCCAACGAGCACCTTCGCCTGCGTCCCCTTCCGCTGCCCAAGCCCATGTACGGCGTCGCCGTCGAATTAGCCAACCACAAGGACGAGTCGAAGTTCGGCCCAGCAGTCGCCAAGCTGCAGGCGGAGGACCCCTGCTTCATCATGGATCGCGTCGCGGCGACCAAGGAAACCGTGCTCCGCGGCCTGGGCGAGATGCACCTGCGCGTCATGCTCGAACGCATGAAGACGCAGTACGGCATCGAGATCAACACCCACCAGCCCAAGATCGCCTACAAAGAAACCGTTACCGCCAACGCCGAAGGCCACCACCGCCACAAGAAGCAGTCGGGCGGCTCGGGCGAGTTCGGCGAGGTCTACCTCCGCGTGGCCCCGCTCAACGGCGAAGACCAGGAGGCCGCCCAGGCAAACGGCGAGCACTTCCTGTTCGTCAACGCGACGGTGGGCGGATCGATCCCCCGCCAGTTCATGCCCGCCATCGAGAAGGGCATCCGCCAGGCCCTCACCGAGGGCGCCATCGCTGGCTACCCGATGCAGGACATCAAGGTCGAGGTCTACGACGGCAAGTACCACGCCGTCGACTCGAAGGAAGTCGCCTTCCTCAAGGCCGGCAAGCGCGCGTTCGTGGATGCCTGCCGCAAGGCCAAGCCCGCCCTGCTCGAGCCCTTCGTCGAGGTCGAGGTGAACGCACCCTCGCAGTACATGGGCGATATCACCGGCGACCTCTCGACCAAGCGCGGCCGCGTGCAAGACTCCATGGTCGACGGTGATACGTGCATGGTCCGGGCCGTCGCCCCACTCGGCGCGCTCCAGAACTACGCCAACGAGCTCAAGAGCATGACCCACGGTGCCGGCAGCTATGTCATGGACTACAGCCACGACGAGCGCACCCCGCCGAACGTGCAAGCCGAGGTCGTCGCGGCGTATGACCCGCATGCAGATGACGATTGATCACGACAGAGCCTCGACGACACGGAACGAACTGCCCACCGCCCTCGGTGGTTTCGAGGCAATCGAACTTGACCCACGCGCCGTGGCGTGTTCGATCTTCCAGGTTTCTTCCAAGCCGTCGATCGGTGCAAACTCACCGATGTACCGGATGACGCGCGATGCCCGTCTAACTTCCCATCTGTAGAGCGCCGCACGACATCAAAAAAAAAGAGGGTGATACAATCACCCTCGTAGTGGAGCCGGGGGGAATCGAACCCCCGTGTCGGATCGGCAGCCATGGCGCCTCTACGCGTGTAGTCGGCGGTTTGATCTCGGCCTGTGCGCGGGCGCCGACGCCCTCGCCTTCGGCCCAGCCACCGGTGAACCTCCTCGCCAACACGCCCGGAAGCGCCACGCGTTGACCAGCCCGATGTCGTCGTCCCCCTTCCCTATCGGGCGTCGGGAGGGGGACGGGCTACGTCAAGCAGCCAGAGCGTACTGCGGTTCGGCAGTTGTTGGTTTTGTGTGCCGGTTACGAGAAGAGCACACCTCTCGACGCGCCACACCATGCCTCACACGTCCGATCGAATCCATATCGGCCCCAAAATGTCGAAACCAGATTGTCACCCAGGGCTGTCGCCCGGGGCACAGACTATAGAGCCGCGCCCGTTGTCGGACGTGGCCCAAGAAACAAACCACTCGATACGCATCGCCTATTCCGTGGGAGCAATCCATACACTCGCATGTGCCATCGAAGCCGACCAACCCGCCACGCATCGCCGCCATCATCTGCGCTGCTGGTTCGGGCACAAGGTTCGGTACGTCCAACGGCAGCAAACTTGACCAGGACATCTACGGAAAACCCGTCTTGATTCGAGCCGTCGAGGCCCTAGCTCATCAACCCGAGGTCGTCGTCACCATCGTCGCCGGCCCGGCCGATCCGGGTGGATTGGCCGCCTTTCGTCATCACCACGAGAAGGCCCTCGGCGCATTGGGCGCAACCATCCACCCCGGCGGAGTCAACGAGCGATACGAGACCGTCAAGGCCGGCGTCGATCACATCCGAGCAACCCTCGATGAGGTCAACGCCGTACTGGTTCACGATGCCGCCCGACCCAATGCACCACAGACAGTGGTCCGGACTGTGATCGACGCCCTCGCGACCAACTCCACGGCAGTTCCGGCCGTCCCCGTAACCGACACACTCAAGCGAGCCATGCCAAACCCTGACTCTGATGGCACGATCCACAGTGTCGAGAGCACGATCGACCGCCGCGGCCTCTTCGCCTGCCAGACACCCCAGGGTTTCCACCTCGACCTGATCATCCGCGCGTATGCCCAAGAAAATCTGAAGAGCACCGACGACGCCCAGCTCGTGGAGCGTCTGGGCGAGCCGGTGCTGCTCGTGCCGGGCGACCCGCGCAATCTCAAGATCACGCGGCCGGAAGACCTCGAGCTGGCGCGGGCCATCTGGCCCACGCTCGGGCGCTAAGGCGGCGGCTCAATACTTGCGGATCACGCTCCGCACCACGCCCTGCACCTCGCAGTGCTTCACGCGGATGGGTTCGAAGTCCGGGTTGGCCGGCTGCAACCGGATGTGGTCGGCCTCCTTGTAGAAGGTCTTGAGCGTCGTTGCCCCGTCGGGCAGTAGTGCGACTACACGGTCGCCATTGTGGGCCGTCGGACTGCGCTCGATGAGCACGTAGTCGCCGTCCAGGATGCCTTCGTCGCGCATCGAGTCGCCGTCGACCTTAAGAGCGAACATGGACCGCGACGCGTCCGACGGGTTTCCGACGAGTTGCTGGAGGTCGACCTCATCGCTGTCGGCCACCTTCTCGATGGGATAGCCAGCAGCAATCTTGCCCACAAGCGGGTACCGCATCGGCCGCGACTCGTCCGGGACAGAAATCCCGTCAGCGATCGACAAAGAGCGTGCCCTGTTGGGCTCGCGCACCAAGGCGCCTTTCTTGATGAGTGCTTCGACGTGCTCGAACACGGTAACCTTGCTGACGCCGATCTCGTCGGCGAGTTCCTGCATCGTCGGTGAATAGCCGCGGCGGATCCGCCAGTCGCGAATGAGCCGGAGAATGCGGAGCTGCTTTGGTGTGAGATTCATCGGTGCCTTCCTCGTTCACGTGCGCCACGATGGTCATTGGGACAAGCCCACGATCCACGGTGGAAAACGCTGTATCCTCGCCAACGACGCGATGTTGCGCTGCCGAGCGAGGTGGTGTGATCGTTCTCTCCGGGCAAATCCCGATCTCTTCTTTGATCGGTGTTGCCCCCTCCAGAGACCCGAGCGACGCCCGAGCCGTGTTCGTTGTCATAGATGCTGAACGGATGTCGGGTTGTGTAAGCCAGCCGAGCCGTAGTGAACCCAGCACGAAGCCTGAAAGTTCGAGCAGGATCTTCCGCCAACCCTGATCGTCGTTGCCCGCGCCCCGGGGGCCGATCGCGCGGCCGCGACGCGTGCCAAACACGAAATCTCCGCCTGGCCCGAGCAGAACCAAATCCCCAGGCAATCCCTGGGGACTCGTGATTCCATTATTGAAATCAGCAGATTGGGCTTGGGCGTGGTATGCGATCATGCCTGGGTCATCGGTCGGCTGGCATTGGTTGTTCGATATTTTTTTGGTTATTTGTTCGGCTTACTATAGCAAGTCAATTCCCTGATATCAACACCAACGGTTTCGTTCCCCTATCGAAACAAGCGTCCTTGGCAACGCCTTATCGATTCCGAACGAGCCTCATCCCCTCACGCCTGATCCGGCGCCGAATCTCTAGCAGGGTCACCGACGCCCGAACCTGCTCGGGGGGTAGGTCCACGCGCTCGCATAACTGGTCGAGCGTCAGAGCCTCTCCAAGTGCTTCGAGCACGCTGTCCTCAATGTTGTTCGGGGTCCGATCGCCTAAGGTTCCCTCTTCAACAACCGGGTTTTCCCTATATTCATCGAACAAGCCCGCAGCAGGCGCTGATCGACCGTGGAGAGGCGTGAGCGCCTCCTCCACATCCGCCGGACTGGCCACCAGGGTCACCCCATCCCGTATCAGCGCGTTGCAGCCGCGGCTGCTCTGCACGTCGACGCGTCCCGGCACGGCCATCACCTCACGCCCCATCTCACCGGCCAGGCGTGCCGTGATAAGAGCCCCGCTCTTCTCCCCGGCTTCGACGACCACGATGCCGCGCGAGAGGCCGGCGATGATCCTGTTCCTCGCTGGGAAGTTCTTAGCCTCGGGCCGACAGTTCATGGGAAGCTCAGAAATGACCGCCCCCCCGCTCTCGACGACCCGCTCGAAGAGCTCGGCGTTCTCGGCTGGGTAGTTGTGGTCGAGCCCGCAGCCAAGGACCGCAACGGTGACACCGCCCGAGCGAAGGGCGGCGTGGTGGGCGGCCGTATCGACGCCGCGTGCACCACCAGAGACAATCGACCAGCCGGCCTGGCCCAAGATCCCGGCGAATCGTCCGGCCTGATCGATGCCATAGGCCGAGCACTTTCGAGCGCCCACGAGCCCGACACCATCAAGCGACAGCGCATCGACCGACCCTCGAACGTACAACAATGCCGGCGCGTGTTCGTCGCCGGCAAGCTGGGGCGGATAGTCGGGGTGGTCAAACGGAAGAAGCTGGACCCCGGACGCCTTGGCGTGTTCGAGCTTCTCGTCAACGTGCTTGCGGGCGTGCACCAGGCCCTGGCTCAACTTGCGAGCGAGCGGCTCGCCTACCGAGGGAATCGACGCGAGATCTGCCATCGATGCCTCAAGGGCGGCATCGGGCTCGCCCGTGATCGAGATCAATCGACGGATGCGGCGGGGTCCCAACTCGGGTACCAGCGTCAGTGCCAAGACCGCCCGGGCGCTTGGCCTGGTTTCGGTCGACACGGGCTGGACCGCTCCGCTCACTGTCATGCCATCAGAATGGTAGCCCCCAACCGACAGCCCCGGACAACCACCTCACACACTCGCAGGGCGTTGGGCTACTACGCTTTGTCTGACCGACGAGTATTGGCGGCGATGAACCGATGGCAGGGAGCAGGATGTTCCAGCCCATGCGCAACGCGATCGACCACGGATGGCATGCCATGTTCGGCGACGCCGGGCTCGTCCGCGCCCACTTGGCCCACCCCGGCTCGGGCACAATGGCCGCCCTGCTCGGCCTAGGCCTGATCGTGAGCCTTGTCGCCGCGAGTTGCCAATGGCCCGCACACACCCGCGCGGTCGTCGGACCGTCCGCCGGCGGCTGGGAGGTCTCGGGCGTCTGGCTGGGACAGGAACCGACGATCCGGGTCCGCATCGTGAAGCCGACCGACGAGGTCGTGATCGCCGGCTCACGGCTCGTGATGTCGCGCGACGCGGCTGGTGCTATCAAGATCTATCGCACACCGCTGCTCGCGCGGGCTTCGGGCGGACATCTGCGGTTGAGCGAACCGGGCGGGGCTACCACCACCGTTACGGGTGACATCGAACTCGAGTCGGCAGATCCACGCTCGACCGCTTTCAGCACACCGGGTACGCTCGGTTGGTTCAAGGAGACGCCCACCATCGCCGTCGCTGGCGCGCCGTATGCGGGCAAGGTTCGACTGTCTGCGTCGGCCGCGGGCGTGCAAGTGATCAACATTGTCGAATTCGAGCGTTACGTAGCCGCGGTGGCTTCGAAGGAGTTGTATCCATCGTGGGAGCAAGCCGCGTACGAGGCTCAGTGCGTCGCGGCCCGCTCATACGCGATGCAATCGATGCAACTGGCCAACCGGCGCGGCCGCCCGTGGCACGTCGAGGATGGGACCATCGACCAGGTCTTCCCCGGCCACACGACGCACGAACGAGCGATCATGGCTGCGATGAACACGCGCGGCCGTGTGCTCACCTACGACGGCAGGATCCTGCGCGCGTACTACAGCAGCACCAGTGGCGGACGCAGCGGGTCGGCCGCCGACACGTGGCCCACAGGCACGGGCTACGAGTACAACCTCGCGCCGCCGATTCAGGCACACGTGGCGGTCCACGCCAGCGATCAGTCTCGCCTGCACCGCTGGCAGGTCGTCCGCACCGCAGACGAGGTGACTCGTCGCCTGCGAACCTGGGGCGAGGGTGCCGGCCACACACTCAAGAGCGCGCGTGCGGTCACCAACATCGAGGTCGCGCGGACGAACCGGGTCGGACGCCCCGCACAGTACCGCGTGGGCGAGCGCAATGGCGTCTCTCACCTGCTGAGCGCCGAACAACTCCGCCTCGCGCTGAATACCCGCGCCAAGGGCCTACCCGATGTCACCAACGACACGCGCGTGCGCAGCGGGGACCTCGAGGTTACCGCCGCCGGCTCCCGCTTCGTCATCCGCGGTCGCGGCTTTGGGCATGGGGTTGGAATGTGCCAGTTCAGCGCCCAGGCGCTGGCCCAGCGCGGGTGGAGCAGTGATCGGATTCTCATGAACTTCTATCCAGGAGCGAGTTTGGAGCGGGCCTACTGATATCTCAGTCGGTCCATCGCACCACCGCCTGCTTCTTCTTGCCACGCTTCAGCACCGTCAACCGATCATGCAATAGGTCATCAGCAGTGATCGGTCGCGATCCGTCGTGCGGCTGACCGTTCACGCGGATCGCGCCCGCGGCCAGGAACTCGCGCGCCTCACGTTTGCTCGAGGCCAACCCGGCCGCGATGAGCAAGTCGAGCAACGGGACTCCAGTTCCCAGCATGGCACGTGGGTGGTGAATGCGGGGAGCGTCAGCGATCGCCGCCTCGAGCGCATCGCAGTCGAGGGAAGACAGCTCGCCAGAGAACAACGCGGCTGCGGCCTGGATGGCGCCCTGGGCCTCGCCCTCGCCGTGGCGCAGCGCGGTCGCGTGCTCGGCCAAGGCCTTCTGCGCGAGCCGCTGGCCGGGCTGTACCTCGTGGTGCTGCAGCAGGTCCTCAATCGTCGCGCGATCGAGCAGTGTGAAGGTCCTGAGGAACCGCCCGACGTCGGCATCGGCGGTGTTGAGCCAGAACTGGTAGTAGTCGTACGGGCTGGTCCGATCGGCCGTCAGCCACACCGCCCCACTCTCACTCTTGCCGAACTTGCCACCGTCGGCCTTGGTGACGAGCGGCATGGTGAAGCCGAAGCTGGCGGCCCGCTTCTCGAGCTCTTCGCGCACGACCACGTCGCCCGCCTCGGTGCTCAGCCACGCAGGTCGCTGTCGGGTCATGGGCAACTCAACCATGAGCCGGCGAATGAGGTCGATGCCCGAGACGATATTGCCCCACTGGTCGCTGCCGCCGCACTGCACGGTGACCTTGTGGGTCAGGTGCAGGTGCGCGAAGTCGAGGGCTTGGAGGATCATGTAGCTGAACTCGGTGAAGCTGATGCCCTGCTCGCGGCCGTGGAGGCGATCGCGGACGGAGTCGCGCTGCATCATCTGGTTCACGCTGAAGTGCTTGCCCACGTCGCGCAGAGCGTCGAGGAAGCTCACCTTGCCGAGCCAGTCGAGGTTGTTCAGGATGGACGGTTCGCCAAGGCCGGCCCCGTCAAACACACCGCCAAAGATCGGTCGCTGGGAGTTAACGTTTGCCTCGATCTGCTCGCGGCGCATCAGTTGCCGCTCGTCGCTCTTGCCGCTGGGGTCGCCCACCAGCCCGGTGCCCCCGCCCATGACCACCACCGGCTCGTGCCCGGCCCGGGCCACGTGGACCAGGGTCATGATGGGTACCAGGTTGCCAATGGTCAGCGAATCGGCGGTCGGATCAAAGCCGCAGTAGATCCGCCGGGCCCCTTCGCTCAGGTGATCGGCCAGACCGGCTTCATCCGTGCACTGGTGGAGCAGGCCGCGCCAGCGGAGTTCTTCGAGGAGATCGATCTTGTCGGGGGTCTCTGGCATGGGCCGGGATGGTATGAGGCCGGCGGCCCGCCGTCGTGGTCTCGCGCTACGGGCACCCCGCGTCGAACTCGTTCTGGAACGCCAGGAAGTCGAAGATCGTCAACAAGCCATCGCCGTCGAAGTCCGCCACCGAGAGGTCGCCGGCATCGAAGGCGTTCTGGTAGCCAAGGAAGTCGAAGATCGTGAGCACACCGTCACCATCGATGTCGGCACGGCACGCGTCACAATCGACCAGCGGGTTGGCGACGATGAACGCGAGCAGCGGATCGTCGAAGCCATCCCAGATCCGTTGCTGCACCTCGAACTGCTCAAGGGTGCCCCAGCACACATTGCTCGCGTCGACATCTCCTGAGCCGGGGATAATGCCGAGTTCCATGTTGTTGAACATGTCCTGCCCCCGATTGGCCATGTTGTCGGCGAACACGTTGAACCGGCGGGCATCCGGATCGCCCGCGAAGCTGATGCCCGTCGAGCCCGTATCGACGAACACACCGCCCCCATCGCTGGCCGTGTTGCCCTCGAAGGTGCTTGCCTCGAACACCACGTCCGGGCTCTCGAGAACGTAGACCGCCCCACCGCGCTCTGTCGAGAGGTTGTTCGTGAAGCGTACATCCGAGAACACCACACCGGGGGACTCTTCGACGTATGCTGCCCCGCCATCAATCTGGGATTCATTGCGGATGAAGTCCACGTCCGTCACCGTTGCTCGGGCGCTGAGCCGCAGCATGAGCGTGCCACCTCGGGGAAGTAGTTGCTGCTGCGTGTCATTCGCTTCGAACACGCACCCCTCAATGACCGCGTCTTCGCCCCTGAAGATCGAGAGGCCGGCGGCGGCAGGAAAACCAGTTCCAGGAGACACATTGCTACGGAACTCGCAATCGATGATCCGCATCCGCGGGACATCGGACATGGATGCACCGCTGTCTCCGTTGTCGATGAATGAACACTCGTGGATCTCAACATCCTCGCTGTCGACTATGTTCATGCCCCTGGCGGGATTGCCATCGAATTGGACCGCTTCGAGCTTCAGGCGATCTGTGCGATTTGTGCTCAACCCTACGGAAGTCGCGCCTTCCAATAGCCCGCCACTGATGGTCACATCCGGCGCATCCGAGATAAACAGCATGATGTTGCCACCGGAAATGTTCACCCGGGTCAGGACGTGCCCTCGTCCACGATTGATCTGGATGCCCTGGAGGCCGTCACGCGATTGGACATCGGTGATGTGGAGTTGCTGCTCCCCATTGAGGGTGGCGCCGATAGCAAACCTGCATTCACGCATCTCGGCGTCCCGCACGACGGCCACGCCCTGCTCGAATCGGAGCGCGTTGTTGGCGAAGGTGAACTCCGCGTGCTCGACAATCGACCCGCTGACGTAGGCCCCTGTATCCGGGTCGACCTGCCCATCAACGGCGAACTGCGTGAACCAGACGCCCCGCCACTGACCAGGCGCGGGATCGGGCGCGCTCGGCTTGAAGACGATCGGCTCGCTGGCAGTGCCGCGTGCGATGAGGGTACCGGTACCGAACGAGGCCGAACCAATATCCATACCCAAATCGTCGTCGAACTCCACGGTGACGCCTGGTTCGATCGTCAGCGTGGAGTCGTCGCCCACGACGATGTTGCTGACGACGTGATACGGGCTGCCGGCCGCCGTCCACGTGGTGTCATCGAGGATCGGGCCGCCCACGGTGGTCTGGGCGAGCGTGGGCCGGGCCAAGACGGCTAACGCTGTTACGAAGGCGGACGCAACGAACTTCTTCACAGAGTCTCTTCCCAGCATGAGGAACACCCCACTCCTACACCCGCGGCCGGATCGACACGGATCTGGCCAATCAGGTCAATGACGGTGACCTTCTCATCTCAAGGCTTCCCACGGTGAAGGCACATGTAGATTGTAACCGCAGATACGGAAACCCGTCGCAGTAAACACGTTTATGCCCGGACCGAGAGCCCTCGCATCTGGCCTCCAGGACAAGGCACACTCGGCATGAGCCGCCTCGTCTACGGACACCCCAGATCGAAGTCGTTCTGGAAGGCCAAGAAATCAAAGATGGTTAGCGTGCCATCGCCGTCAAAATCGGCCACCGAAAGATCGCCAGCATCGAAGGCGTTCTGGAAGCCGAGGAAGTCAAAGATGGTCAGCTCGCCATCGCCATCGATATCGGCGCGGCATGGGGGCGCGGCGTCGCAATCGGCCAGCGGATTGGCCACGATAAACCCCAGCGCATCATCGTCGAAGAAGTCCCAGATACGCTGCTGCACCTCGAATTGGTCGAGTGTGCCCCAGCACACATTGCTGGCATCGACATCACCCGAACCACCGGCGTCGAAGGGCTGGCCGTTGAACACGTCCTGCCCGCGTGTCGCCACATTGTCCGTGAACACGGTAAATCTTCTCGCATCCGGATCACCAGCAAACGTGATTCCGGTCGAACCCACATCGATGAACACGGCGCCACCATCCGCGGCCATGTTGTCCTCGAACGTGGTCGCCTCGAACACCACACCCGGGCTCCGTAGGAGCACGGCCCCGCCCCGGTCCGCAGCAGTATTGCCCACGAAGACCGAATCGGACACGATCGTGTCCGGGCAGTTGTCAACCAGCAGGCCGCCGCAGTCCATCACGCTCGTGTTGCCATCGAACCGCACATCGATCAAGCGAATCTGCTCACTATCGTGGAGCGTTATTACGCCGCCAAAGGCAGAAAGACCTTCGAACACATTGTCTTCAAGTACCACTCGCTCGATCACGACATTGTTGCAATCACTCAACAACATTCCGGAGGACTGCGCCAGGAACGTATCAGATGAATTCCGTCGAAAGTCGCTGTCGGTGATCGTCAGATTCTCAACCCCAACGATCCTCGCTCCCGACCAGCCGTTCTCGAGCACCGAGCACCCAACCAGATCGACATCCACGCACTCTACAATATCGATTCTGTTGCGATCGCACTGCTCGACTCGTGATGATTCGATCACGACACGATCGCACCGCGAGAGGGCGAGCCCACGGGACCCGGTTCGGCCTTCCAACACGCAATCAACCACCATGACATCGTCAGCATCAAAGATTGCCAACGCCTCGGTGGCGTTTACAATCCCCCGAAACCCGGAAATCTTGTGCCATCGACCGCCACCGACGGACAGACCTGCGCGGCCGTTGTCGTTCGCTTCCAGATTCTCGGCATGGAGGCGAAGCTCGCCATCCAGCTCCGCCCGCACACCCGCAAAGCGCGATTGCCGGACGGTGACATCCTTCAAGACTGCCACGCTGAGGTCGAGGTAGACCGAAGCACCGATGCCCATAGGCCCACCGCCCATCGAGACGTCCACATGTTCGAGGATCGATCCCCCGACATAGGCCCCGGTGTCTGGGTGAACCTGTCCATCAACCGCCAGCGGCGTGAAGTGGATGCCCCGCCACTGGCCGGGGGCTGGATCGTCAGCGAGCGCCCTAATGACAACGGGGTCGGCTTCGGTCCCACGCGCGATTAGTGTGCCCGGGCCGAATACTGGCGAGCCGATGTCCATACCGAGATCGTCGTCGAACTCCACGGCAACCCCGGGTTCGATGGTGAGGGTTGCATCGTCTCCGATGATGATCAATGACGTGACTTGGTAGGGGCTGCCCGAAACGGTCCAAGTGGCATCATCCAAGATCGGGCCACCCACGACCGTCTGGGCGTGCGAGCTCGCCCCGATCGCCGACATGAGGAGCGCCCCACAGACTGGTGCGATCCTCCGATGGCTCATTCCGAGCATAACAACACCCCCTGAAGTGCACCAACAGGGTTCCAAGCCACACAGCCGTATCCGGCCCGGCCCTGCACAACTTGGCTCGTCGGTATTGTAATCTAACTCAGGTCGATCTGGTCGAGAAACTTGTCCGCCCCGGTGTTGGGCTATCGGCGTGGCTCAGGCACCCAGTCCGCGCTTGTCGCCTGATCCGCCCACCTCCGCATGTCGCGGAGTTCGTCCCACCCCAGTATCTCGGCGTGACCGTCGAGCATTACTGTGACGGCCTTGCCGCCATGTCGGAGGCTCACAAAGCCGCTGTTGATTCCAGGGTTCGTCGCGCGGTCGTCGTAGCTCTCCTGCCAGCCGCTACCGAAGGTCGGCGCTTCGATCCGGAAGAAGCCCTCTGGTTCGGGCAACTCCTCGATCGTGCCCGGGCCGCGGAAGCGGGCGGAGGCGAAGGCGATGACCTCGGTCGGGCGGCTGGCCTGATCGTCACGCTCGAGGAAGACTTTGCCAAAAACACGCTGGCTGGTCTTGTCGCCCAGGTGGTTCACGCTGCCGCCAACGTAGGCAACGTTCATGCCCAGACTTGGATAGAGGCTCACGACGTACTGAAAGTCGGCGCGCCGCTGCTGCAGCGTGGCGAGCGCCTTGTCGTCGCCGTAGAGGCCGCGGAAGTTGTATTCGAAGTACGGCGCAAGCCGCCAGGGGTAGCGCTGCGCCGTGATCGGGTCGGCAATCGGCTCGCCCAGCTCATCAAGCGGCGCGTCGCGGCCCGACACGTCTCGTCGATCGGGCATGCCGGCCATCAACCGGCCCTCGTTGTCCTGTGCGTAGAGCTGGAAGGCGATCATCGTCTGCTGGGCCGCGGCCAGTTCCCGTGTCGCCTTCGCGAGCCCCCGAGCAGCCCCCAGGCTGGGCAGCAGAATCGAGATCAAGATGGCGATGATCGCGATCACCACGAGCAGCTCGATGAGCGTGAAGGCGGTCTCACGGCGGTTGTGCGGCATGATCGGCTCCAGGCTATTGCTGCGAAACAAGAAAAATTCTTGACGCACCGCGACGAGGCGTCAATACTACGCAACTGAGACTCAATCGCAATTGCCAGAGCAGATTTCTTTTGCTCATTGCCAGAGGAGCCGCCCATGAACCGCGCCATCGCCCCCGCTGCCGTGCTCGCCCTTTCGGCAGCCACACTCGCCCAGTCCGGCCCGATCAGCCTGAGCTTCGACGAGCCGGCCCGCGACCGCTGGAACTACCCATTCGCAGCCACACCCGGCGTGCGCACGGAGTCGCCCATCTTCGGGGCCACCGGGCTCGAGGGTTTCGACGATCGCGACAGCCAATTCGTGATCGGCTTTGACACTGCCGGCGACATCCCCACCGGCTTGGGCGCGGGCGCTTACCGCGTGATCTCCGCGCGTGTGACACTTGTAGTTCAAAACGATCTGCAATTTGCCTACGACGCTACCCAGGACGAACTGGCTAGCTACTTCCTCAGCGACGATCCCGACTATGTCGAGGACACCACCGTTGGCCGCCCGATCGAGCTCTACGCCACAGGATACCGCAACGGGTTCACGATCGACACCTGGGAAGAAACCAGCGTGTTCGGCGGCCCGCCCATTGTGGCCCCAGCCGAAGGAGCCCGCAACGCGTTCGCCGCGTTCTATGCGGGGGTGGACGATGTGGTTGACCTTTCCCGCCAGGTCCGCGAGCGCATCGAGAGCACACCACTGGCCATCGGCCAGACCACCGGCGTGGCCGTGGGTGAACTGGTCCCGGTCGAGACGGTGTTTACGTTCGATGTTGATACCTGCGCCCCTGGCGCGAAGGCCTTCTTTGACGCCTCTTTCGATGCGGGCAAGGTGAACCTGACGATCACGAGCATGCACAGCGCCGAACTGGGCTCGACCGAGTTCCCCAGCTTCTTCACCAAGGAGAACGCCCTGAGCCCCATCCTGGGTTACGCGCCGCAGCTTGAGATCACGGTCATCGCTGTTGACGACGCCGATCTGACCGGCGATGGATCGCTGGACATCTTCGACTTCCTGGCGTTCCAGAACGCCTTCGATGCGGGCGACCCCCTGGCCGACTTCGATGGCAACTGCACGCTGGACATCTTCGACTTCCTGGCGTTCCAGAACGCCTTCGACGCCGGCTGAGCCCCTACGATCGGCCTCACTAGGAGCTAGACACTCATGCAACACCCCACCGTCCATACCGGTAGTGCCGAAGCGGCCACCGGAATCGCCGCCACGCTGAAAGACAGCACCTGGGATCTGCACCAGCAGGCCGAGAGCGGCGAACTCCAGAAGAGGCTTGTCAAGGGCGAGCTCGGCAAGCACGAGTACGCCGCCCACCTGGGCCAGCTCTACCTCGTGCATCGCACGCTGGAGAACTGTCTCGATGCGGCGCCCTGTGACCAAGTCAAGGCACTCAACAGTGAGGATCTGCACCACACTGGGAAGCTCGAGGCCGACCTGGCGTTCCTCTCGACCGACCCGGCCGGCGTGCAGCCGGTGCCCGCGACAGAGAGCTTCACCAATTGGATCGAATCGACGGCCAAGGACTTCCCCACCGCCCTGATCGGCGTGCAGTACGTCTTGGAAGGCTCGACCAACGGTAACGGCTACATCGCAAAAAAGATCGGCCCCGCCCTCGATCTCACCGCAGACGGCCTGCGCTACCTCACGAGCTACGGCCCCGCCCAGCGTGAGACCTGGGCCCGCTTCAAGAGCCGCCTGGATTCGCTCGAGCTCGGCCCCGACGCACTCGAGCAGGTCATCGAAGCTGCCAAGCGCACCTTCATTGGCGTACGCGACATCAACAGCGAGTTGCTCGAAGTGCTTGCCGGTCACAGCAAGCTGGCTGGCTCGTAAAGCCCGCTCTGGTATGTATCCTTCCAAGCCCGCCACTCTGCGGGCTTTTTCGTACTCTCAAACTGGATGTGCCAGCCGCAACGCGGCTCTGTATTTCACTCGCACAACATATCATCGGTAGACGCAATCGAATCTGAAGGCAGTCGGCCTAGCAACCCATATCGAACTCGTTTTGGAACGCCAGAAAGTCGAACAGCGTGAGCTCGCCGTCGCCGTCGAAGTCGGCCGTGAGGTCGCCGGAAGAGAACAGGTTCTGGAACTCGAGGAAGTCGAAGATGCTGAGCGAACCGTCACCGTCAAGATCGGCGCGACAACTCGCGATGGCTGTCGCCAGAAGCCGGACGATCGCCTCGGGACGATCAGGATCGTTGCTTACCACGCGCAACTCGGTGTCGATGTCACCTGCGGTCGTGGCGACGAGCGTCACAGGGATGAACTCGGTTGCTCCGCCTGCGGGGACGATGTATAGATCAAGTGGTGTATCGAACGGCGGTGGCGCGACGACGGAGAATCGCAGCGGTTGGATGCCGTCAACGCTCCACAAGGGAACACTGCCGAGGTTGCCGACAGGCAGGTTCAGCACGCCCTCTTCACCGACCACGACCTCGCCGAAACTGAGCGACGCCAGCGTGCCAACCTTCGCGGGCACGAGCAGATCGAGGAACACCGGCAGGTGGCCGAGCGTGCCCCCGGGGGCGTCCCTGAGCGCTTGGGCGATGACGGGGCCGACCATGTCGTTGCCACTGGTTGTGAGCGGATCGTCAAACGAACTGCCGTCGTTACCCCACGTGCGATAGCTGTGGTTGGGATCGTCGAACCGCGTGCGACTGAAGGGGATCGTAACGTCACCCAGATACTCGATCCCATCACCGTCGAACAAGTCGTCATTGACCAAGATCAAATCGAAGCGGTCGTCCATCTGGCTGACCGGATCCTGGGAGTGCAGGAAGCGAAAGAACGAACTGTTATTCCACGAACCCGGGCTGTTCACGGGGTCGAACAGCCTGCCGTTGTTGTCGGCGCGGTTCTCGGTGAGATCGACATAGGCGTCCTCGCTCGAGCTCCGCATGTTGAAGTCGCCCAGCAGCATGATGTACGTGCCTTCGGGCAGATCTTCGGCGTCGGCGCGGATGGCTTGGGCCTCGGCCTCACGACGATCACGATCGCTGCCCGATGTGCCGGCCTTCATGTGTGTGCTGTACAAGCTGAGTACCGGCGTGTCGTAGCCCGCGATGGCCAGGTCGTAGCGCATGGTGTTGCGGGGAGGCCGGGGTGAGGTACCACCCGTCGATGCGACTACGACATCACGCACCGAAGCACGAGACGTGCGGTACAACAGCGCACTGTCCGTGGTCGGTCCATCGACAAACGGCGCGAGCGCCCAATCCTGCCCGCCCCGTGGATCACTGTTGAGGATGCCGGGTAGGCGATTGGCAGCTGCGGTTCCGTTAACTTCCTGAACCACGAGAACGTCGGGACGCAGTACTCGGCCATCGAACTCCGCGAAGAGCGAGGTCAAGAGGGCTTCGTTGCGATCAGCATCGGTGCCACTAAAGTTGGTCAGGTTCCATGTGGCCACCCGGAGCTGGGCGGCGGCGGGCACCGCCGCCAGCAGAACGATCACAATGGCATGCATCAGGCCTGGCCTTGTCATTGAGCGGTCCTCCAAGCCAGCATTCTACGATGGGTGCCCGGCACAGTGGCTCGGAGACGGCTCCGAACCGCCACATTGCGCGAAGAACAGGCGATGCAAGGTCCGAAGACACGCGCAGGAGACCACCATGCCATGGTTTTGTAAACGCATTCCCCGATGCTCGATCTTGGCACTGCTTGCGATACCGGTAGCTGTTTGGGCCCAGGACGAGACACAACCGGCTCCAGAAGTGCCGTGGCACCACGTGGAGGCGGAACGCGCGATCGGGGCGCTCGCCGAATTGCCAACCAGGCGTGCCGGCCACCGGACGCCCGAGGATACCGCCGGCCTGCAACGCACCGAGGAACTGGTGATCGAGAAGCTGCGCGGCCTGGGCTATGAGCCGCGGACCCAGGAAGTGCCCCGACCAGATCGCATCGCCAACCTGACACCGGAAGAAGCTCCAACGCCGCGCAACATCTGGGTTGACCTGCCGGGCAACGGCCAACTGGCGAGCGAGTGGCTCGTGGTCATGGCCCATATCGACGCGGTGGTCGGCAGCCCCGGCGCGGACGACAACGGAACGGGCGTCGTCGCGCTCCTGGAGATGGCCCGAGCACTCAAAGACCGGCTGAGGCAGCGGAGCGTGCGGCTGTTGTTTACAACCCTCGAAGAGACCGGCTTGCACGGTGCACGAGTGCATGTCACCAACAACATTGAACCCAAGGTCGAGGCCGGCGAGATGACGGTCTTCGGCTCGATCTCGCTCGAGATGCTCGGATACTACAGCGACGAGCCCGGCAGCCAGCGTTCACCCTTGCCGCCCATGGAGGGGTTTGACCAACCAGATCGCGGCGACTTCCTTGCGATCCTTGGTGTGAAACGGCATCAGAATTTCAGCCAGGGATTGGCCGCTGCGATGCTGGAGATCGAACCTGAAGCGAAGGTCCTGCCCATTGATATGTTCGTCGTCCCTCCACCCGACCTGATGCGGTCGGACCACGCCGAATTCCTCATCCGAGGCTGGCCCGGCGTGATGCTCACCGACACGGCGAACTTCCGCAACCCGCACTATCACCGAACCACCGACACCGTTGACACGATCGATCGGGATCGCTTTGCGCGCGCGATCTCGCAGGTCATCGGCGCGGTCGACCGGCTCGCGAACCCGCCGTCCGATGAACCCGCGCGCGACGACGCCGCAACACCCTGAGGCATCGCGGCGTCGTATCTTCTCTCCACCGGAACTCCGACCTTGGGACTCTTGCCCCCAGAGCGATCAGGTGTTGGTGTCGAACTCGCGGAACAGCGCGTCGATCGTGCCCTCGATTCGCTCTGGAGTCTCGAACACACCGCGGACGATCTCTTCACGTGCTCGGATCACGACCTCGGCTCGGATCTCCGAGGAGTCACGGCCGGCACGGGCGGCAGCCGAGAGTTCGATGCGATCGGACTCTCGGCGTGGTGCCTGGGCATCGCGCCCGGGCTGCGTGCCCGCATCGCGATCCGGCCGGGAAACAGGCCTGGGCTCGAGGTCTCGTGCTTGAAACCCGGAGTTTACTTGGCCGATGTCAGACATGTGGCGGGGCCTCCGAACAGATTCTCGCGAACGTATCAAAGTGAAACAACCCCTCTCTTTTGCGGCGGCCGACAACACGAATAGCCCGAGATACCACACTGGCATCCCGCTCCTGGCATCCCTTGCCGAATATCAGGACAGCTGTTCCGTTGCTGCCCAACCACCGTTCTCTCTCCGACCACCGTTCCATCGCTGGAACAGGGTGAATATCGTCCCAGGTGGCACGACCGCTACAAACTTCACCAACCCGCGCCAGAAACGCTCAAGTGGGCCTCACGGCACATGCAGAGCGGTTCAGACCGAGAAAATGCCCATGAGCACAGCACCTTGGTACCGATGCTTGGAAAAGATTTTTTTTGCAAGAGTCCGAAAACTATTCAGTATTTGTGCGGGTAAGGCCACTCACTCATCTGAATATGGACGACCCCTGGCCATTGTGTTTGTCCTGGGCGGCCTAGGAGCCGGACTCGTTGGCTGCGCAGGCGGCGGAGGTGCCAGCACGGCGATCGATGCCGACGAAGGCCGGGCGCTATTTGAAGGGAGCGGCGCGTCGGCGCGGGACGAGGGAGCCTGGACGATCGTACTGGCAGCGTTCCGAGGTGAGGAAGCGACGGAGGCCGCCCGGCAGGCTCAGGCTCGGGTCGTCACCGAGGGTGGCTTGCAGGATGCCCGGATCGAGCAGAGAGGCGAGGCCGTCCTCTTGACACTCGGGCGGTTTGATGGGCCGGAAGATCCCAACGTCGCGGCCGAACTGAATCGCGTGCGCGAGATCGAGATCCGCAACTTCAAGCCGTTCGAGCAAGCCCTGCTCACCCCGCCGCAAGCGACGGCCGGCACCAATCCCGAGTATGACCTGCTGAACGCCCGCCAGATGTACGGTCCGGGCTATATCTACACCCTTCAGATAGGCAGCTACGGGCGTGCTGATGGCAGACCCGCAACGGACGCCGAGCGCACGGAAGCACGCCAGGCGGCTGAACTGGCGGTGGCAACGTTACGGAGCGAGGGCGAGCAGGCTTTCTACTTCCACGGCCCGAACTACAGCAGCGTAACCGTCGGTCTGTTTCGGGCCGAAGAGGTGGACCCACAGACCGGGTTGCGAAGCCCAGCGTTCTATGACCTGCAGGCGAAGTTTCCATACAACTTGCTGAACGGTGCCCAACGCATGGTAACGTTGCAAGCCGAGAGCCCCCAGGACGAGGCCAAGGCGCAGGCCCAACGGAGCGTGCTAGTGCGAATCCCGAATCGCTAGTGGCTCAGGCCGAGCCGGCTCCGAAGATCCACCGCGGTTCGATCTCGAAGCACCGCCACTGGCCATCGGGACCGCGCTCCCAGTGCAAGCGCCACCACGAATAGTGAGTCCGGCTGAATCCCTCGACGTCTACGCCCACGCGAACGAGGGTCCGCCCGACGTTTGGACCGTCGATCGTGGCCTGGCGGTCGACGATCGCCCACTGGGTCACCTGGTAGCGCCCCTGGAGATTTTGGTGGGCCCTACTAAGGATTTCGGCCCGACCCTCGATCGAAGCCAACACGCGCTCGATGTCGCCGGTGGTTCGAAGCGAAGCGTTCTCGGTAAGAATGTCCCGCAGGACGGTGCTATCGACGCGAGCGGTGGCCCCAATAAGCACCTCGGTGCGTGCCAAGAGTTCTTCGCGTTCGGTTGTCACGAGCGTCGACATGAGATAAACACCACCGGCGAGCGCCACAAGCACGCCGGCGACCAACACCCCCCGCCGGCGCTGATTTCGGCTGGCGAACGCGATCCCAGCGATCACCGCCAGTAGGCCCAGCACGGCCAGTGGCAAGAGCGGCTGCTCGAAGAGGAACCTCTCCAGGAGCGGAGCTGGCGGGAGCCCATCGATCGGCGGGGGCTGGAGCAAATCGTTCACATCGGCCTCCCTTGTCGTGGCGAGCCCGACTGGCCCGTCCGGGCGCGCCCCATGCGTACCTCTACCATCTCCAGCGTATTCCGTGGAAGTGCCGATGCAAAGCGATACGAGTTACCACCGGAGCGATGCCGATGTTCCTGCCCGCCGACCCGAATCTGCTCGATCGCAACCTGCGATCGCTTGCCAAGGCCTCGCCGCTGGTTGCCAACGCCGTCGCCCGCTCGCAACCAAGACCCGACGCGGCATTCGAGATGACCGAGGACGGCGTTCCCGCGTGCCGGATCCTCGTCGATAGCAAGCAGCGTGCGCTCGGGTCGGTTCGGCACCCGTTGCGCGAGGCCGATCGGCTGGCCGAACAGGCGGATCCCTCGCAGGCCGCAGTCTTCGCCGTTCTCGGTTTCGGGCTTGGGTACCACGTCGATGCAATGGCTCACCGCCTGGGCGGGGCGGGGTTGGTGTTGTGCTTCGAGCCCGACGTGCCATTGCTGCGTGCCGTGCTCGAACGCGTGGACTGCACGGCATGCTTCGACACGGGTCGTGTCATCGTGCTGCACGAGGCCGAGAGCAGCGACGCGATCACGACAAGGCTTCGGGGTTTGGAAGGCGTGCTTGCACTCGGCGTGCGGTTCATCGCGCACCCGCCGAGTACGGGGCGATTGGGCCCTGCTGCCGAAGTATTCAGCAAGAAGCTGGTCGAGGTGATCTCGGTTGCCAAGACGTCGATCGTAACGACACTTGTACAAACCGAGAAGACGATCGAGAACACATTGGCGAACTCGTTGGCGTACGCGATGCACCAAGGCGTGGACGACCTTGCCGATGCGCTGATCGGCGTTCCTGCGATCGTCGTGAGTGCCGGACCAAGCCTGGCCGAGAGCATCGACATACTGACCCGGCCAGGTGTGCGCGATCGGGCGTGCATCATCGCGGCACAAACCGTGCTCAAGCCCCTTCTGGAGCGCGGTGTCCGGCCGCACTTTGTGACCGCGCTCGATTACCACGACATCAGCAGACGCTTCTACGAGGGACTCACAGCGGAGATGGTCGAGGGCGTCACCCTCGTTGCCGAGGCCAAGGCAAATCCGGCCATCTTGAAAGCATGGCCCGGCGCAATCCGCATGACGGGAGACGAGTTGCTCGACCGCCTGCTTGGCGACACATCGCACGCGTTCGTCCGGAGTGGGTCGACCGTCGCGCACCTCTCCTACTTTCTCGCGCGGCATCTCGGGTGCGACCCGGCAATCATGGTCGGGCAGGACCTTGCCTACACCGACGGGCTCTACTACGGCCCCGGCGCATCGATCCACAACGTTTGGGCGGCCGAACTCGGCGAGTTCCGCACGCTTGAGATGATGGAGGTCGAACGCATCGCACGCGCCCGCAAGATGCTCAGGCAGACGCAGGACCACGACGGTCAGCCCGTGGCCACCGACGAGCAATTGCATAACTACCTGTTGCAATTCGAGCGCGAGTTTGCCGAGGACGCGGGGCGTGGGCTCACGGTGATCGACGCCGGACGCGGTGCGGCCAAGGCACACACCATCGTGATGCCGCTCGCCGAGGCGTTGGAGGAGTACGGCAAGGCGTTCACGCTGCCAGATGCGCCCGACCCAACGGACGAGGACAAAGTTGTCCGCGACACACTCCGCAGCACAGCCGATCAGGCAGTCGATCTGGCCGCGCTCACTCGTCAAGCCGGGTCACTCGTTCGCGAACTCGACGCCTTCGGCGACACCGCGGTGATGAACACGGCTGTGCGTGAGATCCACGAAGTACGCGACCGGGCCGAGGCACTGCAGCCCGCGTTCTGGTTGACTCAGTACCTGAACCAGACGGGTGGGTTGCGCCGGGCCAAACGCGACCGAGCCATTGCGATCTCGTCTGACGAAGCCACCGCCCGAGAGGTGCAGGCCCAACGCATCGAGCGCGACGCCGAGAACCTGAGCTGGCTCGCCGACGCGGCCGATCGCATGGCCGAGTTGTTGAGAAATGCGGCCGAAGAGAAACCGTCCGCGATCGCTGAAGCTGCCGCACCGGAAACGTCGCAGAAGCTACCCGCAATCGTGTGGTTCGATCCCCAGATCGGCGGACTGAACCAGCGGCGCGACCTGCTATTGCCCGTTACCGATGAACGTTGCATCGCGGACCTCACGCTCCAGACACTCTCTCGATGCGAGCGTGTGTCCGAGGTGGTGCTGGTGACCACAGATATAAAAGCGGCTACGGCGGTGGCCGATCGGGCTCTGAATCGGCTCCGTGTTGTGATTCGACCTGCGAGTGAGGGCTTGGCATGCCGCCGCCGTGCAATCGGAGCCGCGAGAGCGTTCTGTTCGGCCAGCTTCCGCGGTGGCCTCGCATCGCTCACGGTCCATGACGAGGTATTCGATCCGATCGCGACACTCGCGGTGATCGATGAGCTCGATGCGCCAGGAGCGCTGGTGCTCGCCGCAGATTGGGCGCTGCTCGATGCCGGTCTGACCGACCGGGTGGCCGAGCGGCTGCTGGCGGACATTGAGTCCCGCCACGTCGCGTTCGCCCAAGTCCCGGCCGGCCTGGCGGCGTGCGCGCTAGCGAAACCCGCGATCGCGGAGATCGCCAACAACCTGGAAGCTGGGCCCATCGCGAGCATCGGCGGCTTGCTTGGCCATGCGCCCCACATGCCGCGACCCGACCCGATCGCTCGTGAGATCTGCGTGACTGTTGATCCAGGCATCCGAGATCTGGGGCGGCGAGCCATTCCCGACAGTGTTGATCGGCGCACGGTGCTCATGCCCGCGCTGCAACTCGCGGCGAGTGGAAAACCCGTGACGAGCACTCTCGGCAAGTTGTACGCGTCAGCGCTCCAGCGGCCGATCCACCTTCGCGCCGTGCTGGGCGAGGAGCCCGATGACGATCTTCGGCAGCGCGTGCTGGCGTTTGCTCGGGGCGCGGGAGACGCCGCAATAACACTGGACTGTGAGCGGTGCGGCTTCACGCCGTTCGCCGATGAGCTAGCCCGCGCGCTGCACGATGCCGAGGCTGCCTCGGTCCACGTGCGAACGCCGCTGGGTTGGGGGCAGGAAGAGGTCGACCGGCTGCTTGCCAGTATGGTGGACATCATCAGTATCGACATCACCGATCCAGACTTTCCTCCGCCCCTGGAGGCGTTCCCCCAGGCACCCGGCCGGGGACTGCGCACGCCGTGGATCGTGCCACGCCTCCAACGCAACGAGGCGATGCTGCCCACGCTGCTGGAGGAGTACAACACGGCGCTCATGGGCTTTGGGGCTGCCGTCATCGAGCCCAACGCAACCGGCGGCGCGGATCGGCTTGCGTCCTTGCCCCTCCCACAAGCGGCCCAAGAGAGATTTGGCCGCGAGAACAGGCAAACCGAGGCAGCATCGGTCTCGCACGCGGAGAGCCACGCATGAGATCGGACTCCCAGGCGATCGCCGTTATCCTGGCAAGAGCCGGTAGCAAAGGCTTACCAGGCAAGAACCGCGCGCTTGTTGCCGGGAAGCCGTGCATCGAGTGGACCTTCGAGCATGTGCGAGATTCGGCTGGCATCAGCCGCGCGGGTGTATCGACAGACGATCGAGAGATTACCACGCTCGCAGCGCAACTGGGCTTTGAGGTTTGGCCCAGGCCTGAGGCGCTGGCTCACGATACGGCTACCGTGGACGCTGCAACACGAGAGGCGCTTCTACAAGCCGATGAGCGCGCTGCGATTCCCGACAATGCCGCGATCGTGATGTTGTACGCCAATGTGCCGATCCGCCCAGCGAGGCTGATCGATCGGGCGCTCGCCGTGTTCCACGAGACCGGCTGCGACAGCGTGCAGAGCTACGGGGTAGTCGGAAAGTTCCATCCGATGTGGACCGCCCGCGTCGATAGCCAGGGGCGAGTCCGGCCGTGGCAGGGCGACCGCCTCTTCGGCGGGGTGTATCGCCGGCAGGATCTTGACGCCGCGTATGTACCCGACGGCGGTGTGATCGTTGTGCGGCGATCGTGCCTTGACGCGGCGGCAATGGACCCCCACAACCCGCACGCGTTCCTAGGACACGACCATCGCGCGGTGACGACCGAACCAACCGATGTCGTGGATATCGACAACGAGATCGACCTGGCAGTGGCCGACCAGATCCTGCAACGTCGACGCCAGCCGCTCCGCACCTAAACGCGCCACCGTGCAGGTAGCGGCCTACAACACTACTTGATGCGCGTCTTCTGGATCTTCTCCCTTCCTCGCAGCGGGTCCTCAGTCACGGCGTATGCCGCCGCGCACGCGCTGGGGTGCCCGGTGGCCGATGAGCCGCTGGGGCCTTGGAACCGGACTGGTGAACCCTACAACTATCCACCGAGCCAAGCCCAGTTGGTCAAGGCTCACCTTGACGGCCAGTGCATGCTGGAAGATCCGGCGACGATCGAACTTGCAAATAGAGTGCTGCGCGAGATCGCCGACGGTAGCGAGACGCTGGTGGTGAAGCACCCCCACCTCCGGCCGCCGCCCGAGCAGTTTCGGCGGGCCTTCCCCGATCACCAAGCGGTGTGGCTCGCGCGCAATCCGCTCACGAGGCTCAACAGCTTGTACGCGCGTGGATGGACTGATGCGCTCCGGCCGAACTTCGAACTCGACCACTACAAGAACTTCGCGTCGAACTGGTCGGCGTCTCGCGTGCCCCTCACGTTCGAGCTCTTTCGTGCAAAACCGAACAAGTTCTTCAAGCAACTCTTCAAGGCATGGGGCCTCCCAAAGGAGTCGAAACGCGTCAAGTCAGCTGTGGAGTACGCGACTGGCCACTACCACGGCTCTTCGAAGGAACTGGAAGACCGCGCGCCATCGGCGGCACCGAGCGAGCAATCACGGTCGTTGCCCGAGCAGGCCGTGCGGATGTATCTGGCCGATCCGCAGATCCGAGACATGATAAAGCGCAACCGATGGCCGCGGGATGCCTCGGCTTATCTTGGATGATCGCCTAACGCGACTCGACGAATCGGACCGCAATGGCCGCCCATGGCTGCCACGCCGCGGGGTCGCCTTCCCACCACAGGAGCGCACTTTCGATGGCCGGCATGGGCATCCCGCCCGTTCCGGGTAGACGTTCATCGAGCGGAACGAGACGGACCTCGCTGCCCAAACGTGCCAGACCATCGAGCATGCCTAGCAAGGCCTCGGGGGAGGCCGAGGCCTGTGCTAGAAACACGGTTGGAGTCGCGGCGATCACAACCTGCAAGTGTCCCAAAGGACCGTCGCCATTTGCGCGCAGGACCTGGTCATCGGCTCCATCCAGCCCGACGAGCCGGGCGTGCGCTGGGGTCGCCATCGCGGCAACGAGTTCGTTAGCGGGCTGGCGCAACCGCCAAGTCGCATCGACCGGCTGCTGCGCGGCAACGTCCATCGCGGCCTCCTCGGCGGCACGGGTCTCGTTCACGGCGACCACCACCATGAGCCGGCCAGCGAGCGCGAGTTCGAGCGCCTCGTCCACCGGGATATCGAGCCGGGTAGCGAGGATCTCAGCAGCAGAAGGCTCGATTACGCCGGGCGTCGGAATCGGAACGAGCGGGGGCACCTCGGCAATCGCCGGGCTCTCCTGTTCAATCGGCGCGGGCACGATCGGCGCGGGATCGGATCCGACCGGATCGTTCGTCGCGATCTCAGCGCTCGGTCGCGGCACCGGGCCCGGCAGGACCAGAGGAATGAGCTGCCACGCTCCGAAAGCAAGCGCGAGCACGGCGGCAATCGCCATCGCCGGCTTGAACCAACGTGGCATCGCCGAGATAGAGAAGCTGTCCTCGTCGTACTCGCGGCTCGCGGCACGCGGCCCCATGCTCGCCAAGTCCGAAAGTGCTAGAAGCGCCTGACGCTCGTGCTCCGCGAGCACGGCTTGGGCGACCCAGCCCGACGGAGCGGGGGTCTCAAGCGAACCCAGGGCCGCACGGTCGACGCGCATCGCCTCGAGCATGGTGCCGAGGGCGGCGTCCGAAGCAATCTCCTGCGTCACACGATGTAACGCCGAGCCGGGAACCGCCGACGAGCGCGTGCGGGCATCAGCCTCGATCCACTCCAAAACATCGGCCTCGGTCAGCCCCGGTGGCAGATCGCGGTCTGGGTTGAAGGGCTGGTCGATCACTCGCGCCCCCCGTCCCGACGGGCAACCCCGGACTCCATGCGCTCGATGGCCTCGCGCAGAGCGAGTCGGGCCCGGAAAAGCCGGCTCTTGATCGTTCCCATTGGCACGCCCAGCACCTCGGCCACTTGCTCGTACTCCAACCCCTGCACATCTCGCAGCACAAGCACCACGCGGTGCTCGGCCTGGATCTGGTCGAGCGCCATTGCCACATGGCGCTGGCGTTGCCCCGCGTCGAGGGCTTCGTCGCTCCGTTGGACGCGTGAGCGGGCCTCAGGTTCCCCTACTTCAGGCCAAGCAACACGGCCCTTTGACCTTACGTGATCCGAACGAATCCGAGAATAGCAAGCATTCGTGGCGATCCGGTGCAGCCAGGTGCCCAGTTTCGCCCGGCCGTCAAATCGTTCCAGGCCAGTCAGCGCCTTGACCAGCGTTTCTTGGGTGAGTTCCTCGGCATCTTCGGTGTTACCCAGGATCCGAAGGCACAGCGTGTAGATCCGCCGTTGATACCGCTCCACGATCTCGCTCGCGGCGGCTCCATCGCCGTCCTTCGCACGCTCAATGAGTTGGGGCTCGTCGTCCATCACCCGCGGCGGAATCCCCAGACGCCGGGTGGTTTGGATCCGGCCCAGGGCAGTGTAGCCAGAATCGTTGAAGCTGCACGGACTGACAAATTTACGATAATTCGGGAGTTCAAGTATTGATTATTGAGCAAGATTGTGGAAACTAATCCTGGTTAAGGGACGTATCGCGTCCCGCCGTGGGGAGTTTCCAGATGTCGGTATGGCTGCCGAACGCCGCAGTGCCCTGATGTTCGGGTGGGATCGAGTGGATATCGCTCACCCGTAAACGGTTGCGTGCTGCCCGCGCGTGGCCAATTGCTGGCGAGGGCAAAGCTGCGGGTGCTGGAAGGCTTGCCACGGACATAAGACGAAGGGGAGGTTCGCGATGCGAACTCTGCTATCGATGACTCTTGCATGCGGCATGGCTGCTCCGGCTCTCGCCCAGATCACACTGATCGATGATGGCTTCGAGGACTACGCCGTGGGCAGTACGCTCACCGGCCAGGGTGGCTGGGATGTCTGGCCAGGCGGCTCGGATGCCATCGTGTCCGATGCGCAGGCCGCCTCGGGCTCCAACTGCTTCGAGGCCGTTGCCGTCGAGACGGACATGATCTATCGGATGCGCGATGGAGCCGGCGACCCAATCGCCCAAGGCGGCCAGTGGACGTTTACGTGCCAGACGTTCATCACCGACTTCACCGCGGGCGACTTCTATGTACTGTTGCTGAACCAGTACAACGATGCCGACCCGGTCAACAGCAATTGGTCGATGCAGTTGCGACTCGGTGGGCTTGACGGCATTGTCGAGAGCGAGTTCGACGGCGCAACGACCGACCTGATCTATAACGAGTGGGTCGAGGTTCGCGCCGAGATCGACCTCAACGCCGATCTGTTCGACATCTACTACAACGACGTGATCCTGGCCGAGGGCCTGATCTGGAGCGAGAATGTCACCGGTGGTGGCCTGACCCAAATCGATGTACTCGACCTGTACACACCGACTGGCACCCCGGCGTACATCGACGACGTGCTATTGGTCGAGGTCGTGGGCGTCTGCCGTGCTGACATCGACGGTGACGGGCTGCTGACGATCTTCGATTTTCTGGGCTTCCAGAACGCCTTCGATGCCGGCGATCTGGCAACGGCCGACTTCGACGGTGACGGCGTGCTGACGATCTTCGACTTCCTGACGTTCCAGAATGAGTTCGATGCCGGCTGCCCGTGAGCTGGTTGGTTCCTTCGCCGTTTTGTCTGCGATTCGGTGCAGTCCCGCCACCATGGTGAATGGGGCAAAGTCCTGACAGACTTCCTTTCTCGGGTGCGGGCGTGCGTCTCTCTTGTGGGTCGCACGCCCGCTTCTTCGTGCCCGCGGCTACGGCTCCTAGACTGCCAGCCTTTCACGCGAAACCAATCCCCGCCCGAGCGCGGGCCGACCAGGACGGGAGCCTCACTGATGTTCGACGCGATCAGCCTCAAAAAGACCGGCCAGCCCCAGGCCATTGTCGTGGGCGTTCTGAAGGGCAAGGGCCTGGGCACCGCCGCGAAGAAACTCGACACCGATGGCTCGATGGCCGCCGCTACCAAACGAGGAGAGGCCACGGGCGAGTTGGGCTCCATCGCCGCCGCGTTCCCGGGCAACAACAAACCGGCCGGCCGTGTGCTGTTGCTTGGGCTGGGCAACGCCAAGGACCTCACCATCGATGGCCTGCGTAACGCCATCGCCGCTGCGGGCCGCCAGCTCTCGGCCGCCAGCGTATCCAGCGTGCGGTTCGAACTCGACGACGCCATTGCCTCAGCGAAGCTCGACGACAACGACACGTTCGCCGCCGTCGGCGAGAGCCTCGGGCTGCTGAGCTGGCGCTGCGAGACCTTTCGTGGCACGGCGAATCCGCCGAGCGCCAAGCCGAAGCTCGCCATCATCGAGGGCAAGGCCGCCCGCACCAAGTCGCTCCAGCTTGGTCTCGGCCTGGCCGAGGGCGCCAACTTCGCCCGGACGCTCAGCCAGACGCCACCAAACGTCGCCACGCCCGCGTGGATGTTCGGCGAGGCTAAGAAGCTCACCAAGCACGGCCTGAAGGTCACCGCCGTCAAGGGTGAGGCCCTGAAGCGCGAGAAGCTCGAGGGCCTGATCAACGTCGGCAAGGCCAGCGAGAACCAGCCGCACCTGATCCGCATCGAGTACCGCCCTGCCAAGGCAGCTAAGACCGCGAAGCCAATCGTCCTCGTCGGCAAGACCATGACCTACGACTCGGGCGGCCTGTCCATCAAGGTCGGCGGCGGCATGGTCGGCATGAAGCGCGACAAGGACGGCGGTTGCGGCGTCATGGGCGCCATGCTCGCGATCGCCAAGACGATCAAGCCCAAGGTGCCCGTCGTTGCGCTGCTCTGCTCGGCCGAGAACTCGATCAGCGACGAGGCCTACCGCCCGGATGACGTGCTGACGTTCCGCAACGGTGTCACCGTCGAGGTCACCAACACCGATGCCGAAGGGCGATTGGTCCTGGCCGACGGCTTGTGCTGGGCGTGCGACAAGGAGAAGCCCGCCGCAATCGTCGACGTGGCCACACTCACGGGCGGCGTCGTCGTGGCGCTCGGTTCCACGTTCGCCGGCATGTGGTGCGACGACGACAAGCTCCGCGACAAGGTGCAGGGCGCTAGTGATGCCTCGGGCGAGCGCGTCTGGCGACTCCCACTGCACAAAGAGTATCGCGACATGATGAAGAGCCCCATCGCCGACATCATCAACAGCAACCCCAACCGCAAGGCCCACCCCATCCAGGGCGCCGCGTTCCTGAGCTACTTCGTCGACGAGAAGGTCCCCTGGTGCCACCTCGACATCGCCGGCACGCACGCGGTCGAGGGGGACGACGGGCCGTACATCAAGGGGCCAACGGGGTTTAGTGCTCGGTTGTTGGCGCGGTTGGCGGAGAACTGGTAGCACCAGTTAGGCTGTGTAATCGTCGTTGGAGTTGCCGCGCTTGAGGCGACGCTCGGCATGAAACCACAGCGCTCGCACGGCGTTGTGCTCGTAGGGGCGGCCGCACTCGGAGCAGGTGCCGGTCGCATCAAGCGTGCGCAGGTCGTAGAGGCACTCGGGGCAGAGCAGATGGTCGCAGCTCGCCGCGAGGCGGCGGGCGCGCCACGCCATGATGAGGCAGCCCCAACCAGCCGCCGTTGCCACGAGCATGAGACCGACGAGGCCAAATGCCTGCCGATCGGCAAGGACGCGCAATTTCAGGCCCACCACCAACGCCCAGGACAACAGCATGGTCAAACCGAAGCAGAGGTACGGCCGACGCACGGCCCGCTGGATTGGCTGCGGCATCTCGGCGTCGACCCGGAGCCATCTGGCAAGCCGCGTTCGCAGCATCATCGTGGTTTGGGACAGACGCTCGGTCATAGCAGAGGGTAGTGCGATTGAGTGTACATTCTCCGCGCTCGCGCGGTGGGCTCTTTGGGTTCCGCCTTCGAGCCCTTCGCGGTCGTTGCGATTAACCTCGTTCTGAGGCCGCTCCCTCACGCCCGCGGCTCGGAAGGAGGCCGCCAGCTAATCCATCGCCCCGACACCCAATGTCCGCAACACCAGACTCTTCAACGGCGCATGCAACGGCGTCCGCTTGAAGGCCTGATTGATGCGGTCGATCGCCTGGTACCTGGGATTGCGCAGGTACACCGACTCATGCTGGCGCAGCTCGCCGGCGAGGATGCGCAGGGCGATATCGGGGTGCTCGGCGAGATTCGGATGGCGGTGCGTGATGAGGGCGCGGAAGCGGGCGAGGTTGGGCTCGCCGATCTCGTGGCGCATCGATTCTTGCCGCTGGCGGTAGTAAATCAGCCGCTCAGGGATCATCTCGCAGCGATAGCCGCGCGACGCGAGGGCGCAGTAGAAATCCCAATCCTCGTAACTGGTCAGCCAGGTGTCGTAACCACCCACGTCCGCGATGGCTTCCTTGTCGATGAGCGCCACGCAGCACGAGCACACGTTGGCCGCCGGCAGCATGTCACGTTCGAGCCCCAGGGGCAGCCAGACCCACGGGGCGTTTTCGTGCGTGCCGGGTGGATCGGGAAAGGCGGCGACCATCGTGGTCACCATCGCGAGCTGGCTCGAGGAAGTGCTCGGCTGCCGCGCGGCGTGGAGGGTCTTGGCGACGAAGGTCGGGTCGAGCAGGTCGTCGGCATCCAGCGGCACGACGTACTTGGCGCGGGCCTGGGCGATACCGAAGTTGCGGGCGTCGCCTAGCCCTCCGTTGCGTTTGTGGATGACGCGCACGGACGCGTCGCGGTCGAGTTCCTGCAGCATCGCGATGCTGGCCGGGTCGGTCGAGCCATCATCGACGACGATGATCTCGATGTTCTCGTGCGTCTGAGCCCGAGCGCTCTCGATTGTCTGGGGCAGCCAAGTGGCCATGTTGTAGAAGGGGATGATGATCGAGGCGTCAGGGGTAGCCGAGCCGTTGCCCATCACGCGGGATTCGGAGAACTCGTTCGTCTTTGCCACGCGTTCACGAGTTGACTCGATCGCCGCGCTCGTCTCGCGCACGATGCGGCTCGGGTCGCACATGCTCGCCACGCGCTGGGGCCCCACTGTCTTGACTGTCTCGCGCAACGCCTCATCGGTAAGGGCCCGACGGAGGGCGTCCTTCAGGCTCTCGATGCTCCCGCTCTCGAACAGCAGCCCGCTGACGCCATCCTCGATCTGCTCGCTCATGCCACCTGCGTTGGAGCCCACCACCAGCTTGCCCAGCGCGAGCGCCTCGAGGCACACGTTCGGATAGTTCTCCCACAGCGAGGGGAAGCAGCATACCGCCGCGCCGCGGATCGCCGGGCCGAGCTCGACACGAGGCCGTGGCGAATCGAAGCGGAAGTGGTCGGCGTGCGCGCGGCTGGCGAGCTTCTCGAGATACCGCCGCATCGAACCGCAGGCCGGCCCGGTCATCGTGTCGCCGCCGATGAAGCGGACGTCAAAGTCCAGCCCCTCGTCCATCAGCTGCTGGGCGGCGGGCACCAGCAGATGCACGCCCTTGCGCCGCTCGCTGCGGCCATAGAAGAGCACCGTTGGCCGGTCGTACCTCTCGGCTTGGCCCTTCCCCAGCTCGTCGATGGTCGACATGTCGAACGCGTAGGGCACAACAAAGCCGGGCTTGCGATCTTCGGCAACGTCTGGCCCGTACCGATTACGCACACGCTCGAGCAGGCTCGCGCACGGTGAGATCAACGCATCCGCATCACGAAGCGCCTGCCCCTCGATCGCCAGGATCAGCGCCGTCTCGCGGTCGAGCATCGCGTCGGCGTTGAGCTCGATGCAGTCGGCCAGCGGCGTGTGCAGGCGGATGGCCATGACCGCCCCGCCATAGCTGCCCAGCGTCCGCCGGGCCTTGAGGGCCAGCCAGCCCTCGCCGCCGAAGTCGGGGAACTCGATGTAGTCGAATGGATGCTTCGAGTGGAGCTCGCTCAGCTTCTCGTGGACGGCCATCGAGTGCTGCTCGAACTGGCAGCGGTAGCCCTCGAGCAGGCACTGGCCGGCGTGAACATCCACGGCGTGAAAGTGGACGCCTTTGTGCGTCCTGGGGCCGTCATCGAGCAAGCCCGGGTGTGGTTCGCTGAGCACGTGGACCTCGTGCCCCGCGACGGCCCAGGCCCTGGCCATGAGCGAGACATACACCCCGATCCCTGCACCCCAGAAGGGCGAAACCTCTTTGCTGACCAAGCAGATGCGCATGCGGCTGGGGCTCGATTCTGGAGGGGGGCGGGCAGACGAAGCACGGGAAGACCCATCGTAGGGCGATGCCCCGCCAAAGCCCCACCAGCCGGGTCTATCATCGCGCCCGCGGGCCCACGAAGGGCCCAGTCACCAGCGATCGCGGAGCCGAAATGCCGTACACCATGCGACCGGACGAGGGCTATGGCCTCGACGTGGAAACCACGGGCTACCTGGCCGATCATCCCGACACAGGAGACCGGTGGACGCTGAACTTCGGCCCCCAGCACCCGGCTACGCACACCACGCTGCGGCTCGTCCTGGAACTCGACGGCGAGCGCGTTGCCCGCTGCACGCCCCACATCGGCTATCTCCACAGCGGCTTCGAGAAGCTGGGCGAGGCCCTCGACTACAACCAGTACGTGACGATCGTGTCGCGCATGAACTACCTCTCTCCCGTCGCCAACGACATCGCCTGGCACGGCGCGGTCGAGACGCTCTTCGGCATCGAGATCACGCCCCGCTGCAAGGTGCTCCGCACGATCCTGGCCGAGTTGGCCCGCATCCAGGACCACCTGCTGTGCGTGGGCGCGGCCGCCCTCGACCTTGGGGCCATCACCGGCTTCCTCTACAGTTTCAACCCGCGCGAGAAGATCTACGACATCATGGACTTCGTCGCCGGCCAGCGGTACCACCCCGATTGGACCCGCGTGGGCGGCGCGATGCAAGACCTGCCCGACCAGGAAACATTCCAGCGCATGGTCAAGGCCTTCTGCCACGACGACTGCTTGGTGGCGATGAAGGACCTCGAGACCCTCGTCGAGCGCAACCGGATCTTCATGGACCGCTCGCGCGGCATCGGCATCCTCTCGAAGGAAGACGCGATCGCGTGGTCGATCTCCGGCCCCCTCGCCCGCGCCTCGGGCGTCGCGCGAGACCTCCGCAAGGACGCGCCCTACCTCTGCTACGCCGACAACTGGGACGGCCAGGGTGCCGAGCCCGTGCGCTTCCAGGTGCCCGTGGCCGACCAGGGCGACGTGTACACCCGCTTCCTCGTGCGCATCGAGGAGATCAAGCAGAGCGTCAAGATCATCGACCAGCTCATCGACAACATTCCGAGCGGCCCGCTCAACGCCTTCACCGACTCGAAGATGGTCAAGCCGCCCAAGGCCGAGGTCTACGGCTCGATCGAGGGCCTGATCCAGCACTTCGAGCTGATCATGAGCAACCGCGGCTGGAAGCCGCCGATCGCCGAGTGCTACGGCGCGCAGGAAACCGCCAACGGCGAGCTGGGCTACTACATCGTCAGCGACGGCGGCCCGCGCCCCTGGCGCGTGCGCACCCGCCCGCCGACCTTCATGAACTACGCCATGATGGCAATGCTGACCGAGGGCCACATGCTGGCCGATGTCGTTGGCATCCTGGGCAGCATCAACGTGGTGGCGGCCGAACTGGACCGCTGAAGCTTCGCTTGGTCGGGCGGAGCCCTCCCGGCGCGAGTCGGTAGGGAGAAGTAGTACCGGTAGATTGAAGGCGGAGTAGGGGAGGGAGTTCGCATCCCCGACGCCGCCCACACGGTATCGTTCTTCGTGGGTGACTGGATCTTCACGGCGCTGACATGGCTCCTGCTTGTCGTTGGCCTGATTGGCCTGTCGTGGGCGATGCTGTGGGATCGCTCACGCGGTCGCAAGCGCTGTCCTAAGTGCTGGTACGGGCTCGACGGAGTCCCCGATGCCGACGGGGGAATCACATGTCCGGAGTGCGGCAAGCTGACGAGCAAGCCGCGCAAGCTCAGCAAGACACGGCGGCGTTGGGCGCTGGCGCTCCTGCCGGTGTTGCTGTTGCTCGGTTCCTTTGCCAGCTATTGGTATCCACAAGTTCGTGACAACGGCTTGCATCCGGTCCTCCGCAGTTCGCCGGACATCGTGCTGATCGCCCTGCTACCGTGGGTCGACAGCTTCGACTACGCGAACCACAGCTTCAGCGGTCGGGGCAATTACTTCAGCCCGGAACTATGGCGTCGGCTCGAGGGTAAAGACGATTGCCCCGAACGCCACACCTGGCGCACCGGCGAACTCAACGCCCTCGAAGCCTGGGCCATCCGCAAGCTCGAACCGGTCTTGTACTTCGATCCGGAGTGGCGAAAGAACCGCTCCTGGGCCATTCGCCTCCTCGTGCCCGCCTACCGGGGCCACCTCCCATTTCTTCCGCCAGGGGATGAGTGCGAAGCGGTTATCGAGATGTCACGATACGCCTATGTGTCTGCGGATCGGTTCCAGGTAGCAGGGGTGATCGATTTCGAGGATGGCACACCGTACACGCTGTTCACGATCATGCGCGATCGCGATCGATCGATCCGCCATGACGAGGCGGTGGTCGCCGGCGGCGTGTGGTCCGCCGTGCCGAACGCGATCTACCGCTGGGACGATCCCGATGATTGGGATCCAACGTTCTGGTGGATCCAAGACCCGGACTTGGAGACCATCTTCGAACCCTGGCATCCGATCGTACACGAGCTACTCAATGGCGGGTGGGGACCACTCTACGACCTCACCATTTACGCCGGGATCCAGGAGTATCGCGGCCGGCCGTGCCACGTACTCCGCTCGGATGAGGGCGAGGGCTTCCTGCACGCCACCGTCTGGATTGATGTCGAGACCAACTTCATACTTCGGCGTCTCGAAGAGGGTTACCTCGACGCCCGCTACCTCCTCCCCGACACCGACTGGGCCACCGACCCCGCCGCAAGCCCGCTGCCAGCAAAGCTCGACGCCATCAACGCCCTGCTGCCCGACGTCGATCTGCTCAACGCAAACGAACAGGGCGGCTGAGCCCACGCCCAACCGCCCCCATTACCTCGCTTTGCTCGCAGGTCCTACGCGGCCCTGCCGGTCACGCTCGAAGGCGAGATCGACTGGACCACCTGCTGGCCGTTGTTGCCCACGCCGAATCGCACGTTGAATTCGGCCGCGTCGCCGCGCTGGGTGCTGCGGAAGGCGGTGACGCGGTAGGTCGCGGTGCTCGTGCCCGATTGCAGGGTCTCGTCGACGAACTCGCGCTCGCCGGCGACCAGCACGAACGAGAACGCGCCCGTCTGGTCGTCCTGGCGGAGCACCTCGTAGTTCACGCCGCCGGCGGTGCCGCCCTGGGCGCCCGGGTTGTCGCAGCGGAAGCGCACCCGCAGGGCGCCGCTGGCGAGGATCTGCGTCACGAACTCGTAGGGCTGGCCGGGCGGCGGCGTGGGGGCGGGCGCGGCCGGCTCGGGGATCTCGGCGGTCGCGTACACCGACGGGTCGCCGGTGGTCTCGGCGTACGCCTTGATGGTCGCGACGAGGCTGGTGCCGAGCGCGCGCATCGCGTCGGCGTCGTTGTGGAACGTCTGGGTGGCCGACTTGCTCTGCGAGCGGATCTGCTCGGCGCTCTGCAGCGAGCCCGAGGCGGTCGAGGTGAGCGACGCGAGCGAGGCGACCTGATCGGCGGTGAGACCGATGGCCGTCGGGTCGGCCGTCCACGCGGCGAGGCGATTGGTAAACCAGGTGATGGCCTGCGAGCGGCTGGAGGGGACGATCGACATGATGGGACTCCTTGCGGTGTTGGGCCACGCGGCCCTTCGTTGTGCGTGCCGGCGGCGGCCCATCCGTCGCCACCGTCGTCGTCGGCACGATCCGCACGGCCGTCGCGTCGCACCACGCCGCACAAACCTAAGAACGGTTCCAGACCGACCTTACAATCCGCACGATCGCGCCAGACGGAACGCCCGCACGCCGATCCGCGTCCCGAAACGCCGCGCATCGGTGGATCGACGCGACGCGCCACGTCCGCAAACGCGGCGCCGATACTGCATCAGCGCTGCCTGATGGAGCATCAGCAAGCGCTGATGGGAGGGTTGGGGCCCCTGATGGAGCATCGGGCAGCGCTGATGGAAGGACTGGCATGCCCGATCGAGCATCGGGCAACGCAAACATCGTGTTCTGGACGCCTGATGGAGCGTCCGGGGCTGCGGCCCGAGCCCGAAGTGCTCTTGCACTGCGCCGCGGGGTCCGGTATGCTGTGGCCCAGAGGAGAATTGAGATGCCTGTGCGACCCGTTGCTCGTCCCGCTCTGCCGGCCAGCGCCGCGCTCCTGCTGGCCCCCGCCGCCGCGCTGGCCCAACTCGTTGGACCGGGCTCTACGCTCGTTGGCGACCTCGATGGGGTCTTGTGGGCAGTCGATTTGTCCGACGGGTCGGCGACGCGCGTGGGCGACATGGGGATCCTGATGCGGGACATCGCCATCGACCAAGATGGATCGCTCTTTGGAGTCGGCGAGGATGAGGCCCTTTACGACATCGACCCACAAACCGCCGCCGCCCGCAGGATTGGATCCGTTTCCCAGCGGCCCGTGAGCGGGCTCGACTTCGCGCCCGATGGGCGCCTATTCCTCGCCACGTCCTCTGGATCGACTTCGGTCTTGGTCATTTTGGATACAAGCAGCGCGGCGACCACCGTCATCGGCGTGACCGGGCGCAGCAGCGACGGGGACCTCCCTTCGAGCCGCCGATCGTCGGAAGTCAGGGCCGCTTGTTCCTCACCTTCGACGATGGGATGCAGGGGCTGGCGACCGTCGACCAGGCGACCGGTGCCACGACCGTGATCGGCTTCCACGGCGCGGGCGATCTGAACGGCGCCGACTTCGTCCCGAACACTGGTGGCTCGGGTACCACGGAGTTGATTGCCGTGGACACGTCGGGCCGGGTGCTGCGACTGGACGCCGAACTGGGGACCAGCGAGTTCGTGCTGACCACCTCACCACCCATTGCCGCCGCGGGTGTGGCGCACTGGCACTGCCGCGTCGACCTCGACGGCGACGGAGAGCTGACGATCTTCGACTTCCTCGAGTACCAGAACCTCTTTGCCACAGGCGACCCCATCGCCGACTTCGACGGCGACGGCGCGCTCACCATCTTCGACTTCCTCGCCTTCCAGAACGCCTTCGACGCGGGCTGCCCGTAGCCCGACCCACCATCTCGGACACATGATCGCCTTGCGTTGAGGACGAATTCTCGGTATGCTGTGACCAAGAGGAGTCCCGAGATGCCCACCACCCGCCTCGCCGTGGCCGTACTGGCCCTCGCCGCTGCCACCCCCGCGTACGCCCAGGACTGCGACCCCTCCGAGATCTTCGCGCCCCAGGTGGCGTACGGCGTGGGCGACATGCCCCAAGGAATCGCGATGGGCGATCTGGACGGCGACGGCGATGCCGACCTCGCCGTGGCCAACGACGCGAGCGGCGATATCAGCGTGCTGCTCAACAGCGGCGACGGCACGTTCGCCCCCGAGGTGCGCTACGACGCCGGCAACAGGCCCCTATTCGTGGTGATCGGCGACTTCGACGGCGATGGCGACGGCGACCTGGCCGTGTCAAACTCCGACGACGACAACGTCGGCGTGCTGCTGAACAACGGCGACGGCACGTTTGCAACGATGGAGACCTACACCGCGGGCAACCGGCCCATCCCCCTGGCGATCGGGGACTTCAACAGCGATGGCAACATCGACATTGCCGCGGCAAACGACTTCGGGGCCAACGTCACCATCCTGCTGAACAATGGGGACGGCTCCTTCGCGCCCGTATTCGCGTACGAGGTCGAAATCAGGCCCCTGTCCCTGGCGGTCGGCGATCTGGACGGCGACGGCAACAGCGACCTTGTAACGGCGAACTTCAGCAGCGACACCGTCAGCGTGCTGCTCGGCAGCGGTGACGGCAGGTTCGCGGACGATGTCGCGTACGGTGCCGGCCTCATGCCCTTTGGTGTAGCGATCGGTGATCTGGACCGCGACGGAGACGCCGACCTCGCGGTCGCGAACGAGCAAAGCAACGATGTCAGCGTGCTGCTCAACAATGGCGACGGGACCTTCGAGCTCGACATCGTGTACGGCACGGGCGCCCGGCCCACGTCCGTTGCGATCGGTGATCTGGACGGCGACGGCGATCCCGATCTGGCTGTGACCAACGACTTCAGCGGCGATATCAGCGTGCTGCTGAACACCGGCGACGGTGTCTTCGCCCCCGAGGTCCGCTACGGCGCTGGCGTCAGGCCCTTGTCGGCGGTGATCGGTGATCTCGACGCCAGCGACGGTCTCGATCTCGCGGTGACGAACTTCGAAAGCAACAACGTCAGCGTTCTCCTGAACCGGTGCGACGCATTCGCCTGCGAAGCAGACCTCGATGGCGACGGCGCACTCACCATCTTCGACTTCCTCGCGTTCCAGAACCTCTTCGACGCCGGCGACCCCATCGCCGACTTCGACGGCGACGGCGACTTCACCATCTTCGACTTCCTCGCCTTCCAGAATGCCTTCGACGCCGGCTGCCCGTAGCCCGACCCACCATCTCGGACACAGGATCGCCTTGCGTTGAGGACGAATTCTCGGTATGCTGTGACCGAGAGGAGTCCCGAGATGCCCACCACCCGCCTTGCCGTGGCCGTACTGGCCCTCGCCGCTGCCACCCCCGCGTACGCCCAGGACGTGCTGATCACCACGGCACACGGGCAAGGCGCGGACGCCCACATCGCCCGCTGGAGCCCCGACAGCAACTTTGGCGGCGACGCCGCCTTGCGCGTGAAGAATGCGGCGACCTTTCCACCGGACTTCGATCGCAAGGCGTACCTGAGGTTCGACGTCATCGATCGGCCGGACGGGTTCCGCGGCCTGCGCCTCACCATCGACGATCAGGATGGAGGTGTACCGGTATCGGGGCCGCAGGTGTTCCAGGTCTACGCGTTGCGCGACGTGTCGGAAGGCGTGATAGGAGATCGTGCGCCCGGCTCGGGCGGATGGGTCGAAGGCACGGGATTTGAGCCCGATGGCGGCACCATCGACGGGGTCGTGTGGGACGACGCGCCCGCTAACGACACGACGAGCGGTTCGGGCATGACCGCCGACGCCGACCTGGTGGCCCGGTTCGAATTCGAGGGCGCAGGCACGCCGGGCGCGAGCGTACTCGTGAGTTCGGCTGATCTGGCAGCCGCGCTCGACACCGATACCAATGGCCTGCTCACGCTGGTGGTCACACGAGAGACTTTCGACGCCGACCCGGACGGTTACGTACACAACTTCGCATCGCGCGAGCACGAGACACTCGAGCCGCCCGCATTGGTGTTCAACACCTGCCTCGCGGACCTTGACGGCGACGGCGTACTGACTATCTTCGACTTCCTCGAGTTCCAGAACCTCTTCGACGCCGGCGACCCTATCGCCGACTTCGACGGCGACGGCAGCCTCACCCTCTTCGACTTCCTCGCCTTCCAGAACGCCTTCGACGCCGGTTGCCCGTGACCTCCCCACACGCGCCACCATTCTCCGACCGCGCCCAGCGCGCCCTCGACCGTGTCCGCAGCGTCTCGCGGTGGATGGACACGCGATTCACCATCCCCGGTACGTCGTTCCGCTTCGGCCTAGATCCCATCATCGGCTTGCTGCCGATCGCCGGCGACACGGTCTCGCTGCTCATCAGCCTCTATCCGATTCTCGAGGCCGTGCGGGCCGGCGTACGGCGGCAGGTGCTCGTCAGGATGCTCGCAAACTTGGGGCTCGACTGGCTGGTCGGGCTGATCCCGCTCATTGGAGTGATCCCCGACGCGTGGTACAAGGCCAACGCGCGGAACCTGAGGCTGCTCGAGAAGGAACTCGGCGAACACGAATCGGCCAGAGGCGCATACGGTTGACGCATGAGCACTCGGCGACCCTTCATCGGCGGCAACTGGAAGATGAACACGACCCGGGGCCAAGCCCTCGAACTGGCCGCAGACGTCGGCCGGGCGGTGCGCAACAGCGGGGCGCAAGTCGCCATCTACCCACCCTTCGTGTGGCTCGAGACCATCCGCTCAAGCGTTGGCGCGACTGGGCCGCTGCTGGGCGCCCAGGATTGCTCGCCCAACTGCAACGGGGCGTTCACGGGCGACGTCTCGCTCGAGATGCTGAAGGAATGCGGCGTGAGCACCGTGCTCATCGGCCACAGTGAGCGACGGCACGGCCTGAAGGAGCCCGAGGAGCGCATCGCCGCCAAGCTCGAGGCCGTGCTGGGGGCGGGGCTGACAGCGGTTCTGTGCGTTGGCGAGACGCTCGACGAACGCGAGGCGGGGAAGACGGACGAAGTCAACAACGCCCAACTCCGCTCGGCGCTGGCGGGGACGAACATCGTCCGCCACGATCTCCTGGTCATCGCCTACGAGCCCGTCTGGGCCATCGGCACCGGCAAGACGGCAAGCGCAAGCGACGCTCAAGCTGCGCACGAACGCATCCGTGCGGTGCTCGATGACCTGCTAGGCGCAAATCCAGCCGCGGCCATCCGCATCATCTATGGCGGTTCGATGAAGCCCGCCAACGCGCAAGATTTGATGGCCCAACCCGACATCGACGGCGGCCTGATCGGTGGGGCATCCTTGAAGGCCGAAGACTTCCTGGCCATCGTCAACGCCACCAAGGCAAATTAAAAACCGCGCGCCATCGCACGCGGTTGAAGTGATGCTACTTTGCAAGGCGCGAGCGTCAGCCCGCAAGATCGTACGAAGCGCTCACATTCAATACCGGTAGTGATCGGGCTTGTACGGCCCCTCAACCGGCACGCCGAGATACTCGGCCTGTTCTTGCGACATCTTCGTGAGCTTGACCCCCAGCTTGTCCAGATGCAAGCGAGCGACCATCTCGTCGAGGTGCTTGGGCAGCACGTAGACCTTGTTCTCGTAGTTCTCGCGGTTCTCGAAGAGCTCAATCTGCGCGATCACTTGATTGGTGAAGCTTGCGCTCATCACGAAGCTGGGGTGGCCAGTCGCGCAGCCGAGGTTCAGAAGGCGGCCCTCGGCGAGCACGAGGATGCTCTTATCCTGGCTCTTGAAGTAGAACTCGTCGTACTGCGGGCGGATGTTGCGACGCTCGACGTCGCCATCGCGCATCAGCTTCTCCATCTGGATCTCGTTATCGAAGTGGCCGATGTTGCCGACGATGGCCTTGTCCTTCATCCTCTTCATGTGCTCGAGCGTGATGATGTCCTTGTTGCCGGTCGTCGTGATGAAGATGTCGGCCGTCTCGATGAAGTCCTCGAGGGTCTTGACCTCGAGACCTTCCATCGATGCCTGCAGAGCACAAATAGGATCGATCTCGGTGACAATCACACGACAGCCTTGACCACGCAGGCTTTGCACGCAGCCCTTACCTACATCGCCGTAGCCGCAGACGACCGCAACCTTGCCACTGAGCATGACGTCGGTAGCGCGGTTGAGTCCGTCGATGAGGCTGTGGCGGCAGCCGTAGACGTTGTCGAACTTGCTCTTGGTAACGCTGTCGTTGACGTTGATGGCGGGGAAGGGAAGCTGCCCCTTCTCGGCGAACTGGTAGAGACGATGCACACCGGTCGTCGTCTCTTCGCTGACGCCCTTGACGGCCGGTGTAACCTTCGTGAACCAGCCGGGGTTGGAGTCGATCGTGTCCCGGATGGTATTGAGAATGTGCTTGTATTCCTCTGGGTCCTTGTCCTCGTCGAAAGCAGGGACCTTGCCCGCCTTCTCGAATTCCATGCCCTTGAGCAACAGCAGCGTGGCATCGCCACCATCGTCAACGATCTGGTCGGGCCCCGAGCCGTCGGGCCAGGTCAGCATCTGCTTGGTGCACCACCAGTACTCGCCCAGTGTCTCGCCCTTCCACGCGAAAACGGGCGTGCCCTGAGGGTTGTCCGGCGTACCACCGTTCTCTGGGCGACCGACGACGACCGCCGCCGCCGCGTTGTCGGCCGTGCTGAAGATGTTGCACGAGCACCAGCGCACGTCGGCACCAAGCTCGACCAGCGTCTCGATCAGCACGGCCGTCTGCACGGTCATATGCAGGCTGCCGGCGACCTTCACGCCCTTAAGCGGTTTCTTGCTGCCGTACTTCTCACGCAGCGCCATCAGGCCGGGCATCTCGTCCTCGGCCAAGCGGATCTCCTTACGGCCGCTCTCGGCAAGGTTCAGGTCCTTGACCTTGTACTCCAGTTGGCCCTTGCCGGTGGTGGCCACGTCGGTGGTCAGCGTCGTCATGTGTTCGTTCCTCTTCCTTGAAAGCAGATGTGATTTGAATGTAATCTCGAAACGCCCCCCGGGCACACCGGGGCCAGGATCTCTGTTGTATCGCCTATGTTGGTCGAACCGCAGTGGCTGCGAAAACCTCGGGCCCGCGAGCATCGGGAGAACTGGGTAACGGCCGATGCCCCGCGAGCCTCAGCCCCACTGCCCCGCACCACTCACGGAGTTGCGACGCGCCGATGCCAAGCCAACGGTGACCCATCTCGAGTCGGAATTCTTCACGGCTGTGCGGTTGCATGTCGACAACCAGCACACGCCCATCGGGCTTGAGCACCCTCACCGCCTCGCGCAGCGCCGCCTGCGGGCTCTCGATGTGATGCAGCACCAATCCAAGCACAACCAAGTCGGCGCTCTTGCTATCGAGAGGCAGACTCTCTGCTTCGCCGAGCATCAACTCGATGTTGCTGGCCTCGCCCAGCCGTGATCGTGCCGCCTCCAGCATCGTCGGCTCACGATCAATCCCTATGACACGCGCCGCAATAGGAGCGAACATACTCGCGAACACGCCTGTGCCGCAGCCGACGTCTACCACCACCATCCCGCTAGGCAATAGCGAAGCGACCGCCTCACCCACGTACCGCTCCCCGAACAACTCTCGGCTGACGTCGTCCCACTGGGCACCCACACGACCAAAGAACGCCGCCGAACCGGGCCTGCGATCAGCAATCACAGTGCGCAAGCGACGCGTGTCTGCGTCGAACTCGTCTCCCCGCCCCGCCGCTTCTCGCACCTGTGCCCAAACGCCGCGCAGCTCGGGTGGCAGGTCGTCGCTCACGCAGCGATACAAGGTCGCCGTGCCAACCGCACGCCGCTGCACCCAGCCATGGTCTGCAAGCAACTTCAGCCGGCGACTCACAGTTGATTGCGGTAGTTGAACCACCTGGGCGATCTCGCCGACAGCTAGTTCTTCCGCCTCCAGCACCCGCAGCATGCGCAGACGCACCCCGTCGGCGATGGCCGACAGTGCGGCGGCTATTTCGTTGAGCGTATCGGCTGTCTTCATCCTTGTATCCGGATGAAGTGTAGAAACAACCGGCCGCAAAGCAAACCAATCGCCCGGATTTAAGTGATTACCCTTGTGGCATCGGCTCTGGCGGCGCGGCATCAGGAGCAAGGATGCCCTCTTCAACAGCTTCCTGAGGCACGCGCACGAATGTCCGGCCCGGAGTCTCCCCCAGGGCCCGGATGCGATCGCCCACCTGTGTATTGGTGTAGTCGAACCAAAGAGCCATGGCATACCGCTCCAGAGCCTGTTCGGTGCGGTTGCGGCCGTAATAGAACTCGGCGAGTTTCAGCTGGGGCTCGATGTGAAGGCCGCGATCAACCCGGGCAGCGGCCAGGAGGGCTCGCTCGGCTTCGTCAGGATCGCCGATTGCGTCGGCATACTGCCCCAGCCGCAGATACTCCTCCACAGTGCCAGGCTGGCGAGTTCGGTCACGCAAGAGCGAAATCAACCGCTCGTCTTCGCCGGCACTGAGGAACGCCTGGATCAAGAGTTGCAGCTTGTCCTCATCCATCGGATCTTCCCGATAGACGCGTTCCAGCGGGATGATTGCATCGTTCGGGCGCTCGAGTGCCAGCAGCGCCATCCCGCGGCCGAGGTCGGACGCGAGGGGCACCGGATAGACCTCGGCATACAGGTCCCACTCCGCCAACGCCCTCTCGTAATCGCCACGGGCATAGGCGTTGTTAGCCGCCTCACGGATCTCCCCGGCCGAGCGTTCTCGCTTGGTGCATCCAGTCAGGGTGAGGCACATGAGCCCAGCAGTAACGATGACGGCAAGCGCATGGGTTGGTTTCATTGGCATAAGGGTCGATTATAGGTCCGGAGCACAGAACAAAAAAAACAAGCTGCTTCTTGAAATTTTTCTCGCCTAGGCCCCTTCAGATGTCCCCGAGGCCACTTTTTGCAGCCTGAGCGCCAACATGCGCCGCGAATGAGGCATCACCAGGACTCGGGAAGGGGTAACGAAAAAGGTCAGATAACCATACCAACCCGAGCTGCGGCTGTGTACGCATGCGGCCGCAGCATGTTGCGATCGGGATGACACTCTCACCCGTTCCTACAGCGCCCCGGAGTTGTGACTCCGGGGCGTTTTGCAGTGGCGTTGTGACGGTGAGTGCGGGCAGTGGGCATGCCTCCGAAACACGCGATACGGCAAAGTTGCAGCTCCAGCGTTGTCGCCCAAGTAGCTGGCAGGCGCGAACCGTGCCAGGCCTACTTCTTTTGCGGAGATGGTTCCAAAACGAACATCGCCACAACACTGGCTATCGTGAGTACCCAAAGGCCGAAGGAAGACCCCGAGTCCTTCCCATCAAATAGACTCCGACCTCTAGTTTGCTGACCCGTGAACGTATTCCATATGCCGGCCAGTGACACAAGCGGTCGATCGCCAGCACTCCGCCCGTGCCCAATGACCCCGGCCCCACAGCGATTCTCTGAATCATGGCAGACAACGAGCGTTTCCCTACCGTTTTGCTCCGTCATGATCTGCCTGATGGCTCTCACCACTTCGACTGGTTGCTGGCTCAAGACGGCGACGGGCCTCTGCTGACATTCCGCCTCGACAGGGACATCAGCCTCGACACGGAAGCGTTCGAGGCGGAGCGACTGGCCGACCATCGCCGTGTCTATCTCGCATACGAGGGTGAGATTTCGGGTGGTCGGGGCAGTGTGGCGCGTGTCGTTCAAGGGCATTGCAGCATTCGGTCGCGGACCGAAGACTTGATCCGGTTGTGGATCGATCTCGGGGTCCGAACTGGTCACCTGCGTGGAACCCGCCAATCATCAGGGCGGTATTTGTTCGGGTTGGACTAAACTTTGCTGAAAATCTCGCAGCGATTTCGAGTACAATAACTTAAGACCGCTGACGCGCCGCCAAGGTGGGCGTCGCGTCGCCCGGCCACGTGGGGTTGCCGGGCCGGTTCCGGGGCCGCCGATGAGCGGGCGGCGACCCCTCGGGGGCATGGCTCATGCTCGATCAGAATCAGACACGCAATCGCGAACCTCGGGGCGAGATCAAGCCCAAGATCCGCACGCTTGCCAAGCTGAACGACGCACCAGAAGATGAGAGCGGCTGGAAACGGCACGCCCAACTGACCGGCCAGGGCGCCACACACGTCAAGAGCTTCCACTGCAAGCTCCAGGGCGGCGCACTCGCGCACCTCGATGAGCAGATCAACGCGTGGATCGAGAGCCACGAAGAGTGCGAAGTCAAGCTCGTTACCACGCAGGTGGGCGAGTGGAGTGACAATCTCGGCAAGGCTTGCCACATCATCGTCCAGGTCTGGGTATAGGCGCTCATACCGCTGACCGTGCGCGACCCGGCACGCCGATATCACCGGCGTGTGTGGCATTGTGGCCATAGCCCGGGGCGCGCGTGCGGGGCTCTCCATCTCGGAGCGGCAAGCGATCCGCATGCGCGACACGCTCGCGCACAGAGGTCCCGACGGTGCCGGGGTGTGGTCGGCACCGGGGATCTTTCTCGGCCAGCGTCGCCTCGAAGTCATTGCACCTGGGGAGGCGGGCCGCCAGCCGATGGCCTCGCGCGACGGCCGCTGGGTCATCGTTTACAACGGCGAGTTGTACAACGACCCGCAACTCCGCGCGGAACTGGCCAAGCTTGGCCAGGAATCCGACTCACCGAGCGACACAGCGACGGTGTGTCAGGTGCTGAGCGCCTGGGGCCCGCAAGGCCTGAGGAAGCTCCGCGGAATGTTTGCTGTCGCGGCATACGACACGGTCGATGAGCGGTTGATCCTCGCGCGAGACCCGCTGGGCATCAAGCCACTCTGCTTCGCGCTGGCCCAGCCGACAGACGGCGGCGGCCCCGAACTGGTCATCGCCAGCGAGGCCACCGCGCTCTTCGAGCACCCTCACCTCGCGCCAAGGATCGATCCGCTCGGGCTCACGGCCTACCTCACCACTATCCGCCTCAGCACCGAGGGCCGGACGCTGTTCGACGGCGTCTCGATGCTGCCGCCGGGACGAGTGCAGGAAATTGACCTCCGCGACTCGCAACTAGCCACTACATCTTGGGATCTGCCGATCGATGGTGGCTCTTCGGACGATCTCCGAGCGCTGGTCGAGGAGTCGGTCTCCGTGCACCTTCGATCCGACGTACCCGTATGCGTATTGCTCAGCGGTGGGCTTGATAGCACGATCATCGCAGCCACGACTCACCAGCACCGCCTGAGGCTCCCAACCTTCGGAGCGGGCGACGAGCGAGACGATCCTGAATCCGATGCCGCCTACGCCAAGCGGTTGGCCAAGCAATGGAACCTGCCCCATCGATCGATCCGGATGAACCAGGACCGATTCGTTGCCGGCGTGCGCACGCTCATCGCACGCACGGGCCAACCCGTAAGCACGCCGAACGAGACGGCCATCCATACTCTCGGGTGCGCGATCCGCGCCGGCGGGTGCAAGGTTGCGCTCACCGGCGAGGGCGCCGACGAGCTCTTCGGCGGCTACCACATGCCGCTCCAGCAAGCCGCCGAGTACCTGGACAACGGCGGCGACGATCCAGCCGTCGCCTTTCTGTTGGCCAACGCCTGGGTATCGCCACAGCTCATGCCTCAAGTGCTCAGTCCCAGGCTCGCAAGAGTCGCCGAATTCGCCGGGTGGCTCGTCCAGGCATACCGAGACGCGTACCAACAGGAAGCGTCACGGCCCGGGCGGGCTCTCTCGCCACGCGATGAGGCCATGCGTGCGAGTGTGCGGCTGATGCGACGCACGAATCTAACCGGTTTGCTCCAGCGAGTTGACAGTGCGCTCTCGCAATCGGGTGTCGAAGGACGGACCCCCCTGGCCGATCGTGTTGTAGCCGCATTCGCCGATGAACTGCCGCTCAATCAGAAGTTTGATCTCACGCTTCCGCCGCACGAGGGCACGAAGATTGCACTCCGCCGTGCGTTCGATGGCGTCGTGCCGCGTGAGATCTTGAATCGCCCGAAGGCAAGCTTCCCGCTGCCCTTCCAAGGCTGGCTCGGGCCACTCTTCGACGATCTCCGCAATGAGCCGATGATCGACGAGATATTCAATCGTGATGCTTGGGATCTGGTGGCCCAAGACCCCGAGGCCAACTGGGCGCAGGCCTGGCCCATGGTCAACATCGGTTTGTGGGCAAGACGCTGGTTCGGGTGATCACCCCGCTCGCGAACGCGTCACATCCTCGCAGGCTGCGAACAGCCCCCCCAGCGCGTGCTTGGAGTGCTCGCTCAAGTCGACGAATCTCAGTCCCAACTCTCGAGTGAGCATCGTGGGACGCGACGACCACGCCACCATCACCTTCAGCGGAACGACCTCGGTCATGCCGTGGAGTTCCACGTCGAACGCGCCATATGTCTCCAGCGGCGGCCATGGCTTTCCGCGGAGCCGCATGCCGCCAGGCCCGATATCCACGACCCGCCCCAGCTTCGTACGAAGGTGGCGGATCTCGATCCTGCCGACGCTGCGGCGGTTCGCTTCCTTGAGCCAGTGGGCTTGCGGTTGGAGTGCGTTGTTCATGGCACATCCAGATCGTCAAACATCGCCCCCCGGCCCGACGGGCCACGCCCCACCCCGCGGCGTCAGGGTGGGCGTGGGACGGTCGTATCGGCTGCACCGCCTTGATCGGTCCCGCCGTGCGGTCTATGACAGGCGATGCCCGACCCCAGCCTGCTCGAAGCCTTCCCCTCGCCCGTCGACACGCCGTTCGTCGTGGAGCATGTGGCCGAAGAGTTCACCTCTCTTTGCCCCAAGACCGGGCACCCCGATTTCGGTGAGGTCGTCGTGGTGTTCGAGCCGGCCCCCGGCAGCTCCGGCGGCCTGTGCGTCGAACTCAAGAGCCTGAAGCTCTACCTCCAGTCGTTCCGCAACGAGGGCATCTTCTACGAGGCCGTCACCAACCGCATCCGCGACGACCTTGCGGCCCTGATGACCCCCAACTGGCTGCGCGTGACCACCAACTGGCGTGGCCGCGGCGGCATCCGGTCGATCATTCATGCCGAGTACGGCACGGTGCCTCCGAGTATCCCCTGACTCGTTCCGACTGTCGGCCTAGGTTCACCCTTCACCCAGCAGCCGAAAGCGAGTTCACCATGGCCGGCACACCCACACGCACCTTGTTGGCCGATGTCGGCGAGGGCGAGCACATCAGCGGCCCCTACGCCATCATCAATGCCCAGCTTGGCAAGACGCGCACCGACAAGCTCTATCTCCGCTGCTTGCTATCAGACCGCTCGGGCACCGCACCGGGCCGCATGTGGTCGATCGACGAATCGACCTACAACCGCCTGCCGGCCGAAGGCTTCGTGTGGGTGGAGGGCGACGCCCAGGCCTACCAGGGTGAGATGCAGATCATCATCCAGTCGATCGACCCGTTCGATCCCAACGAGGAGATGATCCGCGAGCTACTGCCCGCCTCGAAGCGCAACCCCGAGGAGATGTTCGCCGACCTGCGTGCGATCTTCGACACGCTCGAGCACCCCGCCGCGAAGAAGCTCGCCCAAGCGTTCTTCGACGACCAGCCCCTTATGGCCGCCTTCCGCACCGCGCCGGCCGCCAAGGTGCTGCACCATGCGTATCTCGGAGGCCTGCTCGAGCACACGCTCCAGCTGTGCAGCTTGGCGGACAAGATGCTGCCGCTGTATCCCAACCTCAACCGCGACCTCATCCTGCTCGGCCTCCTGCTTCACGACATGGCCAAGACACGGGAGCTCAAGTACGACCGCGCGTTCGACTACTCCGACCGCGGGTTACTGGTCGGCCATATCGTCGATGGGGTCATCCTGCTGCGCGAGAAGGCCTACCAGCCTGGCGTCGACATGCCCGCCGAGGCCATCATGGTGCTCGAGCACATCATCCTCTCGCACCACGGCGTGCCCGAGTTCGGAGCGGCCAAGGTCCCCGCGACACCCGAGGCGATCTTCGTGTCCAACCTCGACGACCTGGATGCCAAGACCGAGATGGCCCTTGTCGCAGCCCGGCGAGACCGTGAGGACCACGCCGACCTGCGCGGAAAGTTCACCGAGAAGCACTGGGCTCTGAATACCCGCGTGTACCGCCCCGACCCACTACAGGAATAGAACTCGCCCGCCTGGGCATACACTGGCGTATGAGCGACGAAGTCGCCATCCAGGTCAATTTTGGCAAGCCGATGCCCGTGTTTCCGTTAGGTGTGGTTGCCCTCATGCCCCAGCAGGTGGCGCCCTTCCACATCTTCGAGCCTCGATACCGTCAGATGATCGGCGACGCCCTGGACGGCTCGGGCCAGATCGCCATGGCCACCTACGACACCAGCGATCTGGAAGCTTTTGATGTCAGCGGCGACTCACTGCCCCTCCGCCCGGCAGTGTGCATCGGCCAGGTCTTCCAGCACGAGAAGCTGCCCGACGGGCACTACAACATCCTGCTCCAGGGCATCTGCCGGGCGAAGATCGTCGACGAGATGGGCCCCGACGAGGACCGGGCATATCGCACCGCCTACCTTGAGCCGCTCGACCTGCCCGGCCACCCGTCCCAGGGCCTCGACACCGCACGCCGAAAGCTCACCGAGCACTTGACGGCGTGGCCGCTCCAGCAACTTCGTACGGCGGCCTGGGTCGTCGAACGCCTGGAGAACGAGCAGATCCCCGACTCGGCGGCCTTCGAGCTCGTGTGCTTCTCGCTATTTACCGATCCTGAGCTGCGCTACCAGTTGCTCGCCGAACCCGAGGCCAACCGTCGCGTGCGCCTGGTTGAGCTCGCGCTCAGCGACATGGCCCGCATCATCCGCAACGCGGCCGCCCAGCATCCCGAGCGGTGGCCCAAGGGCGTGAGCTGGAACTGAGCCCTACACGTTGAACAGGAAGTGGCACACATCCCCGTCCTGCATCGCGTAGTCCTTGCCCTCGACGCGCATCTTTCCGGCTTCCTTGATGGCCTTCTCGCTGCCATACTCGTCGAGCACATCCACGCCGTAGATGTTCGCGCGGATGAAACCGCGCTCGAAGTCTGTGTGGATGACGCCCGCCGCCTGCGGCGCGGTGGCGCCCTGCCGCACGGTCCAGGCCCGGATCTCCTTTTCGCCGGCCGTGTAGAAACTCTGCAATCCGAGCAGCCGGTACGCTTCTCGCGCCAGTTTGTTGAGCGCTGGCTCGTCCATCCCATAGTCCGCCAGCATCTCGGCCTTGTCCGCAGGGTCGAGTTCGGCTAGTTCGCTCTCGATCTTCGCGCACACCGGCACAAAGGCATTGCCCTCGGCCTCGGCGTGCGCCCGCACCTTTTGCGCCAATTCGCCCTGACCGTTCACGTCGCTCTCGTCGACGTTGGCGATGTACAGGATGGGCTTGGCCGTAATGAGCCCGAGCCCGCGCCACGCCTTGTGCTGCTCGGCGTCAACGATGTCGCTGGCGATCACGCGGGCCGGCTTACCCTCATCAAGCACAGGCTTGATCTTCTGGAGCACGGCAAGGCGCGCCAGCGCCTCAGGCTCCTTGCTCCTGGCAGCTCGTTCGGCTTTGGACAGCGCGCTCTCGACGGCCTGCAGATCGGCCAGCAGCAGTTCGCTGTTGATCGTGTCGATGTCACGCATCGGATCGATTGAGCCGTCTACGTGCAGTATCTCCTCGCCGCCCGGCGCTTTGTCGAAGCACCGGACCACTTGTGCGATCGCATCGACCTCGCGAATATTGCTCAGGAAGGCGTTGCCCTTGCCTGCCCCTTCGCTGGCACCACGCACCAGGCCGGCGATGTCCACAAGCCGCATGACCGCTGAGATCACCTTTTGCGTCTCGATGTGCTTATGGATGCGTTCGAGGTTCGGATCGGGAATCGGCACAATTCCCACATTGGGTTCGATGGTGGCAAAGGGGTAATTGGCCGCCAACGCGCCGGCGTTGGTCAGGGCGTTGAAGAGGGTGGACTTGCCAACATTGGGCAGCCCGACGATACCTGCGTCCATGGGTTCGATTCCGATACAAAAGGGCCTGCGACACGGAGAAGGGGCAAAGGTATGCGCGCCCGCGTCCGGCCTGCGGTTATCCACCGACTCCGTACGCCGATTGCTGGCCGGCAGCGGTTTCGGTGGTCTACTTGTGATCAAGGCCCGGGGTACACTGTTGCCTGAACGCGAGCGCTCGTAGCTCAGCAGGACAGAGCAACGGTTTCCTTCGTCAAAGAGGGGCCCGGCCCGGGAACGGGCCGAGGCGAACCGGGTGAACTCGGGGAAACCCCACCCAGCACCGGTCGTGTCACGGGCTGGAGGGCAATCCCGAGCCGAGCCGCCGACGGGGCATGGCCAGCCGGTCATTGTCGGCGGAAGGTGTAGAGACCAGCGGGTGAGCCGCCCCGGCAATACCCCTGCACCGACGGTGGTTGACGCCACCCGAGGAAGCGCCCGGCACCCAACCCAGACTCGGGTCTGGCGGGTGAAGAGATGGTCCGGTCCGTGGCGAGAGCCGCGGGTATGCCGAAACCGTAGGTCGGAGGTTCGAGTCCTCCCGGGCGCGTTGAGATGAGAGAGCCGGCGAACGGACTGCCGGCAAGAGACCAGGACGGAGCCACAGCCTCGCGGAGGCGAGCATGGCGATTCCAAGATATGTACTCTCGACGAGCATTGGCGCGATGGCCGCGGTCAGCCTGCTTGCCCAAGGTTGTTCATCGCCAACCACGCACGCGCGCCATCAGCCGCCGACGTTCGCCCAAGCGGCCCCAACGGTGACCACCGAGTCGTGGGCCAGCGTACTGCCATACCCGGGCATCGATCAGGACAGGGTTGCCTATGCCCGGCGCGATGCCACGCTCGGGCTCCCACCTTCCGGATACGCCAGCGTCTCCGGATCCTGGCAGGCCGATGATCGGCCATCGCTCGCACGCTACCAGTTCATCCCGCTGTCACGATCGCAGAGTACGTATCTCTTCTTCACATCGCCCGCGCAGCATGAACGCCGTGCGCCTCGGGTCCCCAGAAGGGCCAATCCGTGGCGCACGGCGTGGTAGCCATGGTGATTGGTCGGCCCACCGTGGGGCCGCCGTGGATTAGTCGAACGAGTTGCTGTTGCTGGGCAGCTCAACCGAGCGCAGCTTCAGCGTGGTCTCGATACGGAAGTTCGACCGGGTGTAGTGCCTTTCGGCAAAGAACACCTTCAGGTCGTACTCGCCCCCGTCTTCCAGGAAGTTCAGGCGGCTCAGGTCGACAGTCTGGCTGACAGCGCCATGGACGCCGCCGATGTCGATCACCATCTTGTCGTCGATGAACACCCACACGTCGTCGTCGCCGAAGAACGTGAACACATTGTTCGCGTCGGCGTCGTAGACGAACTTGGTGGCTAGCTCGTACGTGAAGTGGTAGTTGTGTCCCCAGCGGTCACCCGAGGGGTTGCCGTACAACTCCTCGTCGATCGGGAAGAACCCCTGGATGCCGGACTGGCTTCCATCATCGTGGGCGTGGAACACGTACCTGTCGGTGCCGGGTTCGCGGGCCAGCGTGATACCAACCGGCTTGGCCAGATTGACCCCAGGAACCGTGCGGAACCACTGGTTGAAGCTCTCGGCGCTCGTAAAGACGTTGCCACTTTGGGCGTTCAGAGTGCCCGTGGTGTCACCCTCCAAGACATCCATGTAGTCCACTTCCGAGGCGAAGGGGAACATCCGCCGACCCTGTGGATCCTTGAAGCTACCGCTGATCTTGAAGCCCTTGCTGCCGTCGCGCAGTGTGGGCTTGCCGTCAGCGTCCAGTTCGAAGTCCACCCAGCCCACACGCAGGCCAGTGTTGTACCGCTGGAAGTCAGGGTGCCCGCCCTCAGTATGTGGGCGGAAGTCGCGGACGGTACCGGTGAGTACCAACTCGTTGGGCAGGTCGGCATAGGGGTCGCCGGTCTGCCCATCCTGAGCGTTCGCTACCGTGGTACCGCACGCCAGAGCCACGATGCCGGCCACGCCGACCGCGCCCGCGGCCCGCACGATCCGGCGAGAAGTTTGACCATTTCGCATCGTTGCCTCCATGCCGGGTCTCCCGGCCAATAAACACACCCCACCACGGGGCGTCACGATCCACACTACAGCCTCGATTGCGCGCACGACCGTGACCAATTGCTGGCACGAAAACAGGCCGTTTGGAGTGCCGGTTGTGACGGAGAGGAAACCCCCGCAGACCATGCGGGGCAGTTTCCAATGCCAGACACCCGGGGACGTCGATGTAAACGACAGGGTCCGTTCGTTTTCGGACCGCTTGGCGGCGTAGGCTGCCGCCAACTTCATCCACTGATTCGCGCGAATCGGAGACGCACGCATGGACGCGTTTGTGATCGAGGGCGGCAAGCCCATTTCCGGAAGGTTCGAGGTCCACGGCTCCAAGAACGCGGCGCTGCCGATGCTGGCCGCAGCCCTGCTCACCGACGAGTCGCTTGAGCTCTCGGACGTGCCGCGATTGGAAGACATCGCCAACATGCTCCGGCTGCTGGGCGAACTCGGCGTCGAAGTAAACGAGCAGCCCGGAAAATCCCGCGGCGGCCGGACGGTCCAGACCCAGGTCACCGACACCAGCCTGAGCCATGCCCGGTACGACATCGTGCGGACAATGCGGGCGGGGGTGTGCGTTCTCGGGCCCATGCTGGCACGGCGGGGGGAAGCCCGGATCTCGATGCCCGGCGGCTGTGCCATCGGCCCCCGGCCCATCGACCTGCACCTCAAGGGGCTGGCGGCTCTCGGGGCTTCGATCAGCTTGGCCAATGGCGACGTGGTTGCCAAAGCACCCGAGGGTGGTCTGCGTGGAGCCACCGTCTTCCTAGGTGGCCCGTTTGGCTCGACCGTGCTGGGAACGGCCAACATCATGAGCGCCGCCACGCTGGCGCGCGGTCGGACGGTCATCGAGTCGGCCGCCTGCGAGCCCGAGGTGGTCGACCTGGGCCGCCTGCTCCAAACGATGGGTGCGAAGATCTCGGGGCTAGGCACACCCCGCATCGTCGTCGACGGCGTGGAACAACTTGGTGGGGCAAGGCGCCGCGTGATGCCAGATCGCATTGAGGCCGGAACCTATGCCATGGCGGCCGCGATCACCAAAGGCGAGCTGACTATCGCGAACTGGCCAGTCGATGCCCTGATCGGCCCCTTTGAGATGCTGCGCGACGCCGGCGTCGAGATCGAACTCAGCGAGCACGACCCGCTGGACACGACCGGCGGAGACTCGATCCGCTCCACGGCGTTCGTGCGCCGCACCGGCTCTCTGCGCCCGGTCGAGTTGACCACTCAACCGTTCCCTGGTTTCCCCACCGATCTCCAGGCGCAGGCGCTGGCGTTGCTCACGCTCGCGAGCGGCAACTCCATTATCACCGAGAAGATCTTCCCAGAGCGCTTTCTCCATGTGGCCGAGTTGCTGCGTATGGGCGCGCATGTCATCCGCCATGGGCCGACCGCGGTTGTTAGCGGCGTGCCCAAACTCGTGGGTGCCCCGGTAATGGCCAGCGATCTGCGTGCCTCGGCAGGACTCGTGCTTGCCGGCCTCGCAGCTCGCGGGCGTACGGTCGTCCGCCGCGTTTATCACCTCGACCGCGGATATCAGCGAATGGACGAGTACCTGACCGGCCTTGGCGCCGACATCCAGCGGATCAGCGAGAAGACGTTGGAAGAGGTCGCTGTGCCGGCCTAATCCGTCTTCTCTGCGGCTGGCGCGACCAGAACGGGGATGCCGCCGCGCACCGGATATCGCAGCGGTTCTCCGATCACGCGCACCCACAGCCCCCCCTCCTCGAGTTCCAGTGGCTTGCGCGTGATTGGGCAGCGAAGTTGCTCGGGCAGGCTCACGGGCGGTGAGTCGGACTCATTCTTCATCAAACCCCCGATCGAAGAGGTCAGCTAGCGCCTTGCACGCTTCCTCGGCGTCATCACCACGCGCAACAACCTCAATCTCGACACCCTGGGTAGCGGCCAGCAACATGATCTGCATGATCGACTTGCCGTCAATTTCTTGATCGTCTCGGCGCAGCAGAACCGAACTCTTGAACTGTTGGGCGCAATCGGCAACCGCCGTCGCGGGGCGAGCGTGTAACCCCAGACGGTTCTTTACGGTCACCTTGGCGGCACACTCCTTGGCCAATCCAATTCTCCGGACTGAAGCGGCGGCGGCTAGCCGGGCAGCTTCTGGTGGTCGGCCTCGTGCAGCAATTCGACGATGTCCTCGCGTGTTGCCGCTTGACGCAAGAATCGCCGGAAGGTCTCGTTGCCCAGGCTCTTGAAGATCACTTCCATGGCCTTGAGATGGTCCTCCGGGCTGCTACCCGGGCTGAGCAGCAGCACCACGGAGTACACCGGCTGACGATCAAGGGCGCTGAAGTCGATGCCCTTGCTGCTGCAGCCGACCGCGGCGGCCATCTTGGTCACGCCCGGATGCTTCACGTGCGGCACGGCGACTCCGCGGCCGAAACCGGTTGAGCCCTTTCGCTCACGCTCGAGCACCGCGGCCACCAGAGCGTCGCGATGCTCGGCGGCGGCCGCGCCGGCCTCGACCAACGCGTCGATCATCTCGGCGATCACGTCGTCGCGCTCGGTGGCGTTCAACTCGGGCACAACCGCGCCGTGGGCCACGATTTCAGTCAGTTTCAGTGCCATGATCAGTGCGCCTGTCGCTTCTGGACCTTGACCTTGTCGTGCAGATCGGTCAACTGCCGGATTCCTTTGTGCTGGACCGAATCGATGACGCCATACACGTCGGCTCCGGTGTCCTTACTCACCAGGTCGCCGTGGTGCTCAACGTCGACGATCAGTTCCACATCGAATGAGTTACCCGACGAGGCGTTGTGGTGTTCGATGGTCCAGGTGATTGACTGGATGCGGTCGAAGAAGCGGGTAAGTTTCTCGGTCTTCTCTTCGGCGTGCTGGCGGATGGCGTCGGTGATCGTCATGTGCCTGCCGACTACTTCGATACGCATAGTCCTGGTCCCTTCCGGCCGGCGTCCTGTCCGGCCCGCCCAAGCATACCCACCCGAGGCCTACTGCTGGGTCCGGCCACTCCCAGCCGGCTGGACGGCCTTGGTGGGCTGGGCTGGGGCGGATTCCTGCTCGGGTGTTTGCGTGCCCGGCGGTACGAACCGGTCTGGCACGAGCGTGCCGCCGGTGATGAAGAATCGGATCGCCTCGTCGATGGACATGGGCACGTCGATGGCCTCGTCCCGGGGCACAGTGATGGCAAAACCGGTAAACGGCGTGGGCGTCGAGGGAATGAACACCGCGATGCACGGCACGCCCGCCGCATCGTGAATCATGGAGATCGAATCGCTGGTGACCAAGCCCATGGTCCAGACTCCGCGACGGGGGTACTGCACCATCACGACCCGGCGGAACGCGACCTTGCGGTCGCCCATGATGAGGTCGACCACCTGCTTGACGTGCGGGTAGACCTGCTTGAACCCAGGAATCTGCGAGATGAGCCGCTCAATCCTCGCGTAGAAACGTCGGCCGAGGTAGTTGCCCAGCAGCAGGCCGGCGAGGTAAATGAGCATGACCGCTACAAGCAAGCCGGTGCCTTGCAGATACCAGTGCTGGTTCCAGAACTCGCCGAGTTGCTGTCGAACGAGGTGCTCACGTACAACGGCGGTCGATCGTCCTCGGAATGGCTTGCCCTCAGGAGAAGCAAGAAACTCGTCGATCTCTCCGGGCTCGACGGTCATGAACTTCGGTCGCTGATCCTCGGGCGTCACGCGTGGCGCGAGTTCGACGACCACCACTCGGATGCCACGGTTGATCGGCTCGGCGACGTTGTTGAAGAGGAATACAAACGCCTGCCACAGCAGCCAGAGCGTCAGGATCGACGGCAGCAGAACGGCCAACCCGCGGCCGAAGAACCGCTTGAAGTCGTCCATGAAGCTGTCCTGGCGTGCCACGCGAACGATTCCCTTCAGCGTGAGGACCGAGCCAGCGACGCCAGGGATCGGCTATTGAAAGCTGGGTCGTCTCACCCAAGATCGGCCAGAAGGCCCGGGAACGTCTCGTGGGGACCTCCCACGCTCCTAGCCGGCTCCTGGGTCCGGAGGAATCGGCCTGACAGGATTCGAACCTGTGACCTCACCGTTATCAGCGGTGCGCTCTGACCAACTGAGCTACAGGCCGGACCGGCGAGTGTATCGGCTGATCGGGGCGAGTCAACGCGTTGAAACGTCCCGACGGCCCCTGCTGGGCGTACCGTTGCGTCCAAGGAGGGGCGAATAGTCGCCCAAATACATGCCGAACACTCTTCTTAGCCGATTGCGGAAGACCATGCCCTTGGTCACCCGCATCGTGGTCGGGCTCTTGCTCTTGGGCGGCGCCATCGGACTACTCCAAGTGCTCAAGGCCACCAAGGCCGAGCCTGCGCTTACTCAGGACGCCGGGCTCCCACCGCTGGTGCGCACGGTAGCCGTCCAGCGCGCGATCACCGCTCGCCCTTGGACCGGCTACGGCACGGTACGAGCGATGTCATCGGCGCGCGTCGCCACCCAGATCGCCGGCCGGATCGTGGAGCGACCGGAAGCGATCGAGGCCGGCCTGGTGGTCGAGCCGGGCGATCTGCTGCTGCGGATCGACCCGGGAGACTTCGAGCGCCGCGTCGCCGCCCTTGGGGGCCGAGTCGCGGCTCTGGAAGCCGATCTTGAGCAACTCGGCATCGAGGCCGAGTCACTGGACGAACAGCTCACGCTCGTGCTTGAAGAATCGGACATCGCGCGCCGCGAGTACGAGCGTGTTAAGGGGGTTTTCGAGGACCGTGGTGCAGGCACACAGACCGAGGTCGATCAGAAGCTTTCGGCCCTGCGGCGCGCCGAGCGCGAGGCGTCGACACTTCGCCAACGCTCGCGTTCGATCCCCACGCGCCGAGCGGCAATCGAGGCCAACCTGTCTTCGCAGAACGCCGAGCTCGCGCTCGCTCGGCAAGACCTCGTTCGCGCGATACTTGTCGCGCCAATCAGGGGCGTGCTCCAAGACGTGCAATTGGACGTGGGTGACTACGCGCAGGTCGGCGCCGAGGCCGCCCGCATCGTCGACCTCACCAAGCTCGAATTGCCTCTCTCGCTTCCCGCCTCGGCATCAGTCGACATCACGATTGGCGACGAGGTCGTAGTTGCACTTGAATCGAACTCCGATGCGACGTGGACCGGGCAAATCAGCCGGTTGGCGCCCGAGGCCGATGCCCAGACCCGCTCCATCCAAGTTTTCGTCGAGATCACGCAAAAGTTGCGGATCGACGGGAGCGGTGTCCTCACGCCGGCCACTGGCCAACTCTTACGACCCGGCATGTTCGTCATCGGTCGCGTGACACCAAGCCGGCCGGTGGCGCACCTGATGGTGCCCCGGCGGTCGGTCGTCCAAGGCGGCGTGCTGGTAGCCCAGTCGAACTCGCCGGCTCGAGCCGAGCGGATCGATGTACAGACACTCTTCGCGTACGAGGGGACCTTCGACGGTGCCCCCGAGGGCGAGACGCAGTGGTTTGCCGTGCTGGCCGACATCGCCGAGGGCCGTCGCGTACTGGTAAGCAACCTCGACGACCTGCGCGACGGATCACCCATCCGCCTTGGCCAGTCCGAGGGTACACCATGAGCTTGCCAGCCTTCGGCGTCAGAAAGCCCGTGGTCGCCAACCTGGTGATGTTCGCGATCATCGGCGCGGGCGTGCTGCTTGGGCTGGGGCTGCGTCGAGAGTTCTTCCCCGAGGTTTCTCCGAACCGCGTGGTGGTCTCGGCGCCGTATCCGGGCGCCTCGCCGGACGAGATCGAGCGATCGCTGGCGATCAAGATCGAGGATCGCATCGCGGACCTTCGAGACGTGGTGGAGATCAATACCACGGTCACAGAGGGCAACGCCCAACTCATCATCGAGTTCCAGGACTCGATCGACATCGACGAGGCCGTCAGCGACGTGAAGCGTGAGGTCGACGCGCTCCAGGACCTTCCCGAGCAATCCGAGCGCATCGTCGTCGACAAGCTTGAACCCAACCTGCCAGCAATCATCGTCTCGATCTTTGGCGACACCAGCGAGCGTGCCCTGAAGGAAGCCGCCCTGGCCATCCGCGAGGACCTGCGCGCTTTGCCGGGCATGGCGGATGTCACCATCGACGGCATCCGCACCGATGAGATCCGTGTCGAGGTCCGACCACAAGCCATGGTCGAACACCTGCTGAGTCTGCCGGTGATCGCCGACCGCGTGCGCGCCGCGATGCAGGAATTGCCCGGCGGAACTGTGCGCACCGGCACGCAGACGCTGTCCGTACGCACGGTTCGAGTGGAAGAGGACGCACAGCTCGTCGCCGAAATCGTTGTGAAGGGCGAGGGGGGCCGCGTGCTGAGACTCGGCGACATCGCCGACGTGACCTACGGCTTCCGTGACACCGATCTCATCACGCGGTTTGAGAGTAAGCCCGCTGTCTCGCTCACGTGCTTCCAGGTCGGCGATACCGATGTCGTGACCATCGCCGAGATCGCCAAGGCCTACGTCGCCGGCATGCGCGGCGATCCGCTCGAGCTCACCGTCGGCGAACGCTTCGCGAAGGCCATGCGCGAAATGCAGAACAAGCAACTCGAGAAGCAAGGCAAGCCCCTTGATCTCTCGCCGGTTTCCGGCCGTTTGCTCGCGTATGAAGAGGGCCAGAAGTGGATCGGCCGCCTGCCCGGCGAGGCCCGCATCACCACCGACCTGGCCCGCTTTGTCACGGGCCGCCTGAACCTGCTGACACGCAACGCGCTGCAAGGTGGCGCGCTGGTGTTCCTGGTACTCGTACTGCTACTGAACTGGCGTGTGTCGTTCTGGGTGGCCATCGGCCTCATCATCTCGCTCGCGGGCACCATCGCCATGATGCGCATGACCGGCATCACGCTCAACCTGCTCACCATGTTCGGCCTGATCGTGGTGATCGGCATCCTGGTCGACGATGCGATTGTGGTTGCAGAGAACATCGTCGCACGGCACGAAGAAGGCATGCCACCCGTGCAGGCCGCCATCGAGGGCGCCGGCCAAGTAAGCTGGCCTGTCGTCACGACGGTCCTTACCACCGTGTTCGCGTTTCTCCCGCTCGCGCTTATTGAGGGTCAGATTGGAGACTTCCTCGCCGCGCTTCCGATCGTCGTGGCGGTGGCGTTGCTCGTCTCGCTCATCGAGTGCTTGTTCATCTTGCCGAGCCACATGGCCCACACGCTGCGATCGACCGACCGAGCCGAGCGCACCGGCACCACATCGCGCCTTGCACGCTTCGAGTCCCGCTATGACCATTGGCGAGACCGCCTATTCTCGCGATGGCTCATCCCCCACTACTCGCGCATGCTTGTTCGCTGCCTGCGGTATCGCTACCTCACCCTCGCGGCGGCGATTTCCGTGATGATCATCTCCGCCGCCATGGTGGTTGGCGGACGGCTCGAGTTCATCTTCTTCGAAGTCGAGGACGCCGAGTCGGTCAACGTCACACTGCGTATGCCCATCGGTACGCCCGTGGGCAGGACTGACGCCATCGTGCGGCGCATCGAACAAGCGGCGCTGCACCAGCCGGAGATTGCCAGCACCTACGCATCGGTGGGCGCCATCGGCGACGTGAACGGCGAGGGTGGTGACATCAGCCAACCACACCTGGGCCAGATCTTCCTTGAGCTCAATCCCGTCGAGCAGCGAGATCGCACGAGCAACGACGTCATCCTGGCCATCCGCGACGAGTTGGGTGAACTGCCCGGTGTCAAGAGTCTGCGTTTTGAGCCCATCGGCGGCGGGCCGGGCGGCGTGGCGATCAGCCTCGGCGTCGTGGGCGACAACACCGAGCAAGCCACCGTAGTAGCCGAGCGCCTCAAGACCATGCTCGACGAGATCGAAGCGGTCTTCGACATCGAGGACGACGCCGACGCCGGCCAGCGCGAGCTGCGATTCGACCTCAAGGACGGCGCCACCGAGCTCGGCTTCACGCGGGCGAGCTTGGGCGAGCAGATTCGCGGCGCGGTCTTCGGCCTTGAGCCTCATACCTTCGCCGGCAATCGCGAGGACGTGAAGGTCCGCGTCACCCTACCCAAGGCGACACGCTCGAGCCCGGTTGCCATCGAGGACACGTACGTATTCGCACCAAGTGGCCAGGCGGTGCCGCTGATCGAGGTAGCGAACATCGAGGAAGGCCGTGGCTACGCGACCGTGCGAAGGCTGGACCGGGAACGCATTGTCACGGTGAGCGCCGACGTGAACCGGCAGCTCGGCAACCCCGAGGAGATCGTCGCCTCGCTACGGCCGAAACTCGTCCAGCTCGAGCGCGAGTTCCCCGGCGTACGCATCGTCGAAAGAGGCCGGCAGAAGGACGTAGCCGAGAGCTTTGCGACCCTGCCGCTGGGCATGGCCGTTGCCGCGGGTTTGATTTTTGTGACGCTCGCGTGGCTCTTTGGCAGCTACCTGCAGCCGCTCATCGTGATGGCGGCCATCCCCTTCGCTACGGTCGGCATGATCTGGGGCCATATCGCTCTGGGATTCGCAATGACCTTCCTCTCGCTCATCGGCTTTGTCGCGCTTTCGGGCATCGTGGTAAACGATTCGCTCATCTTCATGGAGTTCTTCAACGAGCGCAAACGCGGACCTGCCAGCCTGCCTCTCGCGTTGGTGCGCGCCGGCCGTGCGCGTTTGCGCCCCATCCTGCTCACGACTATCACCACGGTGCTCGGCCTCACACCGCTCATGCTCGAGCAGTCTTTCCAGGCCAGGTTCCTAATCCCCATGGCGATTACCATCGCGTGCGGGCTCATATCGGCTACCGGCATCATTCTGCTGGTCTTGCCCTCGATGCTGGCCATCCTCAGCGACATCAAGGCCCTGGGGAGCATGGCCTGGACTGGGTCGATGAAAAAGGTGGACGATGGAAATGGACAGCACGAGCAACCCGTTGTCACGGGGTCGTAGGCTCGCCCGTACCTTCGCGCGCCTCGGCGTGATCGCAGCTGCTATGGGAGCGATCGTCTTGGCTATCGGCCTGATCTTCTCGCCCGACCGCGCCATGATCTTCCCGGCCTCCATCGCCGGCCCGTTGCCGCCACCGCCCAAAGGCGTCGAGATCATCCAGACCGAGGCCGGGGTGGTGTGGTTGTTGTCCTCCGATTCTGAAGAGCCCACTCCGGCCGTCATGCTCTTCCATGGAAATGGCGAGAACATCGCGAGTACGCTCTCGACCGCCAAGGTGTACCAATCACGCGGATTGGCGGTCGCGCTTGTTGAATACCCCGGCTACGGCGGCACCCCAGGCAAACCGACGCAGGCTTCCGTCACCGAAGCAGCGGTGACGGCGTACGACGCATTGAAGGCACGCGACGGCGTCGATCCCGATCGCATCGTCGCCCACGGATTCTCGCTCGGTGGCGGCGTTGCCGCTCAATTAGCCGAGCGCCGCCCCCTCGCTGGCTTGATCCTCGAATCCACGTTCTCGAGCCTGACAGCGATGTACCGGTCGATGCGCATTCCCGGCTTCCTGTGCCGAGATCCGTTCCGCACCGATCTTGTTCTCGCAAAGTTCGAGCGCCCCATGCTCCTGATGCACGGACGACTGGACACCATCGTGCCGCCCGTCCATAGCCAACGGCTGCACGAGATCGCGCCCGATTCGGTGTACCTGGAGATGGACGGCGGCCACAACGACGGGCCGTCGGACCCCAATGCCTACTGGCAAGCGATCGACGACCTGATAGCACGCTCGACCGCGAAGTAAACTAGCCGCGCAGGCGGACCACCGCGCTCTTGCGTCGACCGCCGTTGGCGTACTCGACGCGCACGCCACTGTCCAGGTTCGCCCGTTCCATCATGGTGATCAGTTGCTCGACGCTACGGATCTCGCGGTTGTCGATGCCCAGAATCACGTCACCCGGCTTGAGGCCGAGCGCGCTGGCCGGGGTCTCGGAACGCACCTCCACAATGAACACGCCTTGACCGGGCATGCCCGGCAAATTCAGGGGGAACGACTCATCGATAGTCAAACCCTCGACGCCGAGGGTATCAATCGTCTTCTGTCGCTCCTGGATGATCCGCTCCAGCTCCGCGCTCTCGGCCTGTTCGGCGAGCAACCGGAGCTGATCGCCGCCAGCGACCTCGGTCTCCAGTTCGAGCAATCGCCCATCACGCATGACTTCCAGCGTGATGGTCGTGCCAGGCCGTGTGAGCCCGACCAGGTTGCGCAAACGGTTGAAGTTCTCCGTCTGCCGACCGTTGATCGACACGATGATGTCTCCCGGGCGCACACCGGCGAGATCGGCTGGCCCCTCAGCGATGACGGTCTGCACGAACACCCCAAGCGGGAACTCCTGCCCGGTGTCGGCGGCGAGGTCGGCGGTGTTCACCAGATCGCTCACGCCCAGGAAGCCCTGCTCCAACTGGCCAGTCTCGCGGATGTTCTCAAAAACGCTCGTGGCGATAGCGCTCGGAATGGCAAAACCGATGCCGACCGACCCACCGCCGGTCGACGAGGCGATCATTGAATTGATGCCGACGAGCTCGCCGTGCAAGTTCACCAGCGGTCCCCCACTATTGCCGGGATTGATGGCCGCGTCCGTCTGGATGAACTCTTCGAAACGGTCGATGCGCTGCCGCGTGGCCTGGAGTGGCGTCAGACCGCTGCGGCCCTTGGCGCTGACGATGCCAGCCGTCACAGTGTGATCGAGCCCGAACGGGCTACCGACCGCGACCACCCAGTCGCCCACTTGCAAGGCGTCGCTGTCGGCGATCCGAGCCGGCGTCAGGCCGGTCGCATCAAGACGCAGCACTGCCAGATCGGTTCCGGCATCGGAGCCGACGCGCTCGGCCGAGATTGACCGACCATCGGCGAGCGTCACCTGGATCTCGTCAGCTCCCTGCACCACGTGGTGGTTGGTCAGCGCATACCCGTCGGCGGTAACGATCACGCCCGACCCAACACCAGAGGGCAAAACCTCTTCCTGCCGCACGAGTCGGCCGGTCCGATCGCGCACGGTCCGGTAGATCCGCCGAGCGGTCTGGATGTGGATGACCGAAGGCTCGATGTTTTGTGAGGCATGACGAAATACGCGGCTGAGGCTGCTTGCAAACGCCACGTCGGCTTCGACATCTGGCGAGACCACCCCGCCGCCCGATTGGCCTTGAGGCTGGGCGAACACCAGACCCGATGCCGTCGGGTTGCCTCGCTGCACCGCGCCCGCGTCCTTGGGCAAGAGCGAAGCTGCAATTCCAGTGACGGCCACCATCACGGCAGCGCACAGCCCGGTCGTCCTGATCGACATGCGCACCTCCTGTACTCAGAGGACTGTATTGGCCAAGCCCCCGCCTTGTTCGTTCCTTCTCTTCATGGGACGCGCCGGCGGGTTCTTGCTGTCGATCGTATTCTATTCGGGTCGGCCGACGTTAGGTTCCACGCGTGTTGCCAAAAAGCTCGATGTGAAGCCGGTGGCAGTACCGCCAGCCGCGCGTCAGGCAAGATTCTACAAGCCAGTCGAGCCTGTCCGGGTCGGGGGACGCAACCCCCTCGGGCATCAGCAGCACGTCCTGGGGAGCCACGTCGTGCAGCCGCCCTAGCACGGCTTCGATCTCGGGCAAGTCGGCCGCGGTTGCTACTACAAATTTGAGCTGTCGCTCGGCATGATCGGCCAACAGCGCGTTCAGGGCATCGAAGTTCAACCGGCTCTGCTCGTGCCTGACAGCCAACGCACCGGTCGTGTCGCGCGGATCATCTATCGGTGTGCTATTGGCCAGCTTTGGACTCAGGCTCAGCAGGTCGCTGTGCACCGGGCGGTGCACGGTGCCAGCCGTCTCGATCGTGACGTGCACGCCAATCTCCGCCAGACCACGCGCAAGGTCGGCGACCGCCTCGAAGATCATGGGCTCGCCGCCGGTCAATACGGCGTGCCCGATACCCGAGGCGCGCGCCTCTTCAAGCAAACCCGCGACCGAGCGCTGCGCCCCTTTAGGCTCCCAACTCGCGTACGGCGTGTCGCACCACGAGCACCGGAGGTTGCACCCCGCCACGCGCGCGAACCACGAGGGCACGCCGGTCAGCTTGCCCTCGCCCTGGATCGATACGAAGGTCTCGGCGATGGGTAGCGAGGGCTCGCTCATGCGTACCTCGTCGGATCGGCCACACCCGCCGCCTCGAACCCACGCCGCCGCAGGATGCACGCGTCGCAGTGGCCGCAGGCCGCGCCACCTCGCGGGTCGTAGCAGGAGGTTGTGATCGCAAAATCCACACCCGCGTCCAGCCCCGCGCGGACGATCTCGGCCTTGCTCATCCGCAGCAGTGGCGTGCGTACCTGTAGTGGGCTGGCCTCCTGCGTGCCCCGCCGCGTCGCCAGTGTGGCGGCCGTCGCGAATGCCTCGACGAAGTCGGGACGGCAGTCCGGATATCCCGAGTAATCCACCGCATTCACGCCGATGAACACGTCGCTCGCGTCCAGCGTCTCGGCGAACGCGGTGGCGATCGACAAGAACACCAGATTGCGCGCCGGGACGTACGTCGAGGGGATCTCGCACTCGCCCAGCCTGGGATTATCTTTCGGGACGTCGTCGCCGGTCGTCAGAGACGATCCTGCGAACGGTCTTACGTCTAGCGAGTAGACGGCATGAGAGGCCGCCGTCAGCTGCTCGGCGATCCGCTTCGCACATTCGATCTCAGACTTGTGCCTCTGGCCGTAGTCGAACGTGAGCGCGTGGCATTCAAAGCCCTCACGCCGAGCGAGCGCGAGGCAGGTCGCGCTGTCGAGCCCGCCGCTGAGCAGCACGACCGCCCTCACCGCGCCGACTCGTTCTTGCGCAGCACGGCCCCCCGGGCGATCGCACCGAGCCGGGTGAACTTCCGCTCGAAATTGCTGCCGATGAGCCCACCTTCGGGCGCAGACGGCAGCTTGGGCAAGTCCTCCCTCGTGAACGGTGCTGACGTGAACCCCTCGGGGACACCGTCGCACCATTTGGCGAACTGCCGCTCATAAAACGTCCATAGCTCATCGTGATCGGTCGCCAGCCGCAACTCGCCTCCGGCCCGCAGTACACGCCAGCAGTCAGCCAAGAAGCCGTCTTGGAGTACTCGGTTCTTGTGGTGCTTGCGCTTGGGCCAGGGATCGGAGTAATACAGGTGCACCGTGTGCACGCACCCGTCGGCGACGCGCCACTTCAAGAAGGCCACCGCGTCAGCACGCAGCACGCGGGCGTTCGTGATCGCATCCCCCTCGCGATGACGCCTCACACGATCGGCGGTGTAGTAGTACACGTCCGGGTCCTGCTCGATAGCCAGGAAATTGCACTCGGGCCTGGCCTGGGCTGCCTCGACCAGGTAGCCGCCCTTCCCTGGGCCCACCTCGATCTCGAGCGGTCGATCACGATGCTCGAACCATCGCGACGGATCATGGCGAGCCGACTCGGGGCGCTCGAGTAGGTCGTCGGGCAGCGGCCCGAGTTCATCCTTGGTGATCGCCACGACACCCTCGGCTGGGTCGAGGGCTCTGCCCCGGCCTAGATCGGTGCCCATCACCGCGTCCCTTTGGGTCGGGCGAGCGCCTTGCTCATGATCAGGCTCTGGTAATTGGTGTAGGGCCAGTGCCAGGACTGCACGACGCGGTAGCCGCGCCGCTCGTAGTACTCGCGCAGCGGCCCGTCGGGTTCGGCCATGCTCAGTGCCAATTCGGTCGCGCCGAGCGCAAGCGTTTCGTGCTCCGCCCGGGCTAGCAACGCAACGCCAACCCCCGACCGCTGCAACCCAGGCTCGACCGCGAACTGCGAGAAGTGGGTCACGTTCTTGCGCAGGAACCATGGCGGGAAGGCCGCATCCTCGCGTTCCTGGAACAGAATCACCCCTAAGAGGCGTTTGGCGAAACCGCCAGACGGCGGGCCATCGGCGGGCTTGAGAGCCACGAATGTCTGCCCCCGGTAGCAGCGCTGCCGGGTGATCTCGACCGACTGGCGGCCGGCCAACGGATCCATCCCACGATCACGTTGACCCGCGTAGGCCCGGTGCAGCAGTTCGGTGATCGGTGCTATGGGGTCGGTAGCCAGCAGGGCGCGCACCTCTACCACCGGCGCGAAGGTCCCGCCCGGAGCGGCCTGGGGTTGGTTGGTGTCTGGGGTTGCCATCAAGCGTGTGGCTGCCTCCTACGGCTCAGTCGTACGGGAACGGTAACGCTAGACTCGCCAAGTGCCCACTACGAATCGAGATGCCACAATGACCGCCGCCGACGCGACCTCGATCGAGGTCCGCGTCCGATACTGCGAGTGCGATCCGATGGGCGTGGCCCACCACGCCAGCTTTGTACCCTGGCTCGAGATGGCACGGACCGAAGCCCTGCGGGCGAGCGGCAGGACCTACGCCCAGATGGAGGCCTCTGGAGTGTTTCTCGTCGTCACCAAGCTGGACCTCGCGTACCGCCGTCCTGCGCGGTATGACGACGTGTTGCGCATCTCGTGTGTGGCGAGCATCGTCGGGCGTGCCCGGCTGCGGCACGAGTATCGGATCGAACTGGTCGGGGCCGGCGACGAACAGGCAGATCGCCTCAACGATCAGCCGCTGGCCAGCGGGGCCACCGAGTTGGCCTCCGTTGATGCGACCGGGCGGCCCTGCCCGATGCCGCAGTGGCTGGTCGAGATCGTCCGGGCCTGACCCGCGGGCCGGTGCGGAGAACCCATGGGCAAGCGTTCCGACACCCAGAAGCCCAGGCCGCGCTCGTGGCGCCGGCGGTGGTTCTGGCGCGTGTCCTGGACGGGATTCCTCGTAGGGCTGTTCGGGTTGATGGGTGTCGGGCTTCTGTTCACGCCCGCAGCGGGCATCATTCTGCGACCCAAGATCGAGGAGGAGTTGGGCGTACGCACCCATGGAGGCTCGCTGCGGCTTGACCTGGGCGGCGACATCGTGATCCGCGATGTCACCTTCAGCACACCCGAAAGCGAAGGTGCCCCCGTCGGTGACGCGGCGAGATTCCTGACCATCAAACACGGCCAGATCCTGCTGTGGTGGCGCGGCAAGCTCGGGGGACACTCGCTGGTACGCCGCGTCGAGGTGTTCGATGCCGATGTGACAATCAGCAAGCCGATCGATGACTTCGACCTGAACATCCTGGCAATCAAGGCGCCCCAGGGAGCGGGTGGTCGCGGGCCGCTGCCGAGCATCGTGGTACACAAGGCCAACGTGCTATTGGGTGAGCACGACAGCCTGGGTGACGTCTTGGAGCTGCGCACGCTGCCGATGGTGGCCTCGCTTCGTAGCTCACGCGATGAACCTGGCGCGTACGACGTGACAGCGTTCGAAGATCCCATGCTCAGCGCCAGTGCCAAGCCGCTGCGGTTCGAGGGCAGCCTGGGGCCGACCGGCTTCTCGGGCAGGCTCGGCGGCATCGACATGGCCGACTTCCCGCCGAGCACAATTCCCTTGCAACTCCGTGACACCTACGCCGAGTTGGCAGTGGGCGGACGCACACGCGGGGCGACCGTGCAATACGACCGAGAGCTTGACGTGCTCGAGCTCGTGCTGGATTTCCAGGAGTCTTCGCCTCAGCCGGCTCCGTTCGCCGAAGACTCGGCCATCAACGCCCGGCTCGACCTTCGCATTCCCGTGCCCACCGATGAGGAGGGAACGCTCCAGCCTCTGATCCCGGCCAGCGGTAGCGGCCAGCTCAGGCTCGTGCAGCGGCCCGCACCGGACGCTCGTACTGGTGTCGCCTGGCGCACCGTGCAGGCACCCGATGAGCCCGGCGCCACCGGCCTAGGCAGGCGCACGTTCATGATCGAGGGTCGGCTGGACAGCACCATCGAGGACGTGAGCGTGCAGATCGACTTGCGTCTCTGGCTTGGTGGCGCCACACCGCTCTACGAGTTCGCGGTCGCGACCGCCGAACCATACGAATTCAGCCTCGACACACCGTGGTTGCATCGTGGGTCCCCGGTACTGACGAAGATCTCGAATCTGCTGGACATGCTCGAACCGGCTGGCACCGTCTCGCTGATGGCACGTATCGCTCAGGTCGCCGAGGGGGCCGGCGTGCGGCAAAGGGTTGAGGGCCGGGGCACGATTCGCGACGCGAGCATGCGATTTGAGCACTTCCCATACCCGGTTGGCGGCGTGGACGGCACCATCGAACTCGACGACGGGCAGATCCGCCTGGTCGGTCTCCGCGGCTCGACACCATCGGGCTCGGAGGTGCTCGCATCGACGACCATCATGCTCGACAAAGTCGCCACTGGCGTGGAGGTCGATGTAAGAGCCTTCGGCGTGCCGTACGACGAGACGTTGCGTCAGACACTCGACGAGATCGCTCCCGAGATCCGCGAGATCATCCTGAACGAGGAAGCTCTGGCATCGGCGTACCAAGAAGGGCTCATCCGAAGACCGGGGCAGTCCGGTCGAACACCGGCTTTCGCGCTCGGTGGCGAGGCGGATGCCCATGTTCGGGTGGTCCGCCAGCCGGGCGTCGACGGAAGCACGACGGTCAACGTCGAGGTCCGAACCGACAGCTTTGGCCTACTCCCCGAGGCGTTCCCAGTCCCGATCATTGCGAACGATGTGCTGCTGACGGTCAATCTCCCCTCAGAACTCGAGACGCTGGCCAAAGAACGCCCGCGAGCGGTCCGCATCGAAGCGCGAGACGCCCGTGCGACAACGACAGCCGGTGGCGAGGCTACTGCGAACGTGGTGGTCAACGTTCCCATCGATTCGCCGCGGGGCGAGGAGCGTGTGACGACCGTCGATGTCTCAGTCGATGCCCGCGGGGTGCCCATCCACGAACCGCTGCTCGCGGCCGTGCCGGGCAACGACGACAATGGCGCGACATCGGATGGTCCCCGCGGCTTGCTCCGGGCTCTGGGCCCATCGGGCAACATCGACGCCCTCGTGCGCATCGTGCGTGACGCGGCGAGGGACCTCGACTGGTGGGCCGAGATCATGCCCCGGGATGCATCGCTCATACCCACCCCCCTCGACACTCGGCTACCGCTGGTTGTCGAGGGTCTCAACGGGACCATCCGTGTCGATGGGGAAGGCCTCCGAGGCGAAATCGCCGGCGGAACGAGACGTGGCGGTGCCGTTCGCGCGAACCTCCGCGCGAACTTCGAGCAGGACACCACGCTTGTAGTGCTGACCTCGGATGACCTGAATCTAGAGTGTCCTGTCGAAGACGCCGTCGCCGTCTTCTCCCCTGACGTCGCGCGATCGCTGCACGATGCCCGCGAACTCTTCGATGTGCGCGGACTGGCCGACGTTTCGACCAGTGTACGGAAGACCGGTGATGATGTGTCGGCGGAAGTTCGGGTTTCGCGCGTGGACAAGTTGCGGTTCGACTGGCTCGATGGCCGTATGGGCCTGGACAATGGCCGAGGCTCGATCATCATGTCGACCACCGATGAGGGGCCGCTGGTGAGCTTCGATCGTGTTCTGGCCGAGGGGAACTTCGACGGCGAACCCATTGGCCGCGTCCGGCTACGCGGCGAAATACCTATTGATGCCCTGCGCGACGTTGGGAGTCGCTTGACGCGACCTACCACCCTGGACCTCGAGATCCAGGGAGGCCGCCTGGAGTCCAAGCTCTTGCGCACGCTCGCTAGCAACCGCGGCGCGGGCGGCGAGTCGCTCCTGGACCTCTGGGACGTGCGCGGCGAGTACGACGCGCTCGTTGCCCTCGAGACCGCAGCCTACGGCGGAGCCGGCCCGGGCATCCGACCGCTGCGCGCCTTCGAACTCTCGCCCTACGACGCCTCGATGGTCCGCTACGGCAATCGAGTCGACGTGCCATGGGTGAGCGGTGTCGTGGCCGGCCAAGAGCTGGCACCCAGCGACGAAGGCCCCGGCGGCGAGTCCAGCTACGCGGGCCAAGTCGACTACCTGACACTCGGGGGGGACGACTGGTGGGTCTCCCTCGATGGCTACTGGCGTGCAGACGGGGGCAATGAGAGCGAATTCGAGGTCACGCTCGACGGTGAAGTCCGCGAGCCCACTGGCGCGACCACACGCACGCACGGTCTGCCGGCGCCGCTCATCGGCATCCTGCCCCAGGGCGTCGGCGCGGCGCTGGACGCCATGAATGTCGAGAGCACCGGTGACGCGAGCGTCGAGGATGGCCGCATGCGCGTCCATACCCGGCGGGGCGCAGACACGCGCGTCGAACTCGACGCGGCTGTGGCAATGGACCACGTCGAGATTGGCTCTCGCCCCGCCGCCCAGGATTCCGTTGATAACGCGACCCGCCCGATCGCGGTGTTTGACGGCGGCGTGCTCGACCTCCGGAGCGACACCGCGCACGCCCGGCACAAGGCGACGATGGACGCCACTGCCGCCCGAGGGCAAATCTGGGGCCTCCCCGTTGGCGACCTGGCGCTCCAGGCCAACGTGAACATCGACGGCACAGTCGACGTGTCAAACGTGCGTGCGAACGGCGGAGGCGGGCGATTGGCTGGCCGGGGCCGCGTTATCCTGCCGCCTGCCAAGCGCGACCCCGCCCGTTTCGAGTTGAACCTAGCCGGCGCGGGGCTGCACACCGAACGCCTGCTCGACGCGGTCCAGGATCGCGAGCAGCAAGAAACGCCGGGCGCTGGGGACCTGGATCTCTCCCTTGGCCTTGCAGGAGCGTTCGGAGATGTTGAGAGCCTCCACGGCCGCGGCTCGATGCGCATCCGCGGCGGGTCGCCGGTCGATCTGCCACTAGCCATCCGTGCGGCGGTCGAGGCGATGAACGTCAACTTTGGAGCAGACCGGTACGACTCGGTCAACGGTGAGTTCTACGTCCTGGGTGAGACCATGACGTTCACGCGGCTGGCGGTGAGTTCCGACTCGGTCGTCCTCAACGGCCTTGGCACCGTGGGCCTGCGCGATCGCGTATTGGACATGAACATCACCAGCCGATCCACGAACGACACGATGCTCCGGTCGATTGTGCGGATGATCCGCGAGGTCATTGTCGCGATCGAATTGCGGGGCACGCTGAGCAACCCCGCGCCCGCACCGAAACCCCAGGCACTCGTCGGCCCACTCGACCGTTTCCGACGCATGTGGCAGGGCGGCTTGACCTACGAGGAATGGACCAAGGAACGCCTGCGCCGCTACGACCGCGAGCAAGGCCAGCCCGCCAGCGGATGGTAAGCCAAATGATCATCCACGGATCGGGTTGCTACCCTATGTGCCCATGCAGGACGGCACGCCACAAACACCATCAACATCCGAAGACACACCCCACCCGCGCACCGATTGGCAGGACGTCGGCCAGCGCATCGACCAGCTCGTAAACCTCGTCGCACCCGAGGCCACCGAGCCTTTCGATCGCAAGCTGGTGGCCGAACTCGTGGCCGCTGGGCTCAAGCTGCTGCCCGATGGACGCAATCGCGGCGAACTGAAGCTGATGACCGCTGCGATGAAGGAACTGCGGTACGCGTATCGGGTGTTCGGGCGATACCAGCACGCGCAGAACATCACCATCTTCGGCTCGGCACGCACGCCCGAGGACCACCCCGATTACACCGCCTGCGTCGAATTTTCCAAGCGCATGGCCGAAGCAGGCTGGATGGTCATCACCGGCGCGGGCGATGGCATCATGAAGGCCGGCCACGTTGGGCCGGGCAAGGCCGCCAGTTTCGGCGTGGCCATCAGGCTGCCCTTCGAGACCACAGCCAACACCGTCATTCACGGCGACGAGAAGCTCATTCACTTCCGGTATTTCTTCACGCGCAAGCTCATGTTCCTGTCCCAGGCCAAAGCGGTGGCGCTCTTCCCCGGCGGCTTCGGTACGATGGACGAAGCCTACGAGACGCTCACACTCATCCAGACTGGCAAGAGCGGCATGATCCCCATCGTCATGCTCGAGGGCGAGGGTGGTGGATACTGGGACGAGTTCCACGCGTTCGCCCGCAACGCACTCCTGAGCCGCCAGATGATCGGCGAGGACGACACCGCCCTGTACTACCACGCCAAGAACCCCCACGATGGCGTCCGCCACGTGTTGGATTTCTATCGGAATTACCACAGCTCCCGATACGCCGGGGATGAGTTGATCATCCGCGTCCGCCGCCGCCTCGAAGATGAGCACCTGGCGACGCTGAACACGGAATTCGCCCGATTGGTCAAGTCCGGGCAGATCCGCCAGGGCGGGCCGCACGAATACGAAGACGAGTATTTGGACCTCCCGCGCATCACGTTTACCCACACCCGCCGTGACTTCGGCCTCGTCCGCAGGCTCATCGACCGCATCAATGCCCTCGATGCCTCGTAGCTACACATGCCCCGACCGTGCAAGCTCATCGCTCTTCAGACGACCCTGGCCGCCCTAGCTGGTGTATGGCTGTCGCAATCCTGCGGATGCACCAACAGCGTACGGATTCCCGACGCGCCACCACCTGTTGATCTCGAACCCGTGACACGTCTGGCTGGGTACGGCATGGAGCTGCGGGTGTGGCCTCTCGACGCGACATCCTGGAAACGAATCCAGAACAACGCCGAGCTTGAGCAGCTCTACCAAGACTGGCTGGCCATCCAGGCGCAGCGCGCCGTCGAGGACGAAGCCGAAGAAGCCGGACAAGGAGCGGGCAATGTACAACCCGCGGGCCCGCCAGTAGAACATGGCGACGATGGGCCAAGTACCTTCGAGGAGTACGTACGCGCCCGGCAGATCGCGCTGCCGGATCGCCCCGGTCTCGACGTTCTCGCACGATACAGCAACACGCGAGGGGCGATCGATCGCCAAGCAAAGCAAGTGTGGCAGAGCAACGGGCTTGAGTTCGCGCTCGTCCCCATCGGTGAATTGTCGACGTTGAGGGCGTCCATGGGCGTACCAGGCCCACTCGAGCGCACGTGGTGGGGCGCAACGACCACTTGGTCGCACATGGCCAAGGGCGTCTCGGCCGGGAACCGCCGAATCGAGACCGACATGGGGCCGCTCCTGCTTGGCCCGGGCAGGCTCGCGATTGTTGGCCGGGCGTGGGCCGCGCCTGGCGTAAGCAACCCCGTGCTCCGGTTCGAGTTCTGCCCGCAGTTCCTGCCCGTTCGGCAGTCGGCATACTCGCTCGAAGCCCGGCTTACTGACCGGCTCGCAGCCGAGGACACGCCGCCAAGCGCGATGGACGAGGGCCCGGTTTTCGAGCGGCTTCTCCTTGGCGGGTCGATCCCACGTGGGCATGCGTTGGTCATCGCTCCGAGCGGACAGGCCGAATCGCTTGCCTATGTTGGCCCCTACTTGCCAGCATCGAGCCTTGCCGAGGCCCTGCTATCCTCGGTCGGCCCCGATGGTGCCGCCAGGCCGGTCGCCTTGGTCGTGGTGCCCGTGCTCCCCGAGTGGTTCTCGCTCGGCGGGGGCTGACCCCAACACTCCGCGAATACTCCGAGCCCGTCCGCACCCCAAGCTACCATGCCGGACCCATCAGAGTCGATCGGGGTGATCCCTATCGACGAGGCCCCACCGGAGAACCAGGCGTTTGCAGTACCTTGCCTCGATCCTCTGGCTGGCACTCGGCTTGGCCCTGCTCGTAGCCGGAGCGGAGATCATGCTCCGTGGAGCCACATCTCTGGCCAAGCGTCTCGGTGTCTCCAACTTCATCATCGGGCTCACCGTGGTCGCGTTTGGCACCAGCACGCCAGAACTTGCTACGGGCGTCGGCGCGGTGCTCAAGGGCGAGAGCGACCTCATCGTGGGCACGGTTGTTGGCTCGAATATCGCCAACATCGGGCTGGTGCTCGGGCTTGCCGCCCTCATCCGGCCCGCTCGGGTCCGGGGCGGCGTGGTGCGCCGCGAGGTGCCCATGCTCATCGTGGTCACCATCGCGATGGTGTTCACTCTATTCGGCAGCAGCGTCACGCGGATCGAGGCTGGGCTTCTCGTAGTCGGCCTGCTGGCCTTTCTTGCGTGGACCCTCTACGCCTCGAGGCACCTCGACCCCGAAGACTCGGCGTTGGTCATCGAAACCCAAGACGATGCACCCGAGGAAGACGGCCAACGGCCCAGCGTGCTAGTGAACCTGCTCCTCGTGGCGCTGGGCCTCGGTGCAATGGTGTTCGGATCGGAACGCGCCGTACTAGGCGCGACCGAACTCGCGGCCGCGCTCGGCGTGCCCGCCTTCATCATCGGTCTCACCATGGTCGCCATGGGTACCTCGCTTCCCGAAGTCGCCACGACTGTCATGGCCGCCCTCAAGGGCCACTCGGACCTGGCCGTCGGCAACGTGCTGGGGTCCAATATCTTCAATGTCTTGTGCGTTCTCGGCGTGAGCGGAATGGTCGGCCCGCTTGAAGTCCCTGGCATCGCGGTCCAGCGAGACGCATGGGTGATGCTGGGGCTCACACTCCTTCTGCTCCCGATCGTGATGACTCGCTTCACCGTGAGCCGCGCCGAAGGCGGCGTGCTGATGACGGCCTATGCGGCCTACGTCGCCGTGGTCGTTCTCATGTAGTCCGCATAACGCGGGCCAATGCCAAACTCTACCGATTCGGTCGGTTTCGCGGCAACTGAGACCAACTCGGGTGTACCGGGTGCCGATGGTACCAGTGGACGTCTGAGTACCCGGAGAGGCCCATGCTGCGCGTACCGATTCACGAAGCCGCCGAAGGCATGCGTCTGGCCATGCCGGTCTACCACCCCCGGCGCGGCGGGCCGGTGCTACTCAAGTCTGGTGTTTCACTTGACCGCAATCTTATCGAGCGTCTGCGCGAGATCGAGCTGCGCGAGATCTGGATTCACTACCCGGGCATGTCGTTCCTGGGGCGCTTCGTCAGCCCCGCTATCCTTCAGGCCCGCGCAGAATTAAGCCACCACGTGCTAAACGCACTCGATGCCGTGGCCGCGAACGCTGTGGCGAACCTCGACTACAGCGCCTACAAGCGTGCCATCGTCGGCCTCATCGAACAGTTGCTGCGCGCGCCAGCCGCGGCGTACTACGTCGAAGAACTCTCCACCGCCGACACCCCCCACGGCCGGCATGCAAACTCGGTGTGCTATCTCAGCCTACTGATGGGGCTGAAGTTGGGCGACTATTTGATCGCCGAACGTTCGAGGCTACACCCGACACACGCCAAGGATGTGACGTCGCTGGGCGTTGGCGCGATGCTGCATGACATCGGCATGCTCCGGCTGCCGCCCGAGGCACTGCGCAAGTGGAACCGCAAGCACGACGAGACCGACCCGCACTGGCAACGGCACGTAAAGCTCGGCTACGACATGGTCCGTCAGGGCATCGACCCTTCCGCCGCCGCCGTCGTGCTGCACCACCACCAGGCCCACGACGGCTCAGGCTTCCCGCGCCGCAAGGTGCTAGGAGGCGGATCAGTCCCGCTCGAGGGCCAGGAAATCCACGTGTTCGCGCGCATCGTCGCGGTTGCCGATGAGTTTGATCGGCTGCGCGACAGCGGTGACGCGCCTGGCGCCGACTCGGTTCCCCAGACGCGCCGGCCAACGGTCGCCGCACTGCGAGAGATGGTCCTGGGCGAAGCGTCCAAACGGTACGACCCAATGGTCATCCGCGCGTTGATCTCCTCGGTACCCGCCTACGCACCTGGATCGGTGGTCACGCTGAACGATGGCAGCCGTGCCGTCGTGTGCAACTGGCGCCCCGACGATCCATGCCGACCGCGCGTGCTGCCCATCGAAGGGCTGGATCGTGCGATCAACGCGATGGAAGAGCCCCCGACGATTCTGGATGGCGGCGACGAGCCACAGAATCTGGTCGACCTGGCGGCGACCCCAGATCTCTCCATCGTCCACGCCGAAGGGTTCGACGTTTCGAAGGAGAATTTCCAGTTGCCTTGCGCAAGCGAGTTCGACTTGCGACGTGCCGACCGCGAGCGCATTAACCGCGCCGAGACGATGGACGCATCCTAATACGTGGGCTAGCCCGCGGGCTGCACTTCCGGCTGCGCGGCTTCGGTCGTGACGGCCGCCGTCTTCACCTCGACGGACTCCTCGCTCGGAGCGTCGGCCTCCGCTTTGGCCCGCTTGGTTTCGGTCGCCTCTGGCTCCGCCTCGGCACCCCGAGACCGGCCGCGAGCGCGCTGCTGCGGCACGGGTTGTCCGCCCTCATCCAGCGTGAACCCGACCGCTTGGAGTCTTGCTTCGGTCCACTCGCGGCCATGCACCTCGGTGGGGTCCGGAGAGCGAACAAGCACTCGATCGCCCGCTGAGAGTCCCGCGAGAACTTCGGCTTCGGTCTCACTCCGCCGACCGAGTCGGATCGGAATGCGCTCGTAACGCGCACCGTCTGGCTTGTACACGTATTGCAACCGCCCCTCGCTAAAGACCGACTGCACGGGAACGGTCACGGCGTCGTCGACCTGATCGAGAACGATTGTTGCCTCGGCTCGCATCGAGGGCTTGAGTAACTCTGCAGACTCACCGGCATCAAGCAGGATTCGAACCGTGTACTCGCGCAGGTTCGGATCACGCCAGTTGCCGCTCTCGGCGAGCACTCCGATCGAATCGACCGTTCCAGAGAGTATCGTGGATCCCAGTGCCTCGATCTGCACGGTGGCGGGCTGCCCCGGGCGTATGCGTCCGGCCAGCGACTCGTGGACGCGGACCGACGCGACCATCTCGGAGGTGTCAGGCAGGATAATCAGCACCTCGTTCGGTGAGATCTCCTTGCCCGGCTCTGGGGGTTCGCTGTTCCATCGGCCGTTGCGGGTGCTGGAGTTGTACACGACCAGGCCATCGTTGGGTGCCGTGATCTCGCAATAACTCAACTGCTCACGGAGCTTGGCCAGACGCTCCTCACGTAGCTCGAGCTGGCGGCGCGCGTTCTTGCGATTGGCATCCCGACTAGCGAGTTCAATCGCGTTCTGCTTTTCCACGCGATCAACTTTTGCCTCGGCTTCCGCCACATCGCTCGTACGCTGTTTTTCGTCGCGAGGCCGCTGATAGTCTCGATAGGTATCGAGCGCAAGCTGCGCCTGCTTCACCCGGGACTGAGCTTCGAGTAGCTGTATGACCTCCTGATCGAAGTCGTTCTTGCTCTTGAAATCCTTGTCAAACAAGGTCTTGCTCTGCTCGTGCTTCTCACTCAATCGAGTTGCGTTCCGCGTCGCACTATCGAGGTCAGCTTGGAGTCGTTCGAGTTCCTTCGGGTTGTCACCCTCGCGCCACTGCTGGAGCGCGAGTTCGGCCAGTTCCTTTTCCAGATTGGCAGCGCGAAGGTTTGACTCGTTGTCACTCACCCGGATGAGGTACGCGTTCTCAGCGGCTTCGAGATCGGCACGCGCGGTCTCGACGCGGCTCTCTTCTTCGGTAATCTGTTCCTCGATCGACTCGCTGTTCAGCGTGAACAGCACGTCTCCCTTCGAGACGCGTGTGCCCTCGGCGATGATCGTCGTGAGCGACGCGCGGCTGTCGAGCTTGTTGCGGATCTCCACCTGCTGGCGAGCCTCGAGCTCTCCCGTGGCGATGGTCTGGATGTCGAAATCGCGGACGGAGACCTCAACAAGATCACCGGGTCGCCCGGTTTCCATGCCCGCGAACTGGGCCGAGGCGTACCACAGCCCGCCACCAACGACCGCCAGAGCCACGATGGTTCCGGCGGCCTTCACCAGGATGCCCCCACGCCTCATTTGACCCCGTCCCATTTGCCACCTTCCCCGGGGTTCGCGCCCCTGAGATGCTCTAGGAATTCGTGATTCGATTCGCACCGGATCAGCCGATCCATCGGCGTTCGGTGCTTGTAGACACTAGCGTTGAACCACTCAGAGACCCGATTGGTTCCGGTCCGTCGCCGGAAACCCGCAAAATGTCCTGGCCAACCCGCTGAGGCGATCCGAGACCATGCTCTCCACTCCCGCCGGAACAACGACCCCGCAAGACGCCCCTTGGCTGCTGGTCGTGGCCGCGCCGGCGGAGGCGAAGGCGGTACTCAACGGGCTCGGCTTGGTCGACGAACTGGCGGACGAATGGTCACCACGCCAGGTCGAACCCGGATTGGTGCTGGTCAGGACCGGTGTCGGAAAGGCCAACGCGGCCGCGGCTGTGGGCATGGCACTATGTTCTCGGACGTATAATGCCGTGGTCAACCTGGGGATCGCCGGGGCGCTCCCGAGTCGACAACCTCTGCAAATCGGCGACTCGATCGCGGCGACCCGTTCGGTGTACGCCGATGAGGGACTCGAATTGCCGGACGGCTCGTTTGTTGGATGCTCGGCGATGGGCTTCCCGCTCGGCCCGTTCGGCGACTCGGGTGTTCCCGGATGTCCCGAGTTGCTCGATCGCGTGCGCCCCCTGATCTCGATGATGTCCGCGGTGGCGACTGTCTCGACGTGTTCTGGGACCGACGCGCTGGCACGTTGCGTCATGGACCGGACCGGAGCCGCCGCAGAGGCGATGGAGGGAGCGGCCGTTGGACAGGTTGCGATGAAACTCGGTGTTCCTTTCCTGGAATTGCGTGTGATCAGCAACACGACCGGCAATCGCGACGACCAGGTCTGGTCCATCAGCGAGTCGCTGGCTCGGCTGGGCACGTTGGCGGGCGAGGTCCGCGAGCTAGCCCGCACCCGATAACGAACACGCAGCGCCGATCGGCGCGGTTGTGCGGACGCTGCGGATCCGACGGGCTGTCGAACCGACGAGCGGGGCTGGATTTGCCTGCTGCGAGGACCGATTCCTTGGGCTGAACCGTGGATTCGGCGTGGCCGTGCTGCGCATGGGCCACAAAGTGCAGGTCAGGGGGCCGCTGTGGGCATCTCGCTGAAAACACTCTCCGCAATCGGCTCAGCGCGCCTGATGAGCGGGTCGGTGTCGCCCATCGCTTTCGAGTTCGGCACGGCAGAGCTGAAGGTGCTCCAGATCACGACCGGACCCAACCCCCACTTGGTCGCCGCCGCCGCGCTCGAGATGCCCTCGCGACTTCGTCGCGACGCGCAGGCTCGTATGGCATTCCAGATCGAAGCGCTCCCCAAGCTGATCAAGGCTGGCGGATTCAAGGGCAAGCGGGCGGTGTGCTCGATGCCCAGCGCCATGTCGTTCTGCAAGCACCTCAAGATCGTGAAGGCCGACGGCGTCGGGCTCGACACGTTGGTGAAAGCCAAGATCCAATCGACGCTCGGTTGTGATCCCAATGCTCTGGTGTACCGCTGGGTGCCCGTTGAGAGCACCGGCGCTGGCAGCCGTGGCGAGGTCATCTGCATGGGCGCAGGTCGGGACGTGATCCAGCGTCTCATGCGCGCTCTGAAGGGCGCCAAACTCGAGCCCGTTGCGATGCACAGCGACTTCCAGGCGATCATCACCGCCATGCACGCGTGTACCCGCCACCTGAACGGGCATGAAGACAAGCCCACGCTCTACCTCGAGCTTGGTGCTGGCGGCTCACGAGTTCTCGTCGGCGACGGTGAGCGGCTGGCGTTTGCCAAGTTCGTCGAGATCGGCGGCAGGCACTTAGACGAAGCCATAGGCCGCGAGCAGAACATCGACCTTGAACAAGCGCGCTCGATCCGTCTGAACCTCCAGACCCTCGTACCGGAAGCCGTCGCGGCCCCCGCCGCAACGAACGACGAGAGCGTCGACACCACGGCGGGCGGCTCGGGCTTGGCGATGCTGGAGGCCGCCCTGAAGCGGTCACGCGCAACGCCCAGCAGTGAGGCCAAGGGAGACAGCGCCGTGATGGCCGCTCTCGACGAGAGCGCCGCGGGCATGGAGACGCTCGACGAGACGATGTCGCGCACGGGCACAGACCTGACCGAGCCACTGGAGATCCTCACCGACGAGGTCCAGATGTGCGTCCGGTATTACAACGGGCTGTGCCCGCAGCGCAAGATCGAGCGGGTGGTGTTCCTTGGCGGAGAATCCCGACAGATCGCGCTATGCACCCACATCGCCAAGCGACTGAATCTGCCCGCGCAGATCGCCGACCCGCTCGCTCGTGTTACCCGGACCGGAAATGAGCCCTGCATCGGCACGGACCTCAGCGGAAGCCAACCCGGATGGGCGGTGGCGCTTGGCTTGTGCCTTCGCCCAACCGATCTTTGATCAGACGCTGATCTACGGAGGATCGTCATGCTCGGACCTTCAGGCGAGAACAACCAGCAGGGCGGCGCTCTGGGCGGGGGCTTCCTGCCCGAGGACTACGTCCAGCGCAAGGCCGAAGGGCGGGCCAACATTATTGGTCTGACGCTCTTCTGTGCCGTGATGGGAACGGTGGTAGCGGCGTTCTTCGTGACCAACCGCAACTGGAAGTCGGTGCACGACGAGCGCGAGGCGATCGCCGTCCAGTACACGGCAGCCGAACCCGAGATCGAATTGCTGATCAAGCTCGAGGAACAGAAGGAGCAGATGCTCCAGAAGGCCGAGATCGTGACAGCGCTCATCGAGCCCGTGCCCCGCAGCATCCTGATGGCCGAGTTGGTCACGCGGATGCCCGAGGAAATGACGCTCCTGACGGTGGAACTGAAGGGTCGCCGTGTGGCCGAGGCGGCACCGGTGACGGATCAGGGTGCCCAACAGAAACGCACCAGCATACGAGGCCGCAAGGCCGGCTCGCTCGGTGGCACCAAGACTGGCGCGACCGCAGAGAAAGAGGACAAGGCCGCGATCCTCCCGCCTCGCTACGAATACACGCTCACGCTGACGGGTGTAACGACGACGAACGAAGAGGTCGCCGATTACCTTGAAGCGCTCAAGCTGTCTCCGCTGCTCCGGCGCGTAGATATGCACTACACGGAATCTCAAAAGATGAAGGATCTCGAGCTGCGCAAGTTCGAGATCAGCGCCGAGATCGATCCCAAGGCCGACGCGCGGGGGATCGAGCCACCGTCGTCACCGGACGCGCTCGCGAACGGAATGGAATCACCTTCTGAGAAGCCTGCGGGCGAAACAGATGAACAACTCGAGGGCGATGACGCGATCGTGGTCGAGCCAGACGATGGAGAGGGCCTCTAACATGAAGTTTGGCGTACGAGAATTTGTCCTTCTCCTGGTACTCTTCGCTGTCCCGCTGGCGAGCTACTGGTTCGTGTTCCGGCCACAGAACACCCAGATCGAGCGTGCCCGTGAGGAAATCGCGCTGCGGCGCGACAAACTCGAAATGCTCCAGCAAGAGAGCGCACGCCGCGGCACATTGGAAGCCACCACGACCCAGATCGCCGAGCGCATCGAGACAATCGAGAGTCGGCTCCCGACGAACAAGGAGTTGGGTGCTGTCGTCCGACAGATCTCGGAGCTTGCCGGCGAGGCCGGGCTCCAACAGCCTGCGATCGTGGCCGAGAAGCCGGTGAAGGCCTCGCTGTACATGGAGCAACCACTCAAGATCGAGATGGTTGGAGATTTCCGTGGTTTCTACAAGTTCCTTCTCGATCTCGAACGGCTCGACCGTATCACCCGCATGCCCGATATGACCGTGAAGCGTTCGGACAAGGTCGACGGGCACATGGTGGCCGAGTTCACCCTGAGCATCTACTTCCAGGATGAGGAGGCCTGATGAGCACCGATCCAACACAACTGCCCGAGGGCTCGGGCGAGGAAGCCAAGATTGTCGAAAGCTACGGCAGTGAGAGCAACAAGCGGTTGCCGATCCAGATTGGCATCGTCGCCGGCGTCTTGCTCGTCACTGGCGGTGTGATCTACTGGATGCACGTCAAGGGAATCGCTCCCGGCAAGCTGCTCAAGCCGGTCGAGATGCGATACACGATCGAACAGACCCAGGCCCGCCACTACGAGGGCGAGGATCGCATCCTCAAGAGCCTCGCGATGTCCGGCCCGCCGCCGCAGGTTCCCCTGGAGGACATCCATGAGAACCCGTTCCGCCTTGATCGCGCCCCCCAAGAAGATACACAGATCATCCCGGTCGAACCCACACAGGTGCGCGATCAGATGCTGGTCCAGGCCGAACAGATGCTTGGATCGATGAAGATCGAGATGGTGCTCAATAGCGAGACAAAGCCGCTGGCCAAGATCAACGGCAAAGTATATGGAGTGGGTGACAAGATCGACGGTGTGCTCGAGATCGTTTCCATCTCAGGACGCTCAGTAACACTCCGCGCCAAGACGCTCATGCGCACTCTCGAGATGGACAGCAAGCGCTAACCACTCGTTGCAGGGGATGCTCCGAAAATGAGCAAGTACAACATCGATGACATCCTCAGCGAGCTGACCGATTCGGGTAAGACCGAGGGTCAAAGCAACGGCAAGTCCAAGGCAAAAGGCAAGGGCCACCGCATCGACGAGTCGGAGCAGGCGTTTAGCCCGCTGCCATCGATGCCGGCGCACCAGGGCGACGCGGGACGCAGCGCATCAGAGGGCGACCCGGCCGTCAAGCAAAAGCCCAAGGAAGCGCCCGACGCGCGCGTCGGCAAGGCCATCAGCGACGTGTACGCCCCTGATGAAGCCTCAGCGGGCGACGAGTACGATACAACAGAACTGGCCCAGCGGCTCGTGGAGGCCAACGCGGTCTCACCAGAGGATATGTCGCAGGCTCAGGCGATTGTCAAGCAGACACCCGGTCGGCGGCTCATCGAGGTGCTTATCGAGCGCGGGGCCGACGAAGAGGCCGTGCAGCGGTGCGTAGCCAAGAACGCCAATGTGCCCTTCGAGCGCATCGACCTGGACGCCGGCCTCGATGGAGGCTTCGACGGTGCGATGCTCCAGCGGCTCTCGGGCGACTATTGCCGCGACCATCTGGTACTCCCGCTGCGGACCGAGGGCCAGCGCGCTGTGGTGGGCGTGGTGCGTCCCGATGACGTGTTCTTGTTCGACGAGCTGCGCGAGAAGCTGGGCGTGGTGGGTGTCAAGATCGTGGTTGTCACCGGTTTCGACATTCGCGGTGCTCTCGAAGTTGCCGGCATGGGCGAGCACGAGGAGGAGCCCGAGGACGTCGACCTCAACGAGATCCTCGATCAGGTCGACGAGCAGGACGTCCAGGTTGAGAAGAAGGACAACCAGGAGGTCGACCTTGAGCAGAAGGCTGGCGAGAGCCCAGTCATCCGGTACGTCAACTACATCATCCAGCAGGCCATCAAGGACGGCGCCAGCGATATTCACATCGAGCCAGCCGACAAGAAGCTGAAGGTACGTTTCCGCATCGACGGCGTGCTGTTCGAGGCCATGAACCCGCCGGCTTCGATGTCGGCGGCCATCACCAGCCGTTTGAAGATCATGGCCAATCTGGACATCTCTGAGCGTCGTGTGCCGCAAGACGGCCGCATCCGTTGCTCGGTGGCCGGCCGCAAACTCGACCTGCGTATGTCGACATTGCCCAACACGTATGGCGAAAAGACCGTCATGCGTATCCTGGACACCAAGAGCATCAACGTCCAACTCGAGGATCTCGGATTCTCCGAAGACGCCCTGCAAGTCTGGCGCAGCCTTGTCACGGCACCTCACGGCATCACGCTGGTAACCGGCCCGACCGGCTCGGGTAAGACGACCACGCTGTACGCCTCGCTCCGTACGCTCGACAAGAACAAGATGAACATCTCCACCGTGGAAGACCCGGTGGAATACCACCTTGACGGCGTCACCCAGACCCAGACGCACGAGAAGATCGGCATGACCTTCGGCAAGGCGCTTAAGGCCCTGCTGCGTCAGGATCCCGACGTGATCATGCTCGGTGAGATTCGCGACATGGAGACCGCCATGACGGCGGTCCAAGCTGCGCTGACAGGACACTTGGTGCTGAGCACGCTGCACACCAACGATGCCCCCTCGAGCATCACGCGACTGGTCAACATCGGGCTTGAGCCGTTTCTCGTCGGCGCCGCTGTGAACGGCGTGCTGGCTCAGCGACTGCTCCGACGCCTGTGCAAGCACTGCAAGATCGAGGAACGCCCCAGTGAGGAGATGGCCGAGTATCTCGAGATGCAAGGCATGGCTGCGGACAAGGTCTGGACCGCCAAGGGCTGCGACAGGTGCCGCGGCACGGGTTACTCGGGCCGCGTGGGCATTTATGAGTTGCTGGCGGTCGACGATCGCCTCCGCGACGTCATCGCAGGCAATCCGAACGTGAGCGAGTTCCGTCGCATGTGCTTGGAGCGGGGCATGGTCTCGCTCCGCATGGACGGCATGAACAAGGTCCGGCAGGGCCTCTCGACCGTCCAGGAAGTGCTCCGCGTGACCGACGGCAACCACTGATCAAAGATGTCGCCTTGACGCCGAGCTGGGGTGCGTTAAACTTGCATTATGGCGTCACTATCCCAACAACAAAGCCCCACCTCTCCCCGCCAAGCGGCCCGTCGGAAGGCGGCCGTCGACGGCCTGCTCGATACCGAACTCTTCAAGGCCCTGAGCGATCCCACGCGAGCCTTGCTGCTGCGTTGCCTGCTGAAGTGCCGCCGGGGGTGCTCGGTGAGCGAGGTAGCTGAGTGCTGCGACGTGGACTTCTCGGTCGTCGCCCGGCACCTGTCACTGCTGGCTCGGGCGGGGGTGCTGGATTCGAAAAAGGAAGGGCGGACCGTGACCTACACACCCAGGTGCGACGAGCTCGCTGCGACGTTCCGGAACATCGCCGACGCCATCGACGAGTGCTCACCCTCAACCTGCTGCGACAACGGTTGCTGCGAGGGCGAGTAGCATGGCCCGCTACGTCCCCCCACGCGTGATGTTCCTATGCACGGGCAACTCGTGCCGCAGTCAGATGGCCGAAGGCTGGGCTAGGCACCTGCTCGGCGACCAGATCGAGCCGTGCAGCGCGGGCACCGACCCGCAGGGGCTCAATCCGATGGCTGTGAAGGCCATGGCCGAGGTCGGCGTCGACATATCGGGCAACACGAGCAAATCGATCGCCCAGTGCGAGCCCGACACGCTCGACCTGATCGTCACCGTCTGCGGGGCCGCGTACGAGCAATGCCCGGTGTTCACCGGCGAGACGCGCGTGGTCCACCACGGCTTCGACGACCCGCCGCGTCTGGCCGCTCAAGCGACCGACGAGGAAGACGCGATGCGGCACTACCGCCGTGTCCGCGACGAGATTCGCGACTTTGTCGAGACCATCCCAGGCATGTTCCCTCGCAAGGACAAGCCGTGATAGCCGCACGCCGCAAGCGGCTGGGCGTGCTGGACCGCTTCCTGACGCTGTGGATCTTCCTGGCCATGGCTGCGGGGATGGTCATCGGCAGGTTCGCCGCTGGCGTGCCCGAGGCCCTCGACGGCCTGAGCGTGGGCACGACCAACATCCCCATCGCCATCGGGCTCATCCTCATGATGTACCCGCCACTCGCGAAGGTGCGGTACGAGAAGCTGCCTGAAGTATTCAAGGATTGGAAGGTCCTCGTGCTATCGCTGGTCCAGAACTGGATCGTCGGCCCGACGCTGATGTTCGCGCTGGCCGTCATCTTCCTGCGAGACCAGCCCCAGTACATGACCGGACTCATCTTGGTCGGGCTCGCGCGCTGCATCGCGATGGTGCTGGTGTGGAGCGACCTAGCCAAGGGCAGCAATGACTATGCGGCGGGGCTCGTAGCCTTTAACAGTATCTTCCAGGTGCTGTTCTTCGGCGTCTACGCGTGGGTGTTCATCACCTTCTTGCCGCCGTTGATGGGGCTCGAAGGCACCGTCGTCGACGTGTCTATCGGCGAGGTCTTCCAGAGCGTGCTCATCTACCTCGGCATCCCGTTCTTCGCCGGCATGCTGACGCGGTTTGTGCTGCGACCGATCAAGAGCGACGAGTGGTACTCTGGGGTGTTCATCCCCAGGATCGCCCCGCTCACGCTCGTCGCGCTGCTGGCGACCATCGTGCTGATGTTCTCTCTGCAGGGCCACCGCATCGTGGAGTTGCCGCTCGACATCCTCCGCATTGCCATGCCGTTGACCATCTACTTCATCGTGATGTTCCTGGTGAGTTTCTTGATGGCCCAGAAGGTGGGTGCCGACTACCCGCGTGCCGCCACGCTGGCATTCACCGCTAGCGGCAACAACTTCGAATTGGCCATCGCCGTCGCGATCGCCGTCTTCGGTTTGGGGTCGGGCGTGGCCTTCGCCACGGTTGTGGGCCCACTGGTCGAGGTTCCCGTTCTCATCGGCCTGGTGAGCGTCTCGCTCTGGCTTGGCCGACGCTTGTACCCACCAACCGATTCAACTCCGGCCGTGCCGGAAGGAGAGATATCGTGATCCCCAACCCCGACGCCGTTCGCGACCAGGTACGCGAGGGCTACGCCAAGATCGCCAACGAGGGCCAGTGGTCGAGCGTGCAGAGTGCCGCCAGCGGCGGCAGTTCCTGCTGTGGAGGCGGCGGCTGCTGCGGCCCCACCACGCTGACTGCAGACCAGATCGCCAGCGCCGTGGGCTACAGCGGCGACGATCTCTCGGCTCTGCCCGAGGGCGCGAACATGGGCCTCTCGTGCGGCAACCCCACCGCCATCGCCGCACTCCAGCCCGGTGAGGTTGTGCTCGACCTTGGCAGCGGCGGCGGCATGGACTGCTTCCTGGCCGGACCTCGCGTCGGCGCCACCGGCCGTGTCATCGGGGTCGATATGACGCCCGACATGCTCAGCAAGGCCCGCAAGAACATCCAGAGCTACCGCGCACGGAGTGAACTTGACAACGTGGAGTTCCGCCTGGGCGAGATCGAGCACCTGCCGCTGGCGGACGCGAGTATCGACGTGGTGCTGAGCAACTGCGTGATCAACCTCTCACCCGACCAAGCCCAGGTGTGGAGGGAGGTCGCCCGTGTGCTCAAGCCCGGCGGCAGGGTGGCCATCAGTGACCTAGCCCTCCTCAAGCCTCTGCCCGAATCCGTGGTCGCCGACCTCGAAGCCCTCATCGGCTGCGTGGCCGGGGCAAGGCTCGTCGATCAGATCCGCGCGGACATGGCCGCCGCCGGCCTGACCGACATCGAACTCACGAGCAAGCCCGAGTACGTCGACGCCATGACCACCTGGCAAGACCCGCTCTACCAGAAGATCATCGCTGCTCTGCCCGAGGGATCGAAGATGAGCGAGTACGTGACCAGCCTCGACATTGCCGCTTGCAAGCCGTAAGGCGTTCTCGGACGGGGCCCATCGCGCTAGACTCGCCCCGTGAGGTTCGACACTAGCCAGCACATGCGTCTCGGGCAGCAGATGAAGCTGTCGCCCAGGGTCATCCAATCGATGGAGATCCTGCAGATGCCCCTGGCCGACCTCGAGCAGCGCATCGAGGAAGAACTTGAGGGCAACATGGCCCTCGAACTTGTCGAGCACGTCGCGGATAAGGTGGCCAACAAAGACGAAACCGACCGCCCCGACCGCGAACTCACGATTACCGACAAGGGCAACGCTCAAGACGACTTCGCACGCCTTGACAGCTATCAGGCCGACCAACCCGAGGCGGCCGACAACTCCTTCGATGGTCCCAACCGTGCGAATCTAGAACCCGGGTCATCTGCCCGAATCTCTGCCGGTGAGCGCGACGGGAAGATGGACGCCATGGCCGCGGCCCCCGCTCGCCAGGCATCAGTCAGCGAGCAGCTCCGCGACCAGTGGGCGCTCACCGAGATGGACACGGAGCTGCGCAGCCTGGGCGCGTACCTCATCTCGTTCATCGACGAGGACGGCTACCTGCGCACGCCGCTCGAAGACATCGCCCGCCAGGCACCCGAACCACTCGCCGATTCGGTCGGCGGACGCGACGATCTGCTCAAACAACTCCCCTGGGTACTCGAAGAAGCCCAGCTCGTGCTCGAGCCCACAGGCGTGGGCGCTCGGGACGCCCGAGAGTGCCTGCTACTACAACTCGACGCCGTGCAACAGGACCCCGACTTCAACGAGGATCAGGCAACCGACGATGCCATCGAGGCGGCACGTTGGCTGGTGGCCGACCACCTTGACGACCTGATGAACAACCGCCTGCCGAAGATCGCCGAAGCAACCACGCTGACGATGGAGGAGATCAAGACCGGAGTGCAGCTCCTGCGTCGCCTCAGCCTGGCGCCGGGCAAGCGGCTGGCCCCCGACCGCAGCGAGCCGATCATCCCCGATGCCATCGTTGAGTACGAGGAGGACAACGACCGCTACGTCGCGTACCTCAACGATCGCAACCTGATGAATCTTCGGATCAATCGCGAGTACTCGGAGATGGTCCGAACGCGTGAGCTCGACAAACAGGGCCGCGATTTCGTCCGCAAGAATCTGAGTAATGCCCAGTGGCTCGTCGACGCCATCGGCCAGCGGCGCGACACGCTGCTGCGTGTCATCCACGCCGTGCTCGACGCCCAACGCGACTATTTCGACTATGGCCCGGAGAGCCTCAAGCCGCTGCCGATGACGCAAGTGGCCGACCAACTAGGCATCCATGTTGCCACGGTCTCTCGTGCGGTTGCGGATAAGTACCTGCAGACACCCCGAGGTGTGGTGCCGCTGCGTCGGTTTTTCACCGGCGGCACGCAGAACGACGCGGGTGACGACGTCAGTTGGGCGGCCATCAAGGCAGCCATGCAAGACGTCGTCGAGACCGAGAACAAGGCCAAGCCGCTCAGCGACGAGGCAATCGTGCGGGAGCTCAAGAAGCGCGGCATTGAGATCGCCCGCCGAACTGTCGCGAAGTACCGCGACCAACTCGGCATCCCAGCCGCCAGGATTCGCAAGACGTTCTAGCGCCGAATCTGCTTGTCGATCACCAGCCGGATGCGGATCGCGTTGCCGATTACGAGGAAATCGCTCACAGCCATGGCGCCCGCAGCTACGACCGGGCCGTGCTCGCCTAGCAGGCCGAAGGCGGCGGCGGGGATCGCCAGCGCGTTGTAAAAGAACGCCAGGAACAGATTCTGCCGGATGCCTCGACGCGTCGCACGGCCGATGCGAACGAGATCGGCCACCGCCAAGGGTCGGTCGCCCGGGATGATCACGTCTGCGGCCTCGAGCGTGATGTTACTGCCGGCGTCGATCGCCACACCGATGCCGCCGGCCGACGCCGCCGCGGCCATGGCCGGTGCGTCGTTGATGCCGTCCCCGACAATCATCACCGTGTTACGCTCGGCGGCCTGGCGGACTCGATCGACCTTATCCTGCGGAGACAAGCCCGCATGCACTCGCTCACGGTCGAGGCCGACACGATCGGCGAGGCGATGGGCGGCGCCCTCGCGATCGCCGGTCAGTACTCGCGGCTCGATACCGAGGGCCTGCAGTTCCCTGACAAGATCATCTGCTCCGGTGCGCAACTCTTCGCGGAAGCGCACGATGCCCACCAAGTCGTTGTTGAGCAACACGACCGACATCGGGCCGTCCTCGAGCGACACATCGCAGAGTGGATGTCCCTCACGCCGGGCCGTGTCTACCGATACCAACTTCGCCAATTGGCCATCGAGCCGGCCCACCATGCCCAAGCCCGCCCGCTCTTCCGCGTCTCGCGCGGGCTCAAACGCCACACCCCGAGACTCGGCCGCCCGGACGATCGCCTTCGAGAGCGGATGGCCCGATCGGCATGCGAGTGTCGCTGCAGTGGCGAGCAGCTTGCCGTCGATCTGTTCCTGCACCACTGGATCGCCGGTGGTGATAGTCCCGGTCTTGTCGAGCAACGCCACCCTCGCGACCGCCGCTCGTTCGAGAGCGCTCGCCGATCGCACGAGGATGCCCCGCCGGCCAGCGGCACCTGTGCCAACCATGACCGCCAGCGGCGTCGCCAGCCCCAGCGCGCACGGGCACGAGATCACGAGCACCGTCGCCGCGGTGACCACAGCCTTGGATACACCACCACCGGGCACCATCAACCAAGCGACAAAACTCACGAGCGCGATCGAGATCGATAGCGGCACGAATACCGCCGACACCCTATCGGCCAACCTCTGGACATCGGCCTTGCTCCCCAACGCATCGGCAACGAGAGCGACCATGCGCCCGAGCGTGCCGCTCGCGCCGTCGGTCGTCGCTCTCACGAGCATGGGCGTCCCGACCGGGATCGAGCCGGCCATCACTGGGTCGTCGGTCTTCTTCTCTACGTGTACCGACTCACCCGTAACCGCCGATTCGTCGAGTGATGCCGGGCCCAAGAGCACGCCGTCAACCGGGCACCGCTCGCCGGCACGGACCAGCACCAGGTCTCCGGGAATCACATCGCGCGCGGGCACGACCGAGCCCGTGGCATCGTTCTCGTCGGCTAACAGGACGGCCTCGGTAGGCTGCATAGCCGCCAGTTCGCGCAGGGCCCTGCTCGTACCCCGGCGGGCCCGGCGCTCAAGCCAATGGCCGAGAGAAATCAGCGTGAGCAGGCCCGTAGCTTCGATGAAATAGGTCGGTCGATCTCTTCCATCGGTGAAGATCAGGATCGCGTGTGCCAGCGAGAGCGTGTACGCCGACGCGCTGCCCAGCGATACGAGTGTGTCCATGTTCGTGGTCTTGCGGCTTGCCGCGGCGATCGCCGAGCGGTAGAACGCCGAGCCAATGAAGATCTGAGCCAACGTTCCCACTGCGAACGCGACGGCCAAGCCCACTCCACCGGTCATGTGCAATCCGAACGGATGCCCGAACCAATGCGCGAGTTCCATCGGCAGCCACAAGATGATGCCGAGCACGACACGCCAGCGCCACGCGTTGGCCTGCTTCGAGTCGCCTTCGCCAAGGCGCCGAGCAAGATCGGCAGCGGCATCCCCCGAGGACGCCGGCGACGCCTCGAACCCCGCACGACGGACACTCGACGCCAACGCATCGGCATCGAGCGATTCACCCTTTACCAGCGCCGATCCACCAGCCAGGCTCACCATCGCGCTGCGCACGCCGGGCGTCCTCTTGAGCACCTTCTCGGCACTCGCCACGCAGGTCGCGCAGTGCATGCCATCGATCCTTAGTCGGACGATCTCGTTCTCGGATATTTCGGTAACAGCACCGTCGGGCATAGGAACAGATTAACCCCCCACCGGCCTGGGTTCTTCGAGGTGGGCGTGGGCCGCGTCGATGCGAACCCGCGTGCCATCGTCGGCTTCCAACACCAGCCGCCACTGCTTGTCGAGGTCGATCACCACCCCCGTGACCGATCGACCCTCGACCCGGAATCGGCACCGCTCCCCGCGCAGCGTGCCAACCTCGAGCCATCGCTCACCGATGGCCGTCGGGGTGGCGTCGAGCCAGCGGGAAACACCCGCCAGCACCGCCGCCGCGACCGTTGGGCGATCGATCTCCAGGCCGAGTTGCGCCAGGCTGACAGCCGAACGTTCTAACCCCGCCGACCACTGATTCTCTCGGGTCGATACGTTCAGGCCCACGCCCACGATCGCCAGTGATTGATCGGCCTCGATGAGCACGCCCGCAAGTTTGCGTCCGCGCCCGCCGTCGATTCGCTCCACCACGTCGTTCGGCCACTTCAAGCCGAGGCGGGGCGTCCCCAGGGACTCGCACGCCTCGATGATCCCCAGCCCGACGGCGAGCGACAACCCCGCGGCGGGCAAACTCGGCTGCACAACCATGCTCACCGACAGCGACGCCCCCTCGCTGTCGTCCCACACTCGTCCCTGCCGTCCCCGACCGGCGATCTGCCGCTTGCCAACAACGGCGAGCCCAGCCCGGCCCTCGGACAGCAACCTCGCGTCGCCCTGGGTCGAGGCAGTCTGACTCAGCACGATGATGCGATCAAAGCGACCGATCGGGGCGCACAGCGCTGCCCAGTCCTCGGCTATCACGTCGGCACGCCCGCGTCTAGGCCGATGTCGAGCCACACCGCGTGATGCGTGATCGCGCCGACGGAAATCCGATCCACGCCCGTGCGCGCCACCCGCTCCATGCCCGACAACTCGATGCCGCCCGAGGCTTCGAGCAGCGGAACACGGCCGTTCGCGTTGCGCATCTCAACCGCCTGGCCAATCTGCTCCACGCTCATGTTGTCCAGCAAGATGATGTCGATGGAGCCTTCGTCGAGCGCGAGCATCGCTTCGAGTTGCTCGAGCGTGTCGACCTCGACCTCGACAAAGGCCAGCTCGAACCGGTCGCGCGCCTCGGCCGCCACGCGGGCCACCTTCTCGGCAGCCTCGCTCGGGCTGAAGCCAACAAGGTGGTTGTCCTTAATGAGCACCGCGTCGTGCAATCCCATTCGGTGGTTCTGGCCACCACCGCAACGCACGGCGTATTTTTCCAGCTGCCGCATGCCGGGCGTGGTCTTTCGCGTGTCGAGGACTTGCGTCAGCGAGTCGCCCACGGCGTGAACAAACCGCGCTGTCTGCGTGGCCACGCCACTGAGCCGGCCGAGCAGATTCAGCAACGTACGCTCGGCAGCAAGAATCTCCCGCCGCGGCCCGAGCAGCGCCCCCAGCCGCTTGCCTTCGTCGACGATCTCGCCATCCTGAGCCAAGTCGCGGAAGAGGGTCGTGGGCGCGAGCACATCGAGCACATCGCCGACGGCCTGGAGACCGCAGATGGTGCCCGGCTCCCTCGCCACGAGCCACGCCTCTGTCCGCTCATTGGCCTCGAACATCAGCATGGCCGTGGGATCTTGGTGATCGGAGCCCAGATCCTCGTCGCGGCAGATCTCCAGCAGGCGCCGAGTAATGCCCGAGGAGACCAGTTCCTTGTACCAATCCTCGGCCGAAGTTGTCTTCGTGTTCTCTTCCACGCCCGATCGTACGTCACCACTGGCCGAGTTGATGACGTACACTGGGGCTTCTCTGGACCACCATTGGGGCGACCGAGCTCCGGGAGGCAATATGGGTGTATTGGACGGAAAGGTCGCTCTCATCGTGGGCATTGCCAACGAGCGGTCGTACGCGTGGCACATCGCCAAGGCCCTGATCGACCACGGCGCAGTATGTGCGTTCACATGTCTGCCGGGCGAGAAGAACGAGCGACGCACCCAGCGAGCGGTGAAGGCCCTGCCGGGCGAAGGCGGATCCGACCCACTCATCATTCCCATGGATGCCGCGAGCGATTCCGACATCGATGCGGCGATCACCGCCTTCGAGTCTCGTCACAAGGCAATGCACGTCCTCGTCCACTCCATCGCTTACGCCGATCGCGAGTATCTGGCCCACGGCAAGTTCGTCGAGACGCCGCGCGATGCGTTCCTGAGTGCTATCGACATCTCGGCTTACACGCTCCTGGGCCTGAGCCGCCGATGCCGAGACGTGCTCGCGAAAGAGGGGGGCTCGGTGATGGCGATGAGCTACTACGGGGCCGAGAAGGTCGTGCCCGGCTACAACGTGATGGGAGTTGCCAAGGCCACCCTGGAAGCCACCGCGCGCTATCTGGCCGGAGACCTCGGGGCCCAGAACATCCGAGTCAACACCATCTCGGGCGGCTACCTCCGCACGCTGGCCTCCAGCGCTGTGGGTGGGGCCGACAAGATCAGCGAACAAAACCTCGAGCGTTCACCCCTCCGGCGAAACGTCGAGGGCGGTGACGTGGGCAACACCGCCGTGTACCTGGCCAGCGACCTCAGTGCGGGTGTGACAGGTGAGAACATCTACGTCGACTGTGGGGCCAACATCGTCGGGGTTTGATCTTTTGTTCGGGTCGCGTGAGGATTTCTCTCCAGCCCAAACGCCGAATCGACCGATGCCAAAGGCATGAGTGTTGTGCCCACCAGCGCGGCCGCAGCGTTGGCCTCGTCGGCCGCAGCCACCGAGCGGGCCGGCAAGGTCGCCACGGCGGCCAAGGAAGCCGACCAGAACCGCCGAACCAAGAACGGCACGCCCGCGGGCGACCGCATCGTGCTCAGCGTTGACGCCGTGCAGCAGAAGCAGGGCTCGACCGATCGCTCGGAGCAAGATCCCGAGGGGCAGCAGCCGGAGACGACAGAGCCCAGGCACCTTGATGTCGAGGGGTAGACCGGTCGGACTTCCGGATTGCGCCAGAGACTCGTTCTAGGCCGCCGCTTTGACGCGGACGGTTGAGAGCGCCTCGATCATTGCGAGCACTTGGTCCCGCGTGTCGGGGTTCACCGTCAGCCAGCGGGCGCTCATCACCTCATCGCGAACGTCGTCGAGCACGTACGAAACGCGCGGGCAATCGATGAACGCCGTCGCATACGCCAGGCCCGCGGCGAGTTTGCCCATGTTCTCGGCGCCGCCGCGGTTGAACGAGATGTCCGAGATCAGATACTCCATCGGATCGACCAACGGCTCGGGGCGTTCCACCACCAGCCGTTCATGGCCGGTCAGCATCAGATCGAATCCCAGCACCTCGTGACCACCAGCGAAGGCCGCGACGCATGCGCGCAGGCAGGTCTCGCCCTCACTGGGACCAAGCCGCCCGATGGTGCGGGCGGCCGCGACACGATCCGCGGGTAGCAGGCCGCAGCCGGTCCACGATAGATACACCGCTAGCACACGCATAGCCGATCGCTCGACCTCGCCGACCTGATCGCGCTGGCGATCACCGAGCACGGCGGCCATGCGCCCGAACGCTCGGTCGAGGGCCGGATCCGATACCACGGGCGAGCCAAGCATGAGACCGAGCGCTGGGCGACCGCGCAGGCGATCACCAAAGCTCAGCCGGCTCGGGTAGCGGCTCAGCAGGGCCGCGGTCTCCAAGAGCGATCGCAGAACCGCAACCGCGCCGTTGTCCGACCAATCGAACCCGCTGAACGTCGTCTGAGCTGGATCGATCCGGAGCGGGAACAGCGACGAGTAACTCAGCGGCAACTCAAGCGCCCAGTCGTGCCACGCCGCGGGAGCATCGGGCACCTCTGCTGTACGGATGGTCAGCCCCCCCTCCGGCGAGGCTTGCTCGATCATCGCGTCGAATCCCAGCTTGCGCCACTCGGCAGCGTTGCCATCACCGGAGAACGGCACCAGCGCCACCCCGAGCGCACCCGGTGCAGACTCCAGGGCCTTAAACCACTGCTCGGGCAGCTTCACACCCACGCGTAGGGGTGTATAGAGCGTGGAACCGGGGGTCCCGCCCGATTCGCGGATCCGCTCGAGCCAACCCGGCAGCGTGCCACCAGAGCACGAACGAATGATCATCGCTGCGCCATCGGCGGTGCTCGCAAGCACCTGCCGTGGAACTGACACCGTGTTGGGGGCCGAGAAGGGGATGGTGTCAGCAGGGGACTCCTCGGGAGCGATCGGCACCTCGGAAGTGCCAACGCTGGGCGTCGATGTAGGTACGTACGACTTCGGTGCCACCACCTGAACCAGATCTGCGGGACTCAGGACCCTGCCCGCGAGCCACCGCCCGGCGAGCACCGTCCCGATAATCCACAAGCCCGCCGGCACGCCGATGAGCGTGCGTGTCAGCCACGCCGCCCCGAGCAACCAGGCGGTAAGCACGACGGCGCACACGCCGACCACCCACGCAAGGCCCGAAACGGAGCTCGTGTCCTGGCCGACCGGTCCGGTCGAACCCCGCTGCAACCCTTGGGGAGTGTTCATCGCCCCGACATCGGACCGATGCGCGAGGCGAGGCATCCGCGAGTCGCGTGCCCTGGACCGCTCTGTCTGGCTGGCTCGGTCGTGCGGCTTGCGCGACCGGGCACGTGCGTTATCCGCCAGTCCTCAGACTTTCGAGCGCGGCGACTACGTCACCCGGCTCGGCCCGATTCCGATAATCAGCGTCCAGGAACGCCCAGCGGATCGTGCCACTCTGATCGATCACGTACGTCGCCGCGAGGGGCAATTCGCCCGAATCATCGCCGTTTACGTCGCTCATAACAAAGGCCTTCTCATAGTTTGCCTGCACGTCCTCGGTGAGCTTGAAGACAACTCCGTACTCGCGAGCAACTTCGTTGCCCACGTCGCTGAGCACCTGAAAATCAAGCCCCTCCTTCTCGGCCGTCGAGATCGAGCGGTCGGGTAATTCTGGTGTCAGGGCCACAAGCGAGGCACCAGTCGCACGAATGTCCTCCAGACGCCCCTGGTAGGCAGCAAGCGTGAGATTGCAATACGGGCACCAACCGCCACGGTACCAAAGCAGCACCACCGGCCCCTGTTCTAGCAGGCCTTCGAGCGAAACCGATTCGCCCGTCTGGTTCGTGAGGGTGAAGTTGGGGGCGGTGTCGCCCATGCTCTTGGCGTTTTCGACCACGCCGGCATCAACGACGGCCTGGATGCCCGCTGCATAGAGCGACTTGATGTCGTCGGCGGCCCGTTGCTCGAAGCCGGCCTTCTTGGCCTCGAGTTCGGTCGCCAGCGGGCGACCCGCAGTCGGGATCGAAGGCGGCGTGTGGGCCATGGTGGAGTCCTCCGGTTGGGCAGGGGTTGGTGTCGAGTTCTGCTCTTCGCAGCCCGTAAACACGAAAACGGCCACGCTCATTGAGAGCGCGGCCAGCACGAGATTGGTCGTCGAGGTTTGCATGGTCATGGAGCAGGGTATCAGCCCGCCCGACCACGATTTATTCCTCCATCCGAGAGATTGCCGGAGCTTATCGCCTGAACCATGACGTGATGGCGTGCAACGTCACAGCACGTCCAGCCGCGGCGATCGACTCTGTCAACGGGATCTCCTTCGGACACACCTTCACGCAGTTCTGGGCGTTGCCGCAGTCCGAAACGCCGCCGGGTCCCATGAGGGTGTCCAGACGGTCCTTCTTGAGTTGCTTGCCGGTCTCGTGCTCGTTGAAGAGGCGGGCCTGACTGATCGCCTGGGCCCCGATGAAGCTCGTCTGCCAAGCCTCGGAATCTTCTTCGAGATTGTACTGCGGGCAGGCTTCAAGGCAGCAACCGCATGACATGCATGTGGAGAGTACGTACCGCGTGGCCTGATGATCGGGGCTCTCCTTGGGGCCGTTGCCGAGGTTGTACGTGCCATCGATCGGGACCCACGCCTTGACACGCTTGAGCGCGTCGAACATGCGCTCCCGGTCGACCCATAGGTCCCGCATCACCGGGAACTTGCTCATTGGCTCCAGCGTCACCTCGTCGCCCTCGTCGGGGGCGATGTTGTCGATGAGCGCCGAGCAAGACTGACGGACTTGGCCGTTCACCAGCATCGTGCAAGCGCCGCAGACCTCTTCGAGGCAGCCCGAATCCCACACCACCGGCGTGGTCTTCTTGCCATCGACTGTTGTCGGGTGCGCGGCGATCCACTGCAGGCATGAGATCACGTTCGAGCCCGGCTCGATGGGCACGTTGAAGCTCTCCCATCGGGGTGGCTTGCCCGGGCCCTCGCATCGCTTGATATTGAAGCGAACCAGGCGACCCGGCACCGGCTGACGAGAAGGCGCGGGGCTCTTCGCAGCACTCACACCGGCCGTCGCACCCGCGTCGGTTGCGGTCTGCACAGGGGCGGTCGTTGCGGCGTTGCTGGACATGGGCATGATTCCTTACTACGAAACAGTGATCGTGAGACACGAAGCGTGTCAAGAGTGAACCGGCGTCTTTTGTGTCTCGGCCTTCGATGAATCGTTCTTGCTCGATGAGTCCTCTTCGACTTTGCCATATGTGCGCGGCCGCGGCTTAACGAGCACCGTCTGTACATCGCGGTAAGAGATCGCGTGTTGCTCGACGCCGCGAGCATCCGCATCAAAGCTCGCGACGGTCGTCTTGAGGAACCGCTCGTCGTCGCGGTCGGGGAAGTCGGTGCGGTAGTGCGAGCCGCGGCTTTCTTCGCGGAGCAGGCTGCACTTGGCGATCATCTCGGCCAGGACGAGCATGTCACCCACGGCGCGGCTGTAGCTCAGCGACTGGTTGGTCCAGGCCGCTGCGTCGGGCAGACGCGCCCGATCGAATCGTTCACGCAGACCAGCCAACGTGTCGAGGGTCTTCTTGAGCCTGTCGGCGGTTTTCACCACGGTACACGAGGCCTCCATGACCTCGCCCATCTCCTTGCCGATGAGGTATGGGTTGGTGTCATCGCTGGCCTCGGCTCCCTCGACCGTATCGAGCAGGCGATCGACCTTGGCCTGCTCACGCTCGACGGCTTGATCGAAGATCGACTGATCAACCTTCTCGACAGGGTGATCGGCCGGTTCGCCCTGTGTCACATGGTTGACCACGCCTTGGCCGCAGTAGAGACCGTCGAAGATGCAACTCAGCAGTGCGTTGGCCCCCAGGCGTGTCGCGCCGTGGTAGGCAAAGTTAACCTCACCGAAGGCGTAGAGCCCCGGGATGTTGGTCATCATGTTGTTGGGGGCACCGAGCGCCATGCCGCGACCCGGTTGGGTATCGACGGGAGCAACCATGCCCGGCTTGTGTTCGCGGTGCGGGGTGTCGGGTGAGTACGACCCCGGCGTGTACTGCGTCCACATGCCGCCCATGGAATAGTGGACCGCCGGGAAGATGCGCATGGGTGTGAACCGCGGGTCCTCGCCAGCGAACTTCTCGTAGATCTCCATGATGCCGCCGAGCTTGCGGGTGAGATAGTCGGGGTCCTTGTGGGTCAGGTCGAGGTAAACCTGGTTCTGACCTTTCACCCCCATGCCGTCGTTAACACATACGTCGAAGATCTCACGCGTGGCGATGTCGCGCGGGACAAGGTTGCCGTACTTCGGATATCGTTCTTCGAGGAAGTACCAGCGCTCACCTTCGGGGATATCAGCGGGCTTGCGATCGTCGCCCTTCTTGCTTGGCACCCACACGCGCCCACCCTCGCCGCGAGCGCTCTCACTCATGAGGCGGCACTTGTCGGCACCGGGGATCGCGGTCGGATGCACCTGGATCATCTCGCCGTTGCCATACCACGCCCCAGCCTGATAGCAGCGGCTGGCGGCTCCGCCCGTGCAGATGATGCTGTTGGTGCTCTTGCCAAAGACCAGCCCGCAGCCGCCGGTGGCCATGATGACCGACGCACCTCGGAACGCGCGGATCTGCATCGTGCGCATGTCCTGCGCGACGATGCCAACGCAGCGGCCGTCGCCATCGAGGCCGTCAACCTGACCCTCGATGACCGGCCAGAGGAACTCCCAGAACTCGTACTTCTTGACCATACCCGACGCCTCGTAGCGGCGGGTCTGCTCGTCAAGGGCATACAGGAGCTGTTGGCCCGTCGTGGCACCAGCGAAGTGCGTGCGCTTGAAGAGGGAGCCGCCGAACAAGCGCAGGTCCCGCTGGCCCTCATTCGTGCGGTTGAAGGGCACGCCCATGCGGTCGAGCAGGTCGATGACCTTTGGGGCGAAATTGGCCATCTCGAGCACCGGGCCCTGATCGGCTAGGTAGTCACCGCCATAGATCGTCTCGTCGAAATGCTGGTACTCGCTGTAACCCTGTTGGCGGGCGATCTCGTTGCAAGCGTTGATGCCGCCCTGGGCGCACACGCTATGGCTGCGCTTGACGGGCACCATGCTGAAAAGATCAACTGGGATGCCTGCTTCGGCGATGCGCACCGTAGCGGCCAGCCCGGCCAGTCCACCACCCACGACGATCACACGCTGTTGATTCTGCATTCTGTGGTCTCCAACGTGGTCGGGATCAGGCGGATGGCTCGCGCCGCGAGCCTGTGGATTCATCTGATTCGGGTGGTGTGATGCCCTTGTCGAGCATGTAGGCCTTGTAGGCCTCCTCGCCATGCTCTTCGATGAAGCGGTGCTTCTCGATCTCGTGGGCCTCGCCGTAGTCCAGAGTCATCGTGGCAAACAAGGCTGACCATGCAGCGAGCATGAGCCCGGCGCCGAGGGCGGTGCAGACCATACCCCACCGCTTCATCGCCTTTGCCGAGACCGTCAGGCCCCAGGTGATGGCCGCTGTCCATAAACCATTGGCGAAGTGGAAGACCAAGGCCGTGACTCCGATCATGTAAAGCACGGAGACACCAACGCCGGCGGCGGTGAAGCCGTCTGGCGAGCCCTGCAACGCGGCGGCGAGTGTCGAGGCGGAGAAGTTATGGCTCCACTTCGTTGCTTCGGGAACGAGCCACGACCACCCCCAGCGGAGCGTGGCCACGTGGTAAAAGATAAAGAGGATGCCGACGTATCCAGAGATGCGCTGGAGCGTGTACCTCCAGTTGTCCTGGTACGCGTAGCGCTGCACGTTCGACTTGCCGCTGGTGGCATAGAAGACGCCCAGGATGCTGTGGAACGCGATGGATACCCACAGCACAACCTCAATGAGCAGGAGGTGAGGTACCTGCTCGTTGATGTACGAGACCTCGTGCTGGAAGTACTTGACGCCGCCCTCGGCTACCGAAAGACCGTCACCCTCGCCGGCTCGGAGTGCGAAGCGACCCCAGGCCAGGGACGAGTTGGTCGTGAGGTGGGCGATGAGGAACACACCGATGGGCACGATGCCCGTGAGCGAGTGAAGGCGGCGTACGAGGAAGTACCGCTGCATCTGCGCTTGTGTCGGAGCGATTGGAGAGTCTGGACCGCTTGCCACGCGTGGGCTCCTCTATGTTCCGTTGAAGGAAGAACTTCAGTGCTGTTATCGGCATGGCCTCGGCGGAACGTGAGCCTACTTTGGGCCCCAACCGCGATTAGACGCCCGTGATTCCTGGACCTTGTCCCGTTCCGCCACCTCGGCCCTGGTTTGCGTCGACCTGCTGGGCCCGGCCTTCGGCGATGGCCTTGTCGACCGCCTTGTTGACCTCGACGAACTGGAGCCGGAGTTCGTGGGCCGTTTGCTTGACGAGTTCTTCCTCTTCCGGAGTCAGGTTGCCCTTGGTCTTCTCTTCCAGGGTGCCAAGCAGATCGACGTGGAACTTGGCCAGGTCCATCGCGACCATCGCCCGCCCCGTCTGCGGATCGGGGAAGGCCCCCATGTAGAGCAACGCCTGGGTGGCGAGGATCTGGACGATTCCCATGATGTCGGCTGGGGGCAGCTCACGCTCGGCGGCCCGCTCGGCCTTCTGCTGCTCCTGGTCGGCGAGCTTCTGGCGCTCGGCTTCAGCCTGGCTCTTCCAATCAGAATCGACGATCAGCTTGGGCTCGTTGTCCTGGTCGGCCACGGCGTCTCCTTCGTTGTCTGTCGGCTGAACCCCGCGCAACGGCCCCGGGGCGCGAGTATCCTCCAACTGTGAGCGTAGGCGGAACCCCAGTCGTGATTGCCGATTTTCGCCGCATGTGCGGGACATTGCGCACGGCGATGGTGGTGTTCTTTGCGACACTGGCGGGCTGCGGAGGCTCGGGGAGCGGGGGTACCGCCAACCTGGGACCGCGCGACTTTGTGACCGCCAGACCGGCGGGCGCGCCGCGGGAGGGGCTCGATCAGGCACTCGCTACCGGCACCGGGGGCGTGCCCGAGCCCGTGGACGCCTCGATGTTCCACGCCCCAGAGGGATTCGTTGTCCCGGCCCCGGTCGACCCGCGGGACTTGGCCCAGGTGGGCCCCGGCGTGGACACGATGCCATCCGAGCCCACAGGACCAAGCGTCGTGCTGTTCGACGTGAAGGTTGGCGAGGTGAATAACAAGCCGATCTTCGCTGCCGAGTTCCTCAGGCCAATCGCCCAGCGTCTGCGCGCTTTAGCGTATGAGGAAGTCGCGCTCCCCGGGGGCAGCACTATCGACCAGCTTAAGCCCCAGTTGCGATGGCAGAGCGAGGCTGCGGCGATCATCAACGACCAGCTGATCACTTTTGTCAACAACGAGTTGGTCATCGCGCAGGGTCTGGCCAGCTTTACGCCGGCCCAACGCAGCAGCCTTCGGAACTTCCTCGGCCTCGCCCGCACAGATCTGGAGCAGCGTGCGGGGGGGAGCATTACCCGCGCGGTCCGAAACCTGGGCACGGGCCAGACGCTTAGCGAGTATCTGCGGGAGGTCCGAAACAAGCAGCTGATCAACAAATTCGCCGAAGACTTGCGGCGGAGCGTCGTGGTTACCCGGAGCGACGTGGAGCGTGCCTACCTCCAGCAGTACGGCAACAATCAAGCGAGATCCAACCTCACCTATCGCTGGATCCGCGTTCGGACGAGCGACACTGAGGGTGTCACCCGTGTGTCGGATCGACTGTCGCGTGGGGAACCATTTGCAGAGGTGGCAACCGATGACGCGAATGGCTCGAGGCGATCGGAGGGCGGTCTCGCGCCACCGATCGAGTTCGTTGGGCAGTTCGCCGAAGCAACATTCTTCCCGGGTGATCCGGAGATCGACGGTGCCGTGCGCGGCTTGACCCCGGGCGAATGGGCAGGCCCGTTCGCGCAGGAACGCTTCACGCAGTGGGTGTACATCGAGCAGATCGAGGTCGGCTACAAGACCTGGTCGGAGGCCCAGAGCGAGCTGCGTCAGCAGTTGTACGACCGTCGCGTTGACGATGCGTACCAGCGCGAGATGTTGCGGCTGTATGAGCAAGCGGGGCTGTCGGACCTCACCGTGATGCGCAACGAATTGCTCAGTGTCGCCACCGACTGGTTCTACCCCGGGGGCTAGGGAGCAGCAGCGCGTGCGCACCGGACGACGCGACAAGCTCGGGCCTCGAGGCGAGCGAGCGGCGGCCAGATACTTGCGTCGCAACGGGTTCCGCGTGCTGGGGCGCAACCTGGATACGCACTTCGGCGAGGCCGACCTGCTGTGCGAGGCACCAGGGGGGGGCATCGTGGTGGTCGAGGTGAAGGCACGGCGGTTTCGACCGGGTACCCCTCCTCCCGAGGCATCGGTGACATTGACCAAACGGCAGAGGCTCACCAGGATCCTCGAACATCTTGTCAAGCAGAACGGATGGCAGGCGAAACCTCGACGGATCGATGTTGTTTCAGTCGAGTTCCATTCGCGTCGTTGGCTCGGGATGAAGCCTTCAATCCGACACTTCCAGAACGCGGTGCTCCAGAACGGACGTTCGCGCTAACCGGTCGCATCGATCTCGGGCTCGGACTTGGCGTCCGCATCGAACCAGTCTCTCCGCCCGGCAAGCCGGTCTCGGAAATGAGCTTCGGCTCGGCGTTCTTGGACAACCTCAAGATCGAGACGTAGGGGAACGATGACACTGAACATCGAGCCCCGGCCTACGTCGGACACGAGTTGTATCTCGCACTGGAGCAGGCCGGCAAGCTCCTTGGCAATCGCCAGTCCGAGTCCCGTACCGGCGTGCTCGCGCGTACGGCTGGCGTCAACCTGGGTAAACTTCTCGAAAACACGTTCCTGGTCGTCGGGTGGGATGCCCGGGCCGTTGTCGATGACACTAATGCGCACGCGGTCGGTGCCACTGGCATCGGTAAGGAGCTCGGCTCGAAGCTCAACACGCATCGGGCCAGTCGAACCGGGAGCGCCTGTGAACTTGACAGCGTTTGATAGGAAATTGAAGACCACCTGCTGGAGCTTCTTAGGATCGGTCTCGACCACGGGCAGATCGGGCTCGATGTGCTGGACGACTTCGATGCCGCGGCGCTGCGCGAGGGGATCAACCAAGCCGCTTAAGGTCTCGCAGAGAGTGTGGATGCTGACAGCCTGAACATTGAGTTCGAACCTGCCGGCCTCAAGCTTGGCCATCTCGAGCAGGCCGTTGATCATCTCCAGCAGATCTCGCCCGGCGGTGTGAATGTACTGGAGGTAACGGATGCGTTTGGCACGCTTCTCGGGTGTTTCTTCCACGCCTTGATCGCTCGCCTGGGCGATCTCCAGTAACAGCTCAGCGAAGCCGTTGATGGAATTCAGCGGCGTGCGCAGCTCGTGGCTGACGTTGGCCAGGAAGTCGCTCTTGAGTCGGTTAGCATCGAACAGCACCTTATTGGCCTCGGCCAGTTCACTGACTCGACTCTCGAGGGCGCTCCGCGCGGCGCGGAGTCGCTGCTCGTTGGTCTGCAGGGTACCCAGCATGTTGTTGAACGCGCTAGCGAGTTCCTCGAATTCGTCGTGGGTCTCGACGTCGACGCGATGGGACAGATCGCCTTCGCGTACTTTCTCGACGCCCTGACGCAGGACGTCGACGGGCTTGAGGATGATGCGGTGTAGGAGGATGTAGAAGAGCCCCACCGCCACGGCGAGCACGGCCGCGCCGGCGTTGAGTAGGTAGATCGCATTGACAGCCATCAACCACGCGGCACCCTCAGCCGGACGCTCCAGCAAGACGATTCCGAGCAAGGGGCCGGGGGTAGTGGGCTCCTGGGGATCACCCGAGGGGGCCGATGGTCCTCGAATGGCCCGCGCGTATCGCTCGGTGCGCTCCGTTCGGGTAAAGACCAGCCAGCGGTAATGCCAGGTGTGGTCCTGGAGTTCGACTCGTGGCGTGCCGGGACGCTCGAAGCGGGCGAGCGCCCGTCGAAGGAAGGGGATTTCGTCGGCCTGAGCTCGGGCCGAATCGAGGTCGTACCAAGTCGCGACGATGCTAAGCCGCTCGACGGGCTGTGCCGGGGGCGGCATCTCTCCCGCAGCCGCTCGCCACGCGTCGACCTTCTGGCGGCTCAGTTGGAGTTCACCGCTGCTTACCAGGGTGCTCATGCGCAACCACGCCACACCTAGGGCGATGACGATGATGAGTACCAAGGCCGCCCCGAAGAGGACCAGGGCCTTATCGGCCAAGGCCATACGGCGAATGCGGTTGATGATGGCACCGGCCAGTTTGATCATGCGGTCCGATGGTAGTTCCGGGGGCGTACGATGATCGCTTATGCCCCGAGTGTACCTCGAAACCTTCGGATGCCAGATGAACGAGCTCGACAGCGAACTCGTGGCCGGCCGGCTGGCCCAGCTCGGGTACGCCATGACGCGTGAGGCGGGTGAGGCCGATGTTTTGCTGTACAACACTTGCTCGGTGCGTGAACAGGCCGAACAGAAGGTGTGGAGCCGGCTTGGCGAGCTCAAACGGACGAAGAAAACTCGGCCCGAACTAGTAGTGGGCGTGCTTGGCTGCATGGCCGAGCGCGACGGCTCAGACCTGATGAAGCGGATGCCCGTGGTCGACATCATGTGCGGGCCAGGGGAGCTCGACAAGCTGCCTGAATTGCTGGACAACGCCGTCAGGACTCGGGCATCACTTGCTGGGGATCAGTCCGCGAGCCAAGCGGCATTGCAAGGCAACACGAGCCGGCGGAGCCAGACACTGGCGGCGGCCGAGGACCGGTTGGAGTTGCTAGATCTTTCGCGCACCATCTCGCCGGTGGACCCCGACGGCGGCCACCGGAGTTCGTATGTGCGGATCACGCGGGGGTGCAACAAGTTCTGCACCTACTGCGTGGTGCCATTCACTCGTGGGGCTGAGATCCACCGCCCGCCCGAGCACATCATCGACGAGTGCAAGCGGCTAGCCGACGCCGGCGTCGTCGAGGTGACGCTGCTGGGGCAGACAGTCAACCACTACCGCTTCGAACACGGGGCTTCGGTCGCCGTGGGTGGTGTCACGCAGCCCCAGAAGGGCAGGACATACAAGGGCAGCCACCACCGCGACGCGTTCGCGGGGACGAGTGTAACGACATTCGCCGACCTCTTGCATCAAATCCACGAGCAAGTGCCGGGCATCGAGCGGCTTCGATTCGTGACGAGCTATCCGCGGGACTTCGGCAATGACGTCTTGGAGGTCATGCGCGATAGCGAGCGCATCTGCCGCTACCTGCACGTGCCGGCCCAGAGCGGCAGCGACACGGTGCTCAGGCGGATGAATCGTGGGTACACCGTGGGCGAGTACCTCGAGTTTCTCGACCGCGCACGGCAGTTCCTTCACCAGCCGGAGATCGGCCGGCCCCTCATGCTCAGCGGCGACATCATCGTGGGTTTCCCCGGCGAGACCGACGAGGATTACCAGGGCACGGTGCGGCTGCTTGAGCAATCACGGTACAAGAACTGCTTCATCTTCAAGTACTCGCCGCGCCCCGGCACAGTGGCGTATGACAAGATCCCCGATGACGTGCCCGAGGTGATCAAGCGCGAACGGAACAACCACCTGTTAGCTGTGCAGGCGCGCATTGGCGAAGCTATCGGCAATGAGCAGATCGGTCAGACCTTCGATGTGCTCGTAGAGGGGCTGAGCCAGAGGCAACTCAAGGCCTCGGGCCTGACCAACGCGGCCCGCAAGCCGCGAACGATCGAGGTGACCATCGGCGGCTCGGCCGTTGCGACGGCACCAGTGGTGGACGATGCCGACCAGGGCGATGGCACGGTTCAGGTAACCGGACGAAGCGACGGTGATCTGATCATCCACTTCGATGTGGACAACGCCGCCCATGCCAAGAGCCTGATCGGACGGATCGTGCCGGTTGAGGTGGTCTCGGCGAGCGGGTTGTCGATGGGCGGGCGGCTCGTGTCCGCCGACTGATATCCTCCGGGATGGGCCGGAGCCCCCACCACACGAAACCCGTGCCTTTGGTGTCCGCCGCGCCTGGTGGTCTGGCGGTCGCCGTTGGCGGGGCGAACCCCGTGGCCATGATCGACCCCTGGCGACCCGCCCCGCTCGCGATCATCACCCACGCGCACGCCGACCACGCGTATCGGGGGAATCAGAGATACCTGTGCTCGACCCCCGGATTGGGCGTGCTACGGACCCGGATGGGCAAGGACGCGGTGATCGAGGCGCACGATTACGGCGAGCCGTTCAGGGTCGAGGGTGATGGCGGCGCGGTCGAGGTGACGTTCTTTCCGGCCGGGCATGTGCTGGGGTCGGCGCAGGTTCGGCTACGTGTCTTGGAGAGCCAGCAACCGGCGGATGAGCGCACATGGATCGTGACCGGCGACTGCAACTTCACGTCTCGCGTCGAAGACCCGAATCCTACCTGCGCTCGCTTCCAGCCCGTCAGATGCGATGTTCTGCTGATCGAAAGCACGTTCGGGCTACCGATCTATCGGTGGCCCGACCCACGCGAACAGTTTGAGAAGCTGAACAACTGGTGGAGGGGCAACGCTGCGAACGGGCGGACGAGCATCGTGATGGCGTATGGGCTCGGGAAAGCGCAGCGTGTGCTAGCCGGACTCGATCCGAGCATCGGCCCCATCGGCGTGCACGGAGCGATCGAGACACTGCTACCCGATTACGAGGCTGAGGGCATCAAGCTACCCGAGGTCGTGCACACGACACAGAAGGCACGCAAGGGCCTGCGCGGCGTGGCCATGGTCATCGCGCCGCCGGGGATCTTGGGGTCGTCCTGGCTGCGCAGCTTCGGGGCAACGCGGACAAGCATGGCCAGCGGCTTCATGGTGGTGCGCGGGCGGCGGCGGTGGCGGTCGTTCGATCACGGTTGCGTGATCAGCGACCACGCCGACTGGCCGGGACTCCTGGGCATCGTCGAGGCGAGCGGAGCCAGGAGCGTGGGGGTGACCCACGGGGCGAGCGAACCGCTAGCGCGTTACCTGGCCGAGACGCGCGGGCTCGACACCTTTGTCGTGCCGACGCGATATCGCGGCGAGGCCGAGGAAAAGACGGCCGGCGATGAAACGGACGAGGACGGCTGAGTGCGCGCCTTCACCGAGTTGTACGACTCCATCGATTCGACCACCGCCACGAGCGAAAAGCTGGCGGCGATGGCGGCGTACTTCGGCGATGCGGAGCCGAGCGATGCAGCCATCGCGGCGTACTTCTTGAGCGGCCAACGGGTGCTGCGGACGGTGCCAACGAAGCTGCTGTATGAACTCACACTGGAAACTACCGGCTTGCCCGGCTGGCTAGTCGACGCCTGCTACGCACAGGTAGGTGATTTCAGCGAGACGATCGCACTGCTGCTGCCCGACCCCGGCAAGGGGACCGACGCATCATTGACGGAGATCTATGAACACTCGATCGTGCCACTCGCAACAAGTGACGACGGCGCTAGACGCGCGATCATCCTCGATGCCTGGCAGGAAATGGATGCACGGCAGCGGTACGTGTACCAGAAGCTCATCCGCGGTGGGCTGCGCGTGGGCGTGCAAAAGAAGATGGTGGTGCGCGCCATCGCGATGGCCCACGACCTGGAACCCGCGACCGTCGCGGCTCGGGTGAGCGGTCTGATGCATCCAACGGCGGCGTGGTACGAGTCGATCACCAGCGAGGATGCCGGCGAAGACATCGCACGGCCTCTGCCGTTCTACCTGGCACACCAACTCGATGATCCTCCGGGTGATGTGCTGGGCGACCGCGACGAGTGGCTGGCCGAATGGAAGTACGACGGCATCCGGGCCCAGTTGATCGTGCCGCACGACGGCCCACCCATGCTGTGGTCGCGCGGCGAGGAAGATGTCGGCGAGCAGTTTCCCGAGATCCTGGCCGCAGCACGCACCCTGCCTAGCGGCACGGTGCTGGACGGCGAGGTTCTCGGCTGGGAAGGAAACCGCCCCGCGCCGTTCGCGTTCCTCCAGACACGCCTGAACCGCAAGGCCGCGACAGCGGGCCAATTGCCCTTGTTCGACGAACGACGCATCGTGCTGCGGGCGTTCGACGTGCTGCGGTTCGAGGGAAAGGACGTGCGCGGCGTGGTGTTGCGGGAGCGCCGCAACATCCTCGAGTACCTCGATCTGGCCCCCCCCACCATTGAAGCGACCGTGCCGGTCGATGAACCAACGTGGGAGGAGTTGGCGTTGTTAAGAGAGACCAGCCGCCAGCGAAGAGTCGAGGGGCTGATGCTCAAGCATCTCGAGGGGAGCTACGGCATCGGCCGTACCAAGCCCAAGGGCGGCACCGGCTGGTGGAAGTGGAAGATAGGGCCCATGACGCTCGACGCCGTGCTGGTAATGGCCCAGCACGGCAGCGGCCGGCGGGCAGGGCTGTACACCGACTACACGTTCGCGCTGTGGCACGATGGCAAGTTGGTCAACTTCGCCAAGGCCTACAGCGGGCTGACCAACGAGGAGATTGAGCGCGTGGACAACTGGATCCGCCGCAACACGGTGCGCCGAGCGGGGCCGGTGCGGGAGGTGAAGCCCGAGTTAGTGTTCGAGTTGGGCTTCGAGGGCGTGCAGGTGTCGACGAGGCACAAGAGTGGGCTTGCGGTGCGGTTTCCGAGGATCTTGAAGTGGCGGGAGGACAAAAGCGTGGCGGAGGCGGACGAGCTGGCGGCGCTGCGGCGGTTGGCAGAAGTGCAAGGCTAAACAGTCATGTCAGCTTGCGTAGATTCCACCAGCCCTCGTACATAAACATCAGCCCGAGCAACAAAGTGATGGATGGGACAGCGATCATCATTGAAAACACGGGCCAGGGATCTTCCAGGAGTGGTCGGATCCCGTCCCGCTCGGTCAACCCGCCCATCAAGTAAACCATCGCGTTGCAGGGCGTGAACACAAAAACACACAACTGGCCCAGTTGCAGCTTCTGGGCCGCCTTGCCCCTCGGCGTGTCTATGCGGACAGGCCGGAACATCACATGAGATTACGACTGTCGTTTGCGCTTTGTTTCGTGACGCGGTCGTCCCGGATAGCATCGAAGCCAGTCTTTGCAGGCCGCTCTTCTGCCTTGCCGATGGCTTGGCGGCGACAGGAGATCCCCGATGAGCACGCAATCGCCCACCAGGACGGCAGGCGGGACCCAGATCGAGGCCAACGACGGGGCGGATGCCGCCGGACAGGCCGAGTACCCCCGCGTCCGGACCGCCAGCGAGGTATTCGTATCGCCTCGGGTGGTCGATCGGGTGGCCTTCGAGGACTACGCCCAGGCCCTCCGCAAGCTACTGGCCTCGGCCACCAGCGAGGGCGAGCACTTAAGGCGGACGGCCGTGGACGCCAGCCGGACGCTGCGGGCCATCGGCGAGGTCCTCCCCGCAGTCGACACCAAGCTGGCCAAGGCCGGGGAGATGCTGAGCACCTTGACCCAGCGGCTGGAGAGCGCTGAGGCCATCGCCAAGCGGGCCGAGGCGGCGGCGGAACGAGCCGTCACGGCCGAGCAGCGGATCAAGGACATGGACGATCGGGCTCGCCAGCGGATCTTCGAAGCGGGCAACGCAGCCATGGACGAGGCGGTAGGCCAAATTGAGGAACTGGCCGAGAAGCGGGCCAAGGAGCTTGACGATCGCGGCGAGACGCTGACGACCTTTGTTGATCGGGGACGGAGTGATCTGGCAGAGGCGAGGGCCAAGGCGGTTGAGGCGTTGCACAAGGCCGCCGACCAAACACGTGCGGACATCGACACCGGCGTGCAGGCGATCAAGGCCCAGGCGGCGGACGCTCGGGAACGCATCGCCGAAGACCACGCCGACGCGAGCCACGGCATCGGGCAGGCCCGCAACGAATCGGTCGAGGCCATCACCACCGAGCGGCAGGCGGCAGAGGAGGCTCTGGCTGAGAGAGTGAAGCAGCTCAATATACGCGTGGAGCAACTGATCGAAGCCGCCGAGGGGCGGTTGGCCGGCGTCATCGAAGCCCGCGATACGGAGGTCGCCGAGCGGGCAAGATTGCTCAGCGACCGCGTTGACGCAATGACCTCGCAGATGGACGAGGCGTTCGAGAGCGCGGAAAGACGACTAGCGGAGGCTGTAGATTCGGGTGACGCACAGGCAGTCGAACGCGTCGACGCGATGGCGAAACGGATCGCAGAAGAAGTCGACCCCCGGTTGGCCGAAGCTGAGGCCAACGCTGACGCGGTGCTCGAGCGCGTCGAAAACGTTGACACCAGGGCCCAAAGTGTGTTCGAGCTCGATCTCGACAGCGTCGAGGCATTATGCGAGCGCACCGAGAGGCTGATCGAAGCAACCGGCGCGGGGGCGAAGAAGCCCGCCGATGGCTCGCTGGCAGCGGTCGCGGCCCAGGCCAAGGATGCCATGGATCGCATGGACGAGGTCGCCACCGCCGGCGAGCGGGCCCGGCGTCAGGCCGAAGAGAGTCGCAAGGCGCTGAGCGAATCCATCGAGAGCGCGGCCTTGTGGCTCGATCGTCTGGTTGAACAACGCGATGGCTTGCAGCAATCGATCACGCTCGCGACCAAGCTGTGCGAGCAAGCAGAGGGGCAACTCTCCAAGCGTCACGCCGAACTGGACGAGGCGATGCGGGCACCGGCGACGGAGGTGCAGCGGCATCTAGAAGCCCTGAAGGCGGCGTCGGAGCAGGCTGAGGCCCGGCGTGACGAACTTACGGAAGTCATCGACAAGGCCGAGAAGCGGGCCGAGACCAAGGCCAACGCGGCGGCGGACAAAGCGGCCGAGAAAGCCATCCACAAAGCGAAGATCGAGACCGAGAAGCTCGACGCCAAGGCCATCCAGGCAAGACAAGCACTCGAGCAGGCGTGGAAGACCTTGGAGACAAGGCTCAAGGGCGAACTCAAGGAGAGCTTGACTGCGCTTGGTGCCGAGGGCCAGCGCGCCGAGCGGGCGCGGCAGTCACTGCGCGAGGACATTGAAGCCGCGCGACAGGTTGAGAAAGAGACGCGGGCCGCCATCAGCAAGCCGGCTGCGCCGTCGAGCGTGGAACAGCTCAACAAGCTGGCAACGCTCATGCAAGACCTGGCCGACCGCACGACTGCGAAGTCAGCCGTGAAGAAAGCGACCGTCCAGACCGAGGCCAAGCCAGCGAAAGCCGTAAGGCCGACGACCAAGACGGCAGCCGCGGCCTCCACCGCTGCGCCCGCGACCAAAAAGGTCACCAAGAAGACCGCGAAAAAGGTTGCAAAGAAGGCGCCCGCCAAGGTCACAAAGAAGACAGCCAAGAAGGCCGCGAAAAGGAAGACTGGCGGCTAGTCGTCGATCAGTGCTTCGATCGAGTGCAGCAACACCTTGGCCCGCTCGCCCGCGCGCAGGCTCGCGGCCTGCGCGTCATGCTCGGCTTCCGGTGAGACGGCCGTACCCAATGTGGGGGCGTTGACCTCGACGTTGCAATCGCTCGCGCGTATCGCCGCTTCGGCAAGAATGGCGGCAATCTTGAGGTCACTCAACAGCCACTCATTGGCAATGGGAGCAAGTTCCTCAAAGCCCTCGAGCAGGCTGAGGCAGATGCGTTGCACGTCCAGCGGCACGTCGACGCATCGCTGGGCGGCGTGGGCGATATCGGCCATCCGCTTCGGGTCATCCTCGTCGAGTTTCTGCAGCACGTTGAGCTCGGCGTACGCGTCGGCGTCGGCGTCGGCGAGTTCGAGCAGTTCGCAACTCGCCCTCGCGCATCGGTCGGCGAGCACGCCGTGAGCGTCGGCATGCTGGGTGAGGCTCTTCTTGCCGCGGCTGTAGGCCAGCACCATGCTCGCGAGTGAGGCGGCCAGCGAACCCACGGCGCTCGCGACCGCCCCGCCACCCGGAGCTGGTGTCTTGCCTGCGATTGCGGCCAGCAACTCGCCAAATTGCTGGTTCCCGATACCGGCGTGGGTGGGCGTCGTCATTCGAGCGGCAGCGTTGTCAGCCATGCAGCACTCTACTCACCCTGATCGGACGTGGAGCACTGGCCTTGGCCATCTTCGAGTGCGATCATGCTTCGAGATGTCAGACTTTCGAGCACGAACCGACATGCCTTGCAACGCCCGGGCCCTGTACCACTGGCACGCGAGCCCCGGTGCCCTTGAACGCCTGACGCCACCCTGGCAGTCGGTGCGGGTGGTGGATCGCCGCGCCGGGGAAGATCATCCACGCATTGGCAATGGAGCTATCGCCCGGATGGCGATCGGCGTCGGCCCGGTGAGCGTTCCTTGGGTCGCCGAGCACTTCGACCACGAACCCCAGCGGGGCTTCAGCGATCGACAGTTGACCGGGCCGTTCGGAAGCTGGACGCACCGCCATCGATTCACCCCGCTCGACAATGGATGGAGCGAACTGGACGACGCCATCGAGTACGCGCCTCCGGCCGGCCTTGTGGGCTCGGTGGTCCTGGGTGGTAAGCTGGCTGGCGAACTCGACCGGCTGTTCTGGTTCCGGCATCAACGGACGCGGGCCGATCTGGAACGCCACGCCACCGGACCACCGCCCAAGACCATCGCCATCGCCGGCTCGTCGGGCATGATCGGGTCGGCACTCGCCGCGTTCCTTTCTACCGGCGGGCACCGGGTGATCCGCTTCGTTCGCACGATGGCCGACCAGAATCCCATCGACGACATCACGCAACGGCGCTGGGACCCGGCCGGTCATGATCTAGCACCCGGGCTGCTGGCCGACGTGGACGTGGTCATCAACCTCTGCGGCAGCAACGTGGCCAGTGGTCGTTGGACCGATCGACGCAAGATCGAGTTGGAGCGAAGCCGCGTCAGGCCGACGTCGCTGCTGGCCCAAGCCATCGCAGCGTTGCCAAGTGTCGATCGGCCGGAGTTGCTCATTAATGCGTCGGGGGCGCACGCCTATGGCGATCGCGGTGACGAACCGCTCACTGAGCGGAGCGAGCGTGGCCATGGGTACCTTGCAACGCTCGTTCGCAAGTGGGAAGCCGCGGCGAGGCCGGCAGAAGCCGCGGGCATCCGTGTCGTCCATGCGAGGCTCGGCATGGTGCTCGGCGCCACTGGCGGTGCGTTGAGATCGCTACTGCTGCCTACCAACCTCGGACTGGCCGGACCGATCGGCACGGGCCGCCAGTGGTGGCCCTGGATCGGGCTGGATGACGCAGTCGGAGCGTTCCACTTCCTGCTGTCTCAGGACTCTCTGGCCGGACCGGTAAATGTGTGCGCCCCGGATGCAGCGACGGCCAACGACGTCGTGGGCGCGATCGCCGAGGCCGCGCATCGGCCGGCGGTCATCGGACTCCCAGCAGGCGCCGCACGCGTCGTAATGGGCCAGGAGATGGCGGACGAGTCCTTGCTCAGCTCGGTCCGAGCCGAGCCGGAGATCCTGAGCCAATCAGGCTTCCGGTGGCGGCACCCGACGCTATCGCCCGCCGTCGGGTGGGAACTGGGCGTCCGCCGCCTCGTCGATCAGGCAGCCGGCAACGAGCCTCCTGAGTTGCGTGTCAAGTTGAATACCCACTCGGAGACCGCATGACCCAGAGCATTCCCAAGACGCACAAGGATCGAGCCTACCTGCTCATCGGCGGTTCGGGCGGGATCGGCAGCGAGCTAGCGCGGAGATTAACTAAAGCGGGAGCCCGGCTGACCATCGCCGGACGCGACGGCGACAAGGCCAAGAGGCTCGCCGACAACCTCGACGCGCACGCGTTGGATGCGCTTGACGCGGCCGACAACGACGCGGTCGATCAGGCCGTGAGCGCCGCGGCCGAGCACCATGGGCAACTGGACGGGGCCGTCAATCTGCCGGGCACGATCATGCTCAAACCCGCACACCTCACGACCCCCGAGGAACTGCGCGACACCATCGACACCAACCTGGTGACGGCGTTCAATCTCATCCGATCGGCGAGCCAGGCCATGCGTAGGGGCGGCGGGTCAATCGTTCTGATGTCGTCGGCAGCGGCGACCAGCGGGCTACCCAATCATGAGGCGATCGCGGCGGCCAAAGCAGCAGTCATCGGCCTCGCTCGCTCTGCCGCCGCGACATATGCCGGCAACAACGTGCGTGTGAACGCGGTCGCACCGGGCATGGTCCGCACCCCGTTGAGCGAGCCGATCCTTGGGAACACCATCGCCGAGAAGGCCTCGACCGCCATGCATCCTCTTGGGCGTCTGGGCGAGCCCGCGAACGTTGCGTCCGCGATTGCCTGGCTGCTGGAGGAGGGACAGAGTTGGGTGAGCGGCACGGTGCTAGAGGTGGACGGCGGGCTGGCCAATCTGCGTGGTCGGATGAAGGTATAGCCGGCGACCGGCTATTCACGGCTTTGTCGATGCCTAGCTCGTACGCAATCTGATAGGGATACATCCCATTTCAGCCCCGGCCGGTCACGGCCCTACTAGACTGCGCCGAACTGCCGGGCCCGGGAAAGGCCGGGATCGAACAAGGATGGACCGACATTGGCCGAGCACGGAGACAAGAGCATGACCCAGACCACCAGCCTGCCGCCACCGGGCCCGACCGAAAAGGCCGACGACCTCGTCTCGGGCAGCGCGACCGATAGACCGCTGGTCTATGTCAACGGCGAGATCGTGCCCAAGAGCCAGGCCAAGGTCGGTGTATTCGATCACGGCCTGTTGTACGGCGACGGCGTCTTCGAGGGCATCCGGGTCTACAACGGCAAGATCTTCATGCTCGGCCAGCACATGGACCGGCTGTGGGCCAGTGCCGAGATGATCTTCCTGGACATCGGCATATCCCGTGAAGAGATGATCGAGGTCCAGCGGCGGTGCATCGAGGCCAACGGCATCGTCAACGGCTACATCCGCTTGCTCGTCACACGCGGCGAGGGAACACTCGGACTCAACCCCTACCTCTGCCCCACGGCCGGCATCATCTGCATCGCCGACCAGATCCGGCTCTACCCCGAGTCGATGTACGAGGCTGGCATGCGTGTTGTCGTGGCCCGACGGCCGCGCATCGGAGTCGAGAGCCTCGACCCACGCATCAAGAGCCTGAACTACCTGAACAACATCCTCGCGAAGTGTGAAGCCATCCACCTGACACGAGACCTCAAGATCACCAACGAGCAGGACAAACTGCTCGAGGTCATCATGCTCAACCCAGAGGGCAAGGTGGCCGAGGGCTCGGGCGACAACATCTTCGTGATCAAGGACGGCAAGATTTGCACGCCCCCGGTCGAGGATGGCTGCCTGAGCGGCATCACCCGCCGCTTCGTGATCGATCGGCTGGCCCCGGAGTGCGGCTACAAGGTCAAGACGGCCCATCTCTCGCTCGAAGACATCTACGCCGCCGATGAGGTGTTCATGACCGGCAGCGCGGCCGAGATCATCGCCGTAAGAGAGGTTCTCGAGCACGACGGCAAGGGCGGCGTGACCACCACCCACCCGATCAGCGAGGGAGAAGGGCCCATCACGAACAGGCTCCGCACGAAGTTCCGTGAGATCGTGACCAGCGACGACGTGCCGGAGGACTGAGTCGGTTGATTCCCATTCCCGTTCGGCCTTGAATAGGCCTCGAAAAACCGGGCCCACCGTGGGCCGGATCAGTTCATTCGCCGGCCCGCAGTCGCGGTCGTCGGCCTGATCGCCGGGCGGATTGGCCCGGCACCCTTCGGGACGACCCTTGGGGACGGAGAACAGTAAATGGCCAACTACACCGGGCCGAAGGTCCGCCTCAGCCGCCGTGTCGGCGTTCCGATCGAGGCTGTCGAGAAGCACACGAGCAACGAGCGCGTCCGCCAACCGCCGGGCATCCACGGATTTCGTGGCCGCCGCCCGCGCGACTATGGCATCCGGCTCACCGAGAAGCAAAAGCTGCGGTTCCACTACAACGTCGGCGAGAAGCAGTTCCGCCGCTTCGTGAAGGAGGCCAAACGCCTCCCCGGTAACTCAGGCGACATGCTGCTGGTGCTGCTGGAAACCCGCCTGGACAACGTGATCCGCCGCATGGGTATCGCCCGGACCATCTGGGCGGCCCGTCAGATCGTGGCCCACGGGCACGTGGTGGTGAACGGTCGCAAGACCGACCGGCCCAGCTTCCACGTGAAGCCGGGGATGGAGATCACCATCAAAGAGAAGACCCACAAGCTCTGCCGCGAGAACATGGAGAGCATGCCGGGCCACGAGGTTCCGGGTTGGATCAGCTTCAACCCGAGCGAAGTGAAGGCCAAGATCGTCGCCGCTCCGAAGGCCGACGAGGTGCCGTTCCGCGTCAACACGAATCTGGTTATCGAGTTCTATCGCTTCTGATTCGCTCGTCCTGATCGGGCGATGGATCCGCCGCGCGAGCACGAGGCTCGCGCGTGCGGATGGCAGGGCTGGGCCCGGTCGGTCCGCCGGCACCCGGCAGCCAAGGGTCTCGAGGCTTCACGGGCCGGGACGGGCACGATGCTCAAGTTCCTGCGCAAGTACAGCAAGTGGATGATGATCTTCTTCGGCGCGCTACTGCTGGTAGCGTTTACCGCGCCACAGGCCATCCAGCAGTTGGGCAACCGGGTGTCCAACCGCCCCGTCGCCTCCATCGACGGCCAGAGCTTCCGCATGAGCGACGTGCAGATGGCCGAGCGGAATTTCTCGCTGCTCGGCCAGCGGCTGCCCAGGCAGGTCATGCCGGCGGTCGAGCGGGATCAGGTCGGCCTCCACTGGCTGATGCTCGAGCACGAGGCACGGGCCGCGGGTCTGGTCGGCATTGCTGGCGATGGCGCCCTGTGGATCGAGGACTTCGCGCCAGAGATGGCTCGGCAGCAGTTCCTTGCCGAGCTATCGCAACGGTTCGGACAGTTCGCGCAGAGGATCGTCGACCAGCAATGGTCGGCCATGGACCCCGAACAACGCCAGCAACGGGTCAATCAGTGGTCCGAGTTGCTGCGACGCCCGCCCGGCAACATGACGGAGCGCGAGTATCACGAGGTGCTGAGCGTCGCGCGCGGTGTGCATCGCCTTACGGGCGGGTACTTCGAGAGCGCCCCGCTGAGCGACGCACGGGCTGTGCGTGACTCGGCGAACCTTCAGCGACAGGCGACTCTCGAGGCATTCTGGGTGACTGGCGAGGACATCGCTGAAATCGCAGGCGAGCCCACCGAGGAGCAACTGCGTGAGCACTTCGATCGGTTTGCCTCGACACCGCTCGGCGGTGGCGAGTACGGGCTGGGCTACACGCTGCCCGAGCGTTTGAAGATCGAGTACCTCAAGCTCGACCGGGAGGCGATCGAGGCGAACATCACCCCCGACCCGCTGGAGGTGCGGAAGCAATATCAGACCGATGTTCGCCTACGAGAGGCCGACGGTGAAGAGCCGCGGTCGTTCGATGAGGTTCGCGAGACCATCGAGCAGCGGGTGCGTCGCGAGATCGCCGACGATGTGATCAAGGCCGCCCAGCAGGCCTTCGTAGGCGCCATGGGCGAGGCGACCCGGACCCTACCGGCGGAAGGACCATACAAACGACTGCCGGCCGACTTCGAGACGACCCGCCCAACGTTTGAGAGCGTTGCTCAAAAAATGGTCGAGAGCGTGAGTCTGACACGATTCCCCGAGGCCAGGGACGGAAGCGTTGTGCTGCCCATGCCCGAGATCGTGCGTCCGGATGAGTGGCTGTGGCTCTCGGCACTGATGCAACTCGACGGGTTCGGCATGGCGCAGATCAACATCGGCTCGACTCGAGCCCCCGTGGCCCAGGTGCTGTTCGCCGTCCGCGAATTGCGACCCCAGCTAGGCATGAGCCTGGCAATCCAACAAGGCCTGCCGGTGACCGATATCCCCGCCACCGGCCGCGATGGCAGCGTGTACTTCTACACCGTGCTCGATGTGCGCGAGGAATCTCGCCCAGACGACCTTTCGGAGATCCGCGAGCAACTCGTCGACGACTGGAAGGCGCTGCGGGCCTTCGAGCGCCTGCGTGACCTCGCTGAGCAAACCGGGCAAACGGCCGCGACGAACGGCCTGACCTCGGCGGCCGTCGAGCTGTTTGACTCGCTCGGAGCCACCTCCGAAGCGCCCGAGCTGCAGATCGTTCGCGTGAGCCCGACGGTGGTCGTGCCAACCGGTTCGTTCCAGCCGCAGCCGATCCCAGCCATCAACGCCGAGCCGTTCCGTGATTCCGTCATGGCCGTGTTCGATGAACTCGATCCGCTGGTGGAAGTCGAGCAAACGCCGCGCGAGTCGCGCACGGTCTCGGTTCCCATCCCAGGGACGCTCACGCTGGCGATCGGCACCGTAGATGCCATTACACCGCTCACGGCCGAGACCTACCGGAACCAAGCCGACTATCTCGATTTCGTGTTACGGCGGGACGAATTGATCGAATTCGTACGGGCCACGAACCCGTTCTCGTTCGACGCCATGGGCCGACGGCTGAACCTTGAGATCGTCGGCGAGGACGACAAGGACGAGAGCACACCCGGCGGGGAAGAAGGCACGCCAGCCGACGGCGGCTGATCAGTCCTCATCGAAAACTGCCTCCACAGGAAGCAGATCGCTTGGTGAGAGCATCACGGGCAAGTCGTTAAGCGGGATTGCTTGGTCGATGTCGAACCGCCCTACTGCCGTGCGGCGGAGCGCCGCAAGCGAGCCACCCGTGCCCAACGCGATACCAAGATCACGCGCAATGCTTCGGATGTAGACCCCCTTGCCCGAGCGGATGTCCAAGTCGACGAACGGCCAGTTGTACGACGCCAATTCGATCGAGTGGATCGTGACAGGCCGGGGTTCAAGTTGTACTTCCTTTCCCTGACGAGCAAGTGCGTACGCCCGGCGGCCCCCGACCTTCATCGCGCTGTAGGCTGGTGGACGTTGCATGATGTTGCCCACGAAGTCGGCCAGCGCATCAACTACTCGTGCTTCGGTTGGTGGTTGCTGAATGGCCACTTCGGTGCGTTCGCCCTCTCGATCGTCCGAGGTGGTGAAGGCCGAAAGGTCGACCTTGGCCTCATATCGCTTCTCGCCGGCCATGATGCGGTTGCACAACGGCGTGGCCTTCCCGCACAAGACGACTAGAAGCCCCGTCGCCAGCGGATCGAGCGTGCCGCCGTGGCCGACCTTGACCCGCTTGGGAGCGCCTCCACGCCGTAGAGCCGAACGAACGCGAGCGCAGACATGCATGGAACTGGGGCCCTCGGGCTTGTCGATCACCAGCAGCCCACGGACGGGCTCAGGAAAGGGGGGCTGGGGCTTCGAGTCCGGGTCGAGCATGCTCCAGATAGTTGCCCTGGTTGGGTCTGAAGCGAGCCGATTGAGTCGTTGGATCGCCTTCTCGGAGCCTTGGCGCTATCCTGTGCCCCGCTCGTGGTCGGGCCCAGGCGGCCCGAGGCGACTCATGGAGAGGTGGCTGAGCGGTTGAAGGCGCACGATTGGAATTCGTGTGGGGGCTTACGCCCCTCGGGGGTTCGAATCCCCCCCTCTCCGCTTTCTGATTTCGTATACGACGAAGCGTCCCTGATCTCGTGCACAAGCCACCGGACCCCTTCAGCCCGTTCCACGGCGGGGCCCCGACAAGGTCTTCCCCCTTGTACTTGTCACGAAGGGCCCGCTTCCAGTACCGGATCGTGTTGGGATGCACAACGAAGCGCGACGCGGTCTCATTCGCCGACCACCCACGGAGCCGCATCAAGTGCAGGATCTCGGCCCGTTGCTTCG